>ENA-UERN01002655-UERN01002655.1-human-gut-metagenome-genome-assembly--contig:-NODE-2655-length-13574-cov-3.283100_pt1 | contig 13574 bp, 9 predicted proteins | sample MGYA00242950_ERZ507950 | MGnify/ENA primary metagenome ERZ507950 (study PRJEB26167, sample SAMN06115515) | human gut metagenome | host: Homo sapiens | place: China:Ningxia | collected 2014-11-26...
GCAAATAATTCATAAAGGAAAGAATTTGTATGGAAAACAGAAAAATCAAAAGCTTTTTTATGTGCTTTTTGTGCTTTGTCTTCGCGAGTTTCTGCGTTGCCGCGGTTGCTGCCGTAAACGTTGAAAACGCGAGAGCCGAAGGGGCAGCGACAACCGAAAACATTAAAGAATATACCGTGGGAGCGGTTTCGGTGCATCATCTCTCGACGAACGGCAAAGTGTATGCGATGTTTGTCGACGAAGAAGGGAACGACTGCGATCTGGGGTATAATAGTTGGGTACCGGTTGACGAATATACCGAAAAATTCGAAGAGTATCTGACGATAAACGGTAAAAAGATGTCAGAAATCGGAGATGCGTTTATTCAGGGTATGGATATATCCAACGCTCTTTTCTTCGGCGGATTTTATCTCCCCGACGGCGGAAGCATCGTTATACCGAAAGGCGCGGTTTTTCAGAACGCTTCGGTAAAACTCGTTTTCGACAGGACGTATAAGATTATTTGGGACGAAGACAACGGACAGTATACCGTGGAGGCGGAAGAAAAAGAAATAACTTTCCCCGATTATCCAATGGAGAAGGGTATGCTTTCGGATTTTACGAAAAGCTCCGTCGCAAGGCTTGCCGGACAGAATTACATAGACGCCGTACCCGATAAAGAAGGTTGGAATACGAACTATCATTCTTATTTTACGGGCGGTTTCGCAACCAAAGAGGAAGCTCCCGAAGGCTCGACAAACGGCGGCTATAAGTTTGCCTGGGACACCGTTACAGGTCTGCTTTATCCGTCGATCATGTTTTCTTTCAGAAACGACGTTCCCTTTGCGAGCGACGACGAAATGGTTTTCAGAATTTATTTCTCCGAAACCGTTGATAAGTCGTTCAATTTCTGGATAACTTCTTCGACGAATCCGAGAGTGTGGGAAGCCGAAAACATGGTGAGCGGAGTCACGTTGACGATGGGCGGATGGAATGAAATCCGTGTTCCCGTCGGCGATTATCTCGGCAGAGACGGCAAAATCGCTCCGATAGCTTTCACGCTTGCGTACAATCAGAGTTTCGGACCGAACGAGGACGTTCCCGGCGGATATATCTTTTTCGATACGGTAAAGCTTAGAGAAAGCGTGAAAGTCGTAGACGAAAATTATAAAATATACGATATAAGCGAAATAATCCCTTTAAGCGGAGAGAAAACTTACAGCGGCGAGCTCGATTCGTACAGCGATACTTTTGATTATAATAAAGATTGCAATATCGCGTTTGCGAGAACGGACAAAACCTTTACGGGTATGAAAGTCAAAGTTAAGGTAAGCGATTTAAGCAGATTCTCGTTCTATTTCGTGCTTAACGGACCCAACAAATATTTCATTGACGGAGGCGTGTTCTTCTGGTTCAACAACGATTCCGTTCTGATAGGAACCGCGACCAAGACTTACGTCAGAGAACCTTTGCCGGAAAGTATCCGGGCAAACGAAGAGTTTACCGTGGAAATGACTTGCGCTCCGTATTACGTTGACGGAATAAAGGCAGGCAATTACGTCGCTCTTAAAGTCGGCGGAACCGAAATCGGAAAGGGTTGCTTTGTTTCTAACGCAAGTTGCAACTTCGGCAGTTGGACGGGTTTATATCTTCATAATACGGTGAAAGGCGTAAACGTGACGGTTGCTCCCGTAACGCAGGCGGCAGAACCCGCTATTTCGCTCGCTCTTTCGACGAGCCTTAACGCGACGAGCATCGCAGTTGGCGAAAGTCTCGGAACCAAGGTTAAAGTAACGGGTAAACTCTATAAGGCGGACGATATAAAATACGTTATCGTATCCGGTGGCGAATATGCGGAAATCGATAAAGACGGCTATATAACGGGCAAAGCGGACGGAAAAGTAGTCGTGAAAGCGGTTGCGACGAACGATTTCGGAACGTTTTCGAGCAACGAAATCGAAATAACGGTCGGCAAGGGCGAAGCACCGAAGAAAAAAGGTTGCAGCTCGTCGGTGGAATCGGGTATTTTTGCTATTCTCGGATTGGCGGGGTTAGCGGCAATCATGATAAAAAAACGTAAAGGAGAGTAAATAACGATATGAAAAAAATAATAACCGCAATCATAGCGGGTATAATGGCGGCTGCCTGCGTCTTTTCGATGACGGCATGCGGCAACAGAAACGGCGGCGACGGTACGTCGGTTAGCGTCGATAAAGACGCAATGAAAAAGGCTTACGGCGACTGGACGGGCAAAACCCTCGAGGTTTACGTACTTGACAAGGGAATCGGAACCGAGTGGGTTAACGACGCGGCAAGAAATTTCAATGCGGGCACGGGTGCGAAAATAATCCCGAAAGCCGACGAAACTTTAAACGAGTCGTTGTCGGTGCTTCTCGACGCGAGAAGCGGCGCGGACGTGTATTTCAGTTTTGCATCTCAGCTTCAATGGGTTCAATGGGCTAAACAAGGTAAAATTCTCAGCCTTGACGACATCGGATTCAACTATAAGGAAGCTACGGAAAAAGTGGGAATAATCGACGGCGTAAGGTACACCATGCCTTATACTTTTGCACCGACGGGAATTATTTATAACCAGAATTATATAAACGAGATACCGTCCAACGGCGAGTTTGTAACGGGAACGTTCCCCGCCACATGGCAAGGACTTCTCGATATGTGCGATTCCGTGAACGAAAAATGGAATAAAATCGCATTGGGGCAGAAAGTCGTTCCTATGAGTTACGGCGGATCTGTCGGCGATATAAAGGGCTTCTTTTACGGCGTCTGGGCGCAGATAGATCCTGTAGGTTTTAAAAATTATTGGGAACAGACAACCACTTCCGTTGCGGGAGAAAGCAATAAAAATCTCCTCGTAAACGACGGCGTTATAAAAGCGGTGGACAGTGTTGCGAAACTTCTCAACGCTAAAAAGAACGAGCAGGGCAATTACTATCCGTCGAACGCTTTTGCCGATTCCACGAGCCACTCGAATCTTATCGCGGAGCAAAAATTCCTGAACGGTTTGTCCGTGTTTACCCTTTCGGCTTCCTGGTTCGAAACCGAAATGAAAGAGCATATAGAAGATGGTGGGTACGACTTTTATCATTTCGCGCCAACGCCCAAAGTTAACGTTGACAATCCGACGGCCGTATATGTGAATTCTCCCGCAGAGTTTTTCATGATTGCCGCAAACGGTAAGAATAAAAACCCGCAACTTGCTAAAGCCTTTCTTAAATATATGGCAACCGAGGAAAGATGTCAGGTGTTCCATTCCATCACGGGAACGCCCGCCGCGTTGCAGTACAGAGTAAACACGTCGTCTTTGTCGAGATTCGCAAAAGAGGTCGTGGAGGCAACCGAAGGCGCGACTCTGGCAATTGCCGCTTCCGATCAGATAGCTTCGCTTACGGGAGCGATCAATCTCGACGCGAATTCCGTTTTCAAGACGATCGCCACGACGGAATATACTCCGACTCTCGCGAGAACGATGGTTGAAAGCATGTACAGAAAACAGGTTGAAAGCTGGAACGATTATATGAAATCGTTCGACGAATAAAGTTCGGGACAATTATGAATAATAATGTAAAAACCAAACAAAACGCCGGAAAGTCCGTAAAGACGAAAAAGATAATTTTCATATACGGATTTCTGGCGTGGCCGATATTGCATTTCCTTGTGTTTTGGTTCGGCATGAACATCGGTACGTTTGTGGATTCTTTTTTCGAATACAGTTTATCCGGGAAACGCAGCTTCGTGGAGTTCGAAAATTACGTTACGGCATTCAAAATATTTATAGGGCAGAAGGAGAACGGGGTAGTAAACCATTACGCGCTTTTAAACTCGTTGTCGTTAATTCCGTTATCTCTTCTCATAAACCTGCCGTTAACGCTTATATTCGCTTACGCGATATACAAAAAAGTGTTGTTATACAGATTTTACAGAATAGTTCTGTTTCTGCCCGCGGTAATTTCCGTCGTCGTTCTGTGTCTCGTTTACCGTTCCGCGCTCGATAATTCGTCGGGAATAATAATTCAGTTTTTAAGGCTTATCGGGCTTGGAGGAGACGGAAGTCAGTCGAACACGGGTATAGTTCCCGTCGGCGGTTTTCTCGGCAACGACAAAACGGTGTGGGGGACGATTCTCGTATTCAGCGTGTGGACGGGGGTAAACGGAAACCTCGTATACTTCAGTTCCGCCATGGCGAGACTTCCGCAAAGCGTATTCGAAAGCGCGGAAATTGACGGAGCGACTCAGTTAAGACAGTTCGGCAGTATATGTATACCGCTTATATGGCCTACTATCACAACATTGTCCGTAACTCTTGTTGCGGCGGTGTTCGGCTGGATGATGCCGTCGCTTCTGCTCACGGACGGGACTTCGGAGAGGGCGAGTACGCTCGGACTTCTGATAGCCGTTTCGGTTAAAAACGACTCGAAGAACACCGTGATAAACGCGATAGGCGTTCTGGTGGCGGTTTTCGGCTCGGCAATCATTCTTACTTTCCGTTATTTCATGAGCAAAATCACAGAGGAGGTGGAGTATTGATGAAAATAAAATATTCTGCCGGAGACAAGGTTTTTCGTATCATATGTTTTATAATAATGGGCGTTTTCGCGCTTAGCTACATAATGATACTTATCAATATGATATTTGGCTCGTTCAGAACGACTACGGCGTTTTCGCAAAAACCGTTTAATTTTTTCGATATTTCGCTCAACGCGATCAAGCGAAACTATACAAAGGCGTTTACCTATAAAGTAGGCGGACATACGCCAATGCCGAAGATGATTTTAAACTCGCTTATATATGTAGGCGGAATAGTCTTATTATCGGTTACAATCCCCGCGATTTCGGGTTATATTACGGCAAAGTACGATTTTAAAATCAAAAAACTCATAACGAGCATCGTTATAATCACTTTGGTCGTGCCTACGATAGGTTCGGTTACGATGACGTACAGATTGATGGAAAGCTTGCATCTGCTCAATACGTTCCAGGGAGTGTTTCTTATGAGCGCGGGAGGCTTCGGATTCAGTTTCCTGCTGTTCAGAAATTTCTTTTCGGCAATCCCGTGGGAATACGCCGAAGCAGCTTTTATCGACGGAGCGGGCGATTTCAAGGTGTTTATAACCATAATGTTCCCGCAAGCGACGCCGATACTGTTATCCCTCGGCGTAATGAATTTCATAGGTTGCTGGAACGATTATTATACGCCGTACCTGTTTTTGAACGATTATCCGACGGTTGCATACGGTCTGGCCGCGATAACGTCCAAATACGAGGCGAGCGTGCCTGTAGTTTTTGCCGCACTTTCTTTTTCCACGATCGTTATGCTGGTCTTATATATGATGTTTTCGAAAACGATTATGGAAAGCATGTCCGCGGGCGGACTCAAAGGATAAACTTCAATAAAAGGAAATAGAAAATGGTAAAAAGAATACTCGGTATAGGGTTGGCGTTGACTTTCTGCGGACTTGCCGCGGCAGGTTGCGCGAAAGGCGACAGCGGAAACAAAAGAACGCCGGTGGTGCTTCCCGATTATGAAAGTATGCAGTCCGAACCGCTTACTCTGAGCGGGTGGGTTCCTCCCGAAGCGACGACAGAAGCATACCGCGATTATAAAGAAGCCGGATTTAATTATGTATTTGTCGGCGCGATCGGCTCTGCGGAAACCGATAAAGTTCTGGATATCTGCGATAAACTCGGAATAAAAGTGTTTGTAAACGTATATAAAGACCTGGCGGCAATGGACGTTACCGTAGAAAAATACAGTAAGCACGTTTCTTTTGCGGGGTATAACTTCGACGAGCCTGTTATTTATAAAAACATAATCAACTTTAACTACGGGATTATCGATATCGCGGAAAAAATGAAGCCGATACACGAGAAATATCCCGACGTCGAACTTTTAATAAACCTTAACCCGACGGAAAGCGTTGATTTGAACTGGGGAACTCCGAAGTTTACTTACGAGGAGTATCTCGAGGCGCAGAAAACGTATATAAATTCCATTTATAAAGACGGAACCGCACATAATTGGCTGTCCTGCGACAGTTATCCGATATGCTACAATCCGGCGGCGAAACAGCAGTATTATTTAAAGACGAGTTGGCTCCAGAATCTTGCATATCTTGCCGAGACAAAGAGAGATTGCGAGTTTAAACTGACGACTAATTTCTTTATTCAGGCAATGGCTTACGGAACGCCGGACGGATTACATGACAGAAAGCCGACTTACGAAGATATAAGAATGCAAGTGTATTCTTTGCTTGCTTACGGTTTCGACGGCATTTCCTATTTCTGTTATACCACGCCTCCTTCAGGCGGAGAATTTCAGGATTATCAATACGCCATGATCGGTCGCGACGGCAATAAAACCGATATTTACGAAGCGGGCAAAGCCGTCAACGAGGAACTCAGAAGTTTCGAGAAAGTTTACAGACAGTTCAATTCCAACTGGCTCGGGGTTTGTCCCGTTTACGGAACGAACAATACAAGCGAAGACGAATTCTATTTCAATAAGTCCATGGACGCTCTTGCGAATCCGTTGGAGTTGAAACATTTAAGCGGTCTGAAAGGATTCGAAAGCGATGAAGACGTGATTATCGGCTATATGAAAGACGGCAGCGGTAACCCCGGGTTTATGGTTGTAAACTATAACGATTCTTCCTGGAACAAAAAAGTAAACGCGAAGATGAATTTCGGCGATTACACTCAGGCTCAGGTATATCGCAAAGGGAAAAAGAGCGTAGTCGATCTTAAAAACGGCATACTTATGCTTGAACTCGAGGTCGGCGAAGGCGCGTTTGTCATTCCATGTTCATGATCGCGGTTTTACTACGTCCGCAATCGGCAAATTTTATAATTATAATAAAAAAACAGGTAATATGATGTTAAAAAAAATACTTAGTATGGGTTTGGCGCTGGCTTTCTGCGGGCTTGCTTCGGCGGGTTGCGCAAAAGGCGACAGCGGAAACAAAAGAACGCCGGTAACGCTTCCCGATTACGAAAACATGCAGTCCGAGCCGCTTATAATCAACGGCTGGGTTTCGCCTCCGCCGACAACGGAGTCGTACCGCGAGTATAAAGAAGCGGGGTTTAACTACATTTTCATCATGGGGCAGAACGCGGGTGCGGTAGGATCCGAGAAAATGGAGAATGCACTCAAAGTTTGCGACGAGCTCGGCATAAAAGCGTTCGTCGACATATCGAGAAATCTCTCGGCTATCGACGCCACTATAGAAAATTACAGCAAACATCCGTCGTTCGCGGGCTATAATTACGACGAACCCGTAATATACAAAAACACCATCAATATGTCCGACGGAATCGTCGATATTGCGCCCGTTGTTGAAAAAATGCATAAGAAATATCCGACGGTCGAATTTCTGGTTAATCTGAATCCGTCGGAATGTGTTGATCTTAACTGGGGTACGCCCAAGTTTACTTACGCCGAATATCTCGACGCGCAGACGACTTATATTAATTCGATTTATAAGGGCAGTTCGTTGCATAACTGGTTGTCTTGCGACAGTTATCCTATCTGCAACAATCAGACGTCAAAACATCCGTATTATTTAAAAACGAGTTGGCTTCAGAATCTTGCCTATCTCGCCGAAATAAAAAGGGACAGCGAAGTTAAGCTCACGACGAATTTCTTTATTCAGTCGATGCCTTACGGAACGCCTGGCGGAATGTACGACAGAAAGCCGACTTACGAAGATATAAGGTTGCAGGCGTATTCATTGCTTGCCTATGGTTACGACAGCATTTCGTATTTCTGTTACGCAACCCCGAACGCCGTAGGCGAGTTTCAGGATTATCAATATGCCATGATCGACCGTGACGGCAATAAAACCGACATTTACGAATCCGGCAAAGCCGTCAACGAGGAACTCAGAAGTTTCGAGAAAGTTTACAGACAGTTCAATTCCAACTGGCTCGGGGTTTGTCCCGTTTACGGAACGAACAATACAAGCGAAGACGAATTCTATTTCAATAAGTCCATGGACGCTCTTGCGAATCCGTTGGAGTTGAAACATTTAAGCGGTCTGAAAGGATTCGAAAGCGATGAAGACGTGATTATCGGCTATATGAAAGACGGCAGCGGTAACCCCGGGTTTATGGTTGTAAACTATAACGATTCTTCCTGGAACAAAAAAGTAAACGCGAAGATGAATTTCGGCGATTACACTCAAGCTCAGGTGTATCGCAGAGGAAAAAAGAGCGTAGTCGATCTTAAAAACGGCATACTTACGCTCGAACTCGAGGTCGGCGAAGGCGCGTTTGTCATTCCATGCTCGTAAAAAGAAAAAAATATGAATCGTTTAATAACAGATATTATCCTTACCGCATGGTATCCGCCCACACCCACGGAAGAAAATTTCAGACAATATAAAGAATGCGGCTTTGATCGTATCTTCCTGCTCGGAGAATATGTGGACGGTGCGGGTACGCCTAAAATGGAAAAAGCTCTCGAAATGTGCGACAAGTTCGGTATCAAAGCTTTCGTAGATATATCCGGCAGACTCGATTTAATTGAAGAGTGTATCGATGAATATATTAAACACCCGTCTTTCGAAGGATTTAACTACGACGAACCCGTAATATACAGAAATACGTTGACTAAAATGGACGGAATCGTCGATATTGCGCCCGTAGTCGAAAAAATGCACGAGAAATATCCGACGGTTGAGTTCCTTATCAATCTGAACCCTACCACTTCGTTAAAGTTGCCGTGGGGTACGCCTCCGTTCACTTACGAAGAATACCTTGAGGCTCAGGAAAAATACATAAACAGTATTTTCGACGGATCCGAAACGACGAACTGGCTTTCATGTGACGATTATCCCGTTTGTTACGACCCCGAAACCGTCAGACATTTTCTGAAAGATACATGGTTGAGAAACGTCGAATATATCGCTCAGGCGAAAAAAGACAGCAGATACATGCTGAAAACGAGCTTTTTTATACAGGTTATGCCGTATGGCATTCCCGCTAATCTGCACGACAGAGTGCCTACTTATGAAGATATTATGTTGCAGGCGTATACGCTGCTGGCTTTCGGTTTTGACAGTATTTCTTATTTCTGTTATGCAACGCCGACGGCAGCCGAATTTTCCGAACATCAATATTCGATGATCGATCGGAGCGAGAAAAAAACGCAGACTTATTTCTACGGGAAGAAGTTAAACGCGATTTTAAGGAAACTGAACCCGATATATAAGCGGCTGAAAAATAATTGGCAGGGCGTTTATCCCGTTTATGGCGATAATGCGTCGGAAAGGAATGTTTCTTTCGGGCTTTTAAAAAAACCGCTTGCCTCAGGCGATATAGACGAAATAGTTTCGGCTCGTTCCGACGAGGATATTCTTATAGGATATTTTAAGGACGAAGATGGCAAAGCCGGCTATATCGTCGTAAACGCAGGCGATACGTTTTCCGCTAAGAAAGCGAAGTTTTCCATACGTTTCAAAGAAACGGAACCTGTTTCCGTTTACAGAAACGGAGAAGAAGAAATCGTTAAGTTGACCGATAACGAGTTTAACGGCGATCTGGACGTAGGCGAGGGGATAATTGTTCTGCGCGGTAAAAAAGTTTTACACGGCTTATTGCCGATAAAAAATAAAAAAAAGAGAGGAAAAAAAGATGAAAAAGATTTTAATTCCTTTGATTGCGATTGTTGTTGCATCGATAGCGATGGGCGTCGTTACCGGTTGCGAGTTCGATGGCAGCGAAAGCACTCACGAACACAAGTATGCCGACGCGTATACCTGTCACGACAGAACGTGTACCGTAGAGGGATGCGGACATGTCGAAAAGGCTACTACGGCGCATAAGTTCGCGGACGAATTCACCTGCCACGACAGAACCTGTACGGATTGCGGAAGCGTTGAAAGTGCTACCACCGAACATTCCTGGGGAGAGTGGGTTACCGTTCGCGAGCCGAGTTGCACGGAAAAAGGCGTGAAGACGCGCGAATGTGACAATTGCGGAGATACGGAAACCGCAGATCTTCCGGCTAAGGGACACACTTACGCCGACGAATTTACCTGTCACGACAGAATTTGTACCGTTGAAGATTGCGGATATATAGAAAGGGCTACAACGGCGCATAATTTCGGTGAATGGCAAATCGTTAAAGCTCCGACCTGCACCGAAGAAGGTTTAAGAGAAAGAACTTGTAGCGTATGCGGCGATAAGGAAAGCGAAAAAATCGCCACCGAACATTCTTTCGGCGAAGACGGCGTCTGCACGAACTGCAACAAGAACGTTAAAGAGTTTTTCATTACGTCGCAGACGGTTGCCGCTACCGTTACCGTAAATATTAAGCAAGGTAAGTATAGCATATCTTCTACCGACGCGGGTGCCGTTTACGCCGTGATTCCCGGAAATATTCTTACCGAGTTGAAAAAGTTGGGATATACAACCCTTTCGTTCACCGCGTCGAATCCGGCTCCCGGGCTTGCCGACGATTCGAGTAAGGTCAAACCCGTAGTGGTTGCAGCCGACAGCAAAGCGAATCTCGATAATAAGAATACGGCTATAGCGTTTTACAACTGGCAGGAGTTCTGGGATGCCGACAACGCTAAACATCGGATTTATTTCACTATCGATCTTAACGAGTATGCGGGCAGAGATATCTATATCTATACTGAACACGCGGACGTTTATCCTTTGGATATTACGGTCGACGAGCTTGCCGAGTTCGATTATGAAGACAAGAGCGAATGGTTGTTTACATCCGCGGGCGACAACGGCGAAGTGACCTATCTCGAAGGCAAAGGTTGGGTGATTAAAAATACGGGAACCGAAGGATGGTATTGCCAGATTTCGGGCAAAATAATGAAGCATTACATCGATCAGGGTTGCACGAGAATGGTTATAACTTACGTGAATAACCTTGAGGGCGAAGCGAATACCGATGAGGGCAGTTTTGTAAAAACCGCTTCGAGATTGATTCCCCTTAACGCTACGGGCGGCAACGACTGGATGTATCAGAATACTCATCTGCATCCTATCAACGCTCTTCCGGAAGGAAACGGCGGATATATGCTCACGGTTGATTTGACGGATAAGACTCACGATTTCACTAATGATAATTATTTTTACTTTGACGCGGCGGACGCCGATAAAAAAACCGTTTCGCGCGCTTACATTTCGGATATTTCCTTCCAAAAGGGCGAACCCGAGGTGCAAGAGGATAAGTCGGGATGGATAATCGGTAATGCGGCGACAGGATATTGGAGTTCCGTCGAATATATAAAAGGCAAAGGCTGGATAATGAGAGACATTACGAACGGAGGCGCGCAGGGGCAGTACTGGCTCACGCTTTCTACGGAGGTCATTCAAAAGAAATTATCCGAGGGCTACACGAAGATGACTATCGTTTACGCGAACAGTCTCGACGGCGTCGATAACCCGAATGAAGGCAATTTTATAAACACCGGTGCAAAGATTGCTCCTACGCTTAAAGGCGGCAGTTATACTCTCGAATATGTAAACGGGAACATCGATCAGTATTGTACAGAAGTAGAAAAAGACGGGATGAAGTATTACGAACACCGTATCGATCTGACGGATACAACCGTTGATTTTGCGCAGGTTGCCTACATTATTTGCTACAATCAGGATGAAGAGGGAAAAAAAGTTACTTGCGGTTATATCGCGGATATAGTATTCTCGAAATAATCCGAATTGAAATAAACAGGCTTATTTTTGCGATAAGCCTGTTTATCGGCAAAAACATTTAAAGGAAACGATATGAAAAAGATACTTATTTTAGCGGCATTATGTTCCGCGTTGATTGTTTCCGTGTTTGGCGGAACGACGGCAAGCGCGGCAACTGCGAAAGAGGACGATTATAATGCTTATATTGTTGCTACGGGCGTGGAATGTCTTACCGAATATTACACGCAGATAGGCGACGGAAACGCGACGGTTACGTTCGATTTGCAGTGGAGAAGCGAGAGCGGATATTTCGGAGTTGTGGCGGGCGATTCGAAAAAACTCGGTAAACTTTCCGAAATGACCGATTATATGCTTTTCGGGGACGGAGTTGTTTCGAGCAAAACTTTGGATAACAAAACCGATATATTTGAAGCCGGATATACTTACCGCGTTAAGTTCGACGCGAAAAACGGCGCGTGGACGGTCGATAAAAAGGGTATTTGCGAAAGCGCGGACTATTTTGCGAACGTTTTAACGGTTGCAAACTCATTCACGTCGTCGAATACCGTCGGGCTTGCCTGTTATACACAAGACGAGAAGTCGGCTACGGCGGTTATAGACAATCTCGTTATAACTAATAACAGCGGGAAGTACGAATACGTCAGGAATATATTTTCGGGGCTTAGCACTATTAAGGACGGCAGCATGAAAACGCTTGCCACAAACGCTTTAAGCGGTGAAAAGTCCACTCTCGGAAAGACTTATATTCAGAAGAGTTGGTTGTGTAACGTTCGTTTTATTGCCGAAAACGGCGAAATTTTAAGCAGTCGGAAAGTTGCGGGATACGGAACGGCTAGTGCGCCCGCCGCTCCTGCAAAAGAAGGGTATACTTTTAAGGGCTGGAATAAAAGTCTGACCGGGATAATTACGGACAGTGTGTTTTATCCGATTTATGAAATAAAAAATTCGTCGAGTACCGATAGTCCGGATGTCCCGGAATTGCCCGATAAGCCGGGCGAACCCGAAAAAGGCAAAGGGAAAGGTTGCGGCGGCAGCGTCGTATCGGCTTCGCTTTTATCGGTTGCGGCACTCGCTGCCGCGGTGGCGGTAATATGGAGGGAACGTCGTAAATGAGAATCTTAAATAAAATTTTAGTATTCGTGCTGGGAGTCTGCTTGTCTATGGGCGTGGTTTATACGGGCGGAACGGCAAAAGTTTCGGCTGCGGAAAGTATAAAAAATAATTTAACCGTAAGCGGCGGAACGTTGATTGAATCCGATAATGGTTACAACGGTACGGAAGCGATAAAGTTAACTTTTAACGGTAAAACCTCGGTTTTACGTGTGAAAAACGACGAAATAAACGCTTTGAAAACGTTCGATACGGTTACGGTCGAATTCCGTCTGAAGTACGACGGCGTAGGGTATAACGACACTTTAAGGGTATATAAGTCCGAGGGCGATCTCGTGGATTACGGCTATCCCGCGAACGTTTGGAACAGAGTTCGTTTTAAAACGATGGTTTACACCGAAAACGGCGAAAATTTCGTTAAAATAGAACTCGATTTTGCCGCGAACAAAACGGCGTATATATCCGACTTGAAAGTAACCGCAAGCGAAGAAGATAAACCCCTTCTCGGCGGCGTTAAACTTATTTCACTCGAAAGCATCACTCTTGCCATGGGTTACGTCGTGATTACGCCCGACAATAAAGTTATCGTAATCGACGGCGGCTACGTCGGCGGGGATACGGATATTATGCTGAAACTGCTCAGAACGTTTACGCATAAAGTGGATTATTGGTTTTTAACGCACTTCCATACCGACCATACCACTGTTCCGGCGCAGTTGATCGAGTATCAGGATATCGTAATAGAGAATTTGTATTACGATTTTCCGACTTCACAAATGGTAAAAGATTTGAGC
>ENA-UERN01002712-UERN01002712.1-human-gut-metagenome-genome-assembly--contig:-NODE-2712-length-13330-cov-3.312759_pt1 | contig 13330 bp, 10 predicted proteins | sample MGYA00242950_ERZ507950 | MGnify/ENA primary metagenome ERZ507950 (study PRJEB26167, sample SAMN06115515) | human gut metagenome | host: Homo sapiens | place: China:Ningxia | collected 2014-11-26...
TACATCTATTTTCAGGGCATCCACTGTATGAAAAGCTGGCACACCTGCCAAACAACCTGGCAGGTGCAGGCAATCCCCTTTGCATCAGTACTGATAATGTGAACCTGACTAAACCGCCCACAGAGCGCGGTTGCTAACAAGAACACAACATCTGACGAGGTTAATAATGGGAAGCCCCTCTCTGTATTCTGCCCGTAAAACAACCCTGGCGTTGGCAGTCGCCTTAAGTTTCGCCTGGCAAGCGCCGGTATTTGCCCACGGTGGTGAAGCGCATATGGTGCCAATGGATAAAACGCTTAAAGAATTTGGTGCCGATGTGCAGTGGGACGACTACGCCCAGCTCTTTACCCTGATTAAAGATGGCGCGTACGTGAAAGTGAAGCCTGGTGCGCAAACAGCAATTGTTAATGGTCAGCCTCTGGCACTGCAAGTACCGGTAGTGATGAAAGACAATAAAGCCTGGGTTTCTGACACCTTTATTAACGATGTTTTCCAGTCCGGGCTGGATCAAACCTTTCAGGTAGAAAAGCGCCCTCACCCACTTAATGCGCTAACTGCGGACGAAATTAAACAGGCCGTTGAAATTGTTAAAGCTTCCGCGGACTTCAAACCCAATACCCGTTTTACTGAGATCTCCCTGCTACCGCCAGATAAAGAAGCTGTCTGGGCGTTTGCGCTGGAAAACAAACCGGTTGACCAGCCGCGCAAAGCCGACGTCATTATGCTCGACGGCAAACATATCATCGAAGCGGTGGTGGATCTGCAAAACAACAAACTGCTCTCCTGGCAACCCATTAAAGACGCCCACGGTATGGTGTTGCTGGATGATTTCGCCAGTGTGCAGAACATTATTAACAACAGTGAAGAATTTGCCGCTGCCGTGAAGAAACGCGGTATTACTGATGCGAAAAAAGTGATTACCACGCCGCTGACCGTAGGTTATTTCGATGGTAAAGATGGCCTGAAACAAGATGCCCGGTTGCTCAAAGTCATCAGCTATCTTGATGTCGGTGATGGCAACTACTGGGCACATCCCATCGAAAACCTGGTGGCGGTCGTTGATTTAGAACAGAAAAAAATCGTTAAGATTGAAGAAGGTCCGGTAGTTCCGGTGCCAATGACCGCACGCCCATTTGATGGCCGTGACCGCGTTGCTCCGGCAGTTAAGCCTATGCAAATCATTGAGCCTGAAGGTAAAAATTACACCATTACTGGCGATATGATTCACTGGCGGAACTGGGATTTTCACCTCAGCATGAACTCTCGCGTCGGGCCGATGATCTCCACCGTGACTTATAACGACAATGGCACCAAACGCAAAGTCATGTACGAAGGTTCTCTCGGCGGCATGATTGTGCCTTACGGTGATCCTGATATTGGCTGGTACTTTAAAGCGTATCTGGACTCTGGTGACTACGGTATGGGCACGCTAACCTCACCAATTGCTCGTGGTAAAGATGCCCCGTCTAACGCAGTGCTCCTTAATGAAACCATCGCCGACTACACTGGCGTGCCGATGGAGATCCCTCGCGCTATCGCGGTATTTGAACGTTATGCCGGGCCGGAGTATAAGCATCAGGAAATGGGCCAGCCCAACGTCAGTACCGAACGCCGGGAGTTAGTGGTGCGCTGGATCAGTACAGTGGGTAACTATGACTACATTTTGACTGGATCTTCCATGAAAACGGCACTATTGGCATCGATGCCGGTGCTACGGGCATCGAAGCGGTGAAAGGTGTTAAAGCGAAAACCATGCACGATGAGACGGCGAAAGATGACACGCGCTACGGCACGCTTATCGATCACAATATCGTGGGTACTACACACCAACATATTTATAATTTCCGCCTCGATCTGGATGTAGATGGCGAGAATAACAGCCTGGTGGCGATGGACCCGGTGGTAAAACCGAATACTGCCGGTGGCCCACGCACCAGTACCATGCAAGTTAATCAGTACAACATCGGCAATGAACAGGATGCCGCACAGAAATTTGATCCGGGCACGATTCGTCTGTTGAGTAACCCGAACAAAGAGAACCGCATGGGCAATCCGGTTTCCTATCAAATTATTCCTTATGCAGGTGGTACTCACCCGGTAGCAAAAGGTGCCCAGTTCGCGCCGGACGAGTGGATCTATCATCGTTTAAGCTTTATGGACAAGCAGCTCTGGGTAACGCGTTATCATCCTGGCGAGCGTTTCCCGGAAGGCAAATATCCGAACCGTTCTACTCATGACACCGGTCTTGGACAATACAGTAAAGATAACGAGTCGCTGGACAACACCGACGCCGTTGTCTGGATGACCACCGGCACCACACATGTGGCCCGCGCCGAAGAGTGGCCGATTATGCCGACCGAATGGGTACATACTCTGCTGAAACCATGGAACTTCTTTGACGAAACGCCAACGCTAGGGGCGCTGAAGAAAGATAAGTGATTGTTTCAGACAAAAAACGGCACCAGGTGCCGTTTTTTACTTATGAGCGAACCAGATTAATACCGTACACACACCGACTTAGTTTCACACCAACCGTCCAGCCAGTCGGGGCCAAAATCACGGCCCGTTCCTGACTGCTTCATCCCACCAAACGGTAAGTTAGCGTCAATTAAGGTATGGCTGTTTACCCACACCGTCCCTGCCTGTAAGCGATCGCTATATTCCAGAGCCTGGGAGAGATTTTGCGTCCAGACACTGGCAGTTAAGCCATATTCCGTGTCGTTTGCCAGTTGTAACGCCTCTTCTCCATCCGCTACTCGCACCAGGTTTACCACCGGACCAAACACCTCTTCACGAGTTAAGCGCAATTTAGCATCGGGATTTACCACCAGCGTTGGCGCAACATAATACCCCTCTCCGGCTGGTCCATTCGACCCGCGAATCAGCTCTGCTTGCTGTGCCTGCGCATCGTCGAGGAATGAACACACTTTGTCGCAGTGCGCACGAGAAACCAAAGGGTTAATCTGTGCAACAGGTGACATCCCCGGTCCCACTTGCAACGATTTTACCGCCTGCTCAAATCCACTAACCAGCGTGTCAAACAACGGCGCTTCAATATAAATTCGCGAACTGGCGGCGCATACTTGCCCTTGATTCAGGAAGCTTCCGGTCATCAAGCCTTCAATAACCCATTGCGGATCAGCATCTTTTAATACAATTGCCGGGTTTTTACCGCCCAGTTCCAGCGTTACACGCGTTAAGTGATCAGCAGCAGTTCTGGCAATACCTTTTCCCGTCGCGGTTGAACCGGTAAAACTGATTTTCGCAACATGAGGATGTGACGTCAGGGCCGCGCCGCATACAGCACCTGACCCGGTGACGACATTAAAAACGCCATCAGGGATACCAGCCTCGCTGGCCAGTTCCGCCACGCGCAACATCGTCAGTGGCGTGGTTTCCGAAGGCTTAATCACGATTGAACAGCCTGCTGCCAGTGCTGGCATCACCTTCCACATACCAATCATCAACGGAAAGTTCCATGGCACAATTCCCGCCACTACGCCAACCGGCTCTTTACGCGTCCAGGCCTGATAACGCGCCCCCTGGGGTAAGGGAATCGACAAGTCCAGCGTTTTACCCGCGATTTTGGTCGTTAACCCGGCGGTATAACGCATCCAGTTCAGCGTACAGCCCACTTCAAAAGCACGGGAAATGGCAATTGACTTGCCTTGCTCCAGGGTTTCCAGTTGCGCCAGCTCCTCACTGTGCTGTTCCACCAGATCGGCAAAACGTAGCAGAATACGTTCACGCTCTGCGGGTAATCGCCCGGCCCAGCGACGCGAGACAAAGGCCCGCCAGGCAGACATGACTGCGTTATCTACATCCGCTTCGTTGGCATCAGCAGTAGACGCAATTTCTTGCCCGGTGGCCGGATCAAAGATCGCCAATCGTTTTTCACTTTGTGCGGGGCCTGGACGACCATCAATATAAAGACCGTGTTGACGATCGAGAAACTGTTGGACCTGGCTTAATACTGCTACATGCGGCTCTGTCATCACTTTTCCTTATTATTTACCCAGGTGATTTCAGTGTACGCAGCGACAAGAAAAGTCACTTTTTTCGCTGTGACATTCGCTTTGTCAGCTGTGACAAGCTCCGCAAATCGTGACAATAACCGCTTATGTCTCTATGCCTGAGAAGACTTATTTCCTATAGTCAGGCTCATTAGCTTCGTTTATTGCAACACAAATGCAACAATAAAAATACATTTCACAGAGCGAAAACGTGCCATGAACCCCGCAATGGATAATGAGTTTCAGCAATGGCTTTCCCAAATCAATCAGGTATGCGGAAATTTTACCGGACGCCTGCTGACTGAGCGTTACACGGGTGTACTGGACACGCATTTTGCCAAAGGACTAAAGCTGAGTACCGTGACAACCAGCGGGGTGAATTTATCCCGCACCTGGCAGGAGGTAAAAGGCAGCGACGATGCCTGGTTTTACACCGTTTTTCAGCTTAGTGGTCAGGCAATAATGGAGCAGGATGAGCGTCAGGTGCAGATTGGCGCTGGCGATATTACGTTACTCGATGCCTCACGCCCCTGTTCGCTTTACTGGCAGGAGTCTTCTAAACAGATTTCATTACTTTTGCCACGCACTCTGCTGGAACAATATTTTCCCCATCAAAAACCTGTCTGCGCAGAAAGACTGGACGCTGACTTACCCATGGTGCAACTCAGTCATCGCCTGTTACAGGAGAGCATGAATAATCCGGCACTTTCTGAAACAGAAAGTGAAGCTGCGCTACAGGCGATGGTGTGTCTGCTGCGCCCGGTACTTCATCAGCGGGAATCTGTTCAACCTCGTCGTGAACGTCAGTTTCAAAAAGTGGTTACGTTGATAGACGATAATATTCGCGAAGAGATATTACGCCCGGAGTGGATAGCCGGAGAGACAGGTATGTCAGTACGTAGTTTGTACCGAATGTTTGCCGATAAAGGTTTGGTGGTCGCGCAATATATTCGTAACCGTCGTCTCGATTTTTGTGCAGATGCGATTCGCCATGCCGCAGATGATGAAAAACTGGCAGGCATCGGCTTTCATTGGGGATTTTCTGACCAGAGTCATTTTTCAACGGTATTTAAGCAACGCTTTGGGATGACGCCAGGCGAGTATCGACGTAAATTCCGCTAACTAATTCGCGTTGCATGTACTGCAACGCCAATTAGTTAAAACAGATATTTGACTACGCATATTTCAGGGCAAAAGGCAATTTGACAGGAGTTTTTGAATATTCACCTTGTTTCCGGAAAATAGATTAATCGCCTTCTCCTGTAGCGTTATCCCGATATTGCGGTTTTGCTATTAAGATTTTCGCATCCATTTACCGTTTATCCCTTGTACATATTCCCCCGGTTTGGCCCGAGCTACGAGCTTTTGCCCGGCGAGTTTCGCGATATCATCTGCAGACACATTATTTTGCTTTGCCAGTTGTTGGTAACTCGCTTTACGTTCGGCATTAATGTCGGTTACTAATTTCTCTGTTTCAGCATCCGTTTTCAGCGCAACCAAATAACCATAAAATGTTTCACCTACTCGCCCCTGAGTTCTGGCTTCATCCAGAGTCAATGCCATTACATTGCTGCTTACCAGCCCAACAAGAAACGCACAAAGAAGTAATGTTTTCTTCATCATCGCCTCAGAAAAGATCGCTACGAGTTTCAAGCAGCTCTTCGACATCTTTGTCTGCCTTGATGATGATCTCATGCTCAATTTTAACGTTCATATTGATAGTGATCGGTTCCTTAGGTGCAGCGACTTCAATGCGAGGCGTACAGCCAACCAGCATAAAAGATGACGTCAACGCAGCCAGTAAAATTTTCATTGTTTTTCCTCACATTCTTTTCCTGACGGGCAGTCATTTTCCGGGATACGAGCATTCTGTTCCAGCCACGCCTGGAGATTATCGCCAAAGCGTAAACTGCGCCACAGCGTAAAAATATTCTCTTCATGATGGTAATTAAGGTTTACCGTACCGCTTTTACCATCAACGCGACTGGTACCTGTAATGTTGGCCTGCATGGTTAATAAACCGAGATTATCTAAATTAATTTTTGTCGATGAACGGCTAATTTCCATATAGCGCAACCAGTTAATTGCTGAACCCGCAGTCATATTGTCTTTTACCACCGCATCCGCAGTGTCTTTATCCAGTCGCAATGTCATCGGCCCGCTATTCGCCAGCCAGCCATCTTTCACAATCCATTTTTCATTGTTCAGCCATAACGGCAGTGCACCACTAAATGCCCCGGACATGGCGAATTGTTTCGGATTGACGGCGCTAACCAGTTCGCTGGATGAGAGATTATTCAGCCGCAACAGCGCCGGGTCATGTTGCGGCATACGTAATTGTTTCATCAGTACGTTACCGCCTAACACATCGACGCTAACATCAGTCAACAGCAAGGGTTCTTCTTCAGTCCACGGATAACGCCCTTGCAAATCAGCCGTAATATTTTTCGCTGTCACCAGATTAATCACTTCGGCAATTCGCAACGTAACGGGGCCGCGAGTCCCCAGATGCCAGGCTCCATCGGCAAAACGGAAAGGCAGGACAAAATCGACACCGTTAACCTGATTATCTGGCATCCAGGCACTACCGCCTTTCAACACGCCGTGTCCTCCCGCGCGGAATCCTTGTTCAGGCGCAGCAGAAAATGCAACCTGAGCATACAGATCACCATCGCGTAAGTTCATCTTCCAGTCGGGTGGCACCAGCGGCTGGAATACAGTCAGTGATTGTTTTGGCCACCAGGCGTTACCGCGCAGACGAATACCGTCCCAGCGACCATTTACCCGAACCGGGCCAATCTCACCAGCATGTAAATCGCCTTTAAAGAGGAAATAGGTCGGATCGCGCCCATCGACGCTAAATTTTAAGGTTGATGGCGGTAACACACTGCCGCCAGTGAACAGCGTTTGCCCGGCGTCCAGTGACAGCGCGCCGCTGAAGGAGGGATGCTGTGCGTCACGTACCCAGACGACGGGCTTGTTGAGAATTAGTCGCGGCTTTTCTACCGTCATCGTACCGTATTGTAACTGGTCGAAACCGGTGGAGAGATCGGTCAGTGTAATCGTGCTGTCATGCCACTCACCTTTTCCTGCGACATCCCAGGTGGCATTCATCGGTGTAAAACTGCCTTTTCCCCAGTAGCGCCACTGCCAGCGGCCAGCGTCAGGGAGAAAATCATTCGCCAACCCATCCATATGCAGCACGAAATCGCCCAGTTCATTTTCATGCGCCTGCAAAATGGCCTGCAAACGTCCGTCAACACCACGTTGGGTGACTTTTACTCCCGCTAAAGGCCAGCGAATTTCATCGATGTCCAGTGAATCGATGACTCTTCCCTTTGAACGAAGTAACGCGCCTGGCTCAAAGGTCAGCGTTGGGTCAGACAGACTTCCACTTAGCTGCGCAGGTAAACGGGCATATAAAATGAGGTCCGCCTGTTTCGCTTCACCGGTCAGCTGCAGAGGCAGCTGACTGTTATCCATGCTTAATTTTCCTGGGCCAAAATTAAGCACCGCGTTGCCTTTACCCGCTTGCCCCTGGGTCAGCACACTCAGTCGCCCGCTGACCAGAGCGTTCTCAAGCCCTGCCTGCCAGTTGTCGACTTTGACACCCAGTCGGCCACTCAAAGGAAAACCTGCATACGGCCAACTCCAGCGACCATCGCTTACGGTCAATTGTTGACGAGTAATTTGCCACGGCAAATCGAGCAACGGATCGCCGTTATCCCGTGCCAGCACAATCAATTGCCCGCTATTTTCCTGCCAGTCCAGCTCTGCATCCACCAGTGACGGTTCCTGCGGCAAGTTTAACGTCGCAGTAGCATGCCCACTTACAGGAAGTCCATCCGGCACGAGCGGCATAGTAAATTCCCCCACCAGTTTTACCGGCGGCTGATTTTCAAACGCGGCGACATCCAGTTCGCTAACTGTAAGTTGTTGCCCTTTCAGCTGGCCTTGAAATTTAACTTTTTCGCCCTGATAACGCAGTTGCTGGATATCAGAGGTTAATGCGAGAGAGAGTTTTCCCTGCCATTCCTGCCAGGGAGAAAAAATCAGTTTATCAATATTGATCCAGGTGTTAGGCAGCATGGACTGCCACTGCGCGAGGGTTTTTGGAGCAGCTGGCGATTGCTCCGTCTGCGGCAATTTCGCCAGACAAGCAGAATCAAGTTCTACCGTGCCGACGTTCAATAACCAGCGGCTGGGATGTGAAAGGCTGGCGTTGGTGATATGCGCAAGCTGACAATCTCCCACCAGATAACGGAGATCGGGAATGATTAAACCTTTACGCGTAATGCGTGGGCTTTCATCTAATGCAATACGTGTCCCGAGCGGTAGCCAGATGCCCGCCAGCGTGGGAACCCACAGCCCGAGCGTCATCAGCAGCGTCAACGGCACAAGAATAATCAGTAATAACAGCGCGAGAACGGCTTTATATTTACCCAGCATGGGTAGTTAATATCCTGATTTAGCGAAAAATTAAGCATTCAATACGGGTATTGTGGCATGTTTAACCGTTCAGTTGAAGGTTGCGCCTACACTAAGCATAGTTGTTGATGAATTTTTCAATATCGCCATAGCTTTCAATTAAATTTGAAATTTTGTAAAATATTTTTAGTAGCTTAAATGTGATTCAACATCACTGGAGAAAGTCTTATGAAACTCGCCGTTTATAGCACAAAACAGTACGACAAGAAGTACCTGCAACAGGTGAACGAGTCCTTTGGCTTTGAGCTGGAATTTTTTGACTTTCTGCTGACGGAAAAAACCGCTAAAACTGCCAATGGCTGCGAAGCGGTATGTATTTTCGTAAACGATGACGGCAGCCGCCCGGTGCTGGAAGAGCTGAAAAAGCACGGCGTTAAATATATCGCCCTGCGCTGTGCCGGTTTCAATAACGTCGACCTTGACGCGGCAAAAGAACTGGGGCTGAAAGTAGTCCGTGTTCCAGCCTATGATCCAGAGGCCGTTGCTGAACACGCCATCGGTATGATGATGACGCTGAACCGCCGTATTCACCGCGCGTATCAGCGTACCCGTGACGCTAACTTCTCTCTGGAAGGTCTGACCGGCTTTACTATGTATGGCAAAACGGCAGGCGTTATCGGTACCGGTAAAATCGGTGTGGCGATGCTGCGCATTCTGAAAGGTTTTGGTATGCGTCTGCTGGCGTTCGATCCGTATCCAAGTGCAGCGGCGCTGGAACTCGGTGTGGAGTATGTCGATCTGCCAACCCTGTTCTCTGAATCAGACGTTATCTCTCTGCACTGCCCGCTGACACCGGAAAACTACCATCTGTTGAACGAAGCCGCCTTCGATCAGATGAAAAATGGCGTGATGATCGTCAATACCAGTCGCGGTGCATTGATTGATTCTCAGGCAGCAATTGAAGCGCTGAAAAATCAGAAAATTGGTTCGTTGGGTATGGACGTGTATGAGAACGAACGCGATCTATTCTTTGAAGATAAATCCAACGACGTGATCCAGGATGACGTATTCCGTCGCCTGTCTGCCTGCCACAACGTGCTGTTTACCGGGCACCAGGCATTCCTGACAGCAGAAGCTCTGACCAGTATTTCTCAGACTACGCTGCAAAACTTAAGCAATCTGGAAAAAGGCGAAACCTGCCCGAACGAACTGGTTTAATCTTGCCGCTCCCCTGCAATCCAGGGGAGCTGATTCAGATAATCCCCAATGACCTTTCATCCTCTGTTCTTAAAATAGCCCTGAGTCAGAAACTGTAATTGAGAACCACAATGAAGAAAGTAGCCGCGCTTGTTGCGCTCAGCCTGCTGATGGCCGGATGTGTAAGTAATGACAAAATTACTGTAACGCCAGAACAGTTACAGCATCATCGTTTTGTGCTGGAAAGCGTAAACGGTAAGCCCGTGACCAGCGATAAAAATCCGCCAGAAATCAGCTTTGGTGAAAAAATGATGATTTCCGGCAGCATGTGTAACCGCTTTAGCGGTGAAGGCAAACTGTCTAATGGTGAACTGACCGCCAAAGGGCTGGCCATGACCCGTATGATGTGCGCTAACCCGCAGCTTAATGAACTCGATAACACCATTAGCGAAATGCTGAAAGAAGGTGCACAAGTGGATCTGACCGCGAACCAGTTAACGCTGGCGACCGCGAAACAGACATTAACTTATAAGCTGGCGGATTTAATGAATTAATAGCTGCCACAGCTCCCGGCGGCAAGTGACTGTTCGCTACAGCGTTTGCCGTTGGGTAATGCACACATCCCAATCGCCGTACCATCCAGTTGACGGGCAACAGAAAGCGAACCGCCGATCATTGCACAATTTGCTTCTCCACTACTGGACATCGACGCTTTTAAACCTGGCGCTACGTGCGCCGCAGTCGCCTGCTGAACAGGTTCACTACTACACGCCGACAATAATAAAGCGGCACACCCTACCCAAAACGCTGCTCGCATCTTTTCTTCCTCTGATCTTCAAGCCAAACGACACCGCCATAAATAATAGGCAGCACAGAGGGCGGCGTCGAGAGCTGTCCTGCGCGTTGCCCCGCATTTTTACTTTTTTATGGCTATTTTTTTGCCCTCTGTTTGATCAAAACATTCATTACGCTGATGAGGGGGACACAAAAGCGAAAATGCAGAAGAAAGCCATTTGCTAAAATTGAAGGATTACTACTGGGCGCGCAGCAATTTCGTGCGCCCCTCATTTGCGCAATGTAAGGGTGTCATATGATTACTATTGACGGTAATGGCGCGGTTGCTTCGGTGGCGTTTCGCACCAGTGAAGTTATCGCCATCTACCCTATTACCCCCAGTTCCACGATGGCAGAACAGGCTGATGCCTGGGCCGGAAACGGCTTAAAGAACGTTTGGGGAGACACACCACGCGTGGTTGAAATGCAGTCGGAAGCGGGTGCTATCGCTACCGTGCATGGCGCTTTGCAGACGGGTGCCCTTTCAACATCGTTTACGTCATCGCAGGGTTTGCTGCTGATGATCCCGACGCTGTACAAACTGGCAGGCGAACTAACACCGTTTGTCCTGCATGTAGCGGCACGTACCGTTGCCACACATGCACTCTCTATTTTTGGCGATCATTCCGACGTTATGGCGGTGCGCCAGACGGGTTGCGCGATGTTGTGTGCAGCAAACGTCCAGGAAGCGCAAGACTTTGCTCTCATTTCGCAAATCGCGACGCTGAAAAGCCGCGTGCCATTTATTCATTTCTTTGATGGTTTCCGCACGTCCCACGAAATCAATAAAATTGTCCCGCTGGCCGATGACACGATTCTTGATCTCATGCCGCAGGTCGAAATTGATGCTCATCGCGCCCGGGCACTCAACCCGGAACATCCGGTGATCCGCGGTACGTCCGCCAATCCTGACACTTATTTCCAGTCTCGCGAAGCCACCAACCCATGGTACAACGCGGTCTATGACCATGTTGAACAGGCGATGAATGATTTCTCTGCCGCGACAGGTCGTCAGTATCAGCCGTTTGAATATTACGGGCATCCGCAAGCGGAACGGGTGATTATCCTGATGGGCTCTGCCATTGGCACCTGTGAAGAAGTGGTTGATGAATTGCTAACCCGTGGCGAAAAAGTTGGCGTGCTGAAAGTTCGCCTGTACCGCCCCTTCTCCGCTAAACATTTACTGCAAGCTCTGCCGGGATCCGTACGCAGCGTGGCGGTACTGGACAGAACCAAAGAACCCGGTGCCCAGGCAGAACCGCTCTATCTGGATGTAATGACCGCACTGGCAGAAGCCTTTAATAATGGCGAGCGCGAAACTCTGCCCCGTGTCATTGGTGGGCGCTATGGTCTTTCATCCAAAGAATTTGGCCCGGACTGTGTACTGGCGGTATTTGCCGAGCTCAACGCGGCTAAACCGAAAGCGCGCTTTACGGTTGGTATTTACGATGATGTGACCAATCTGTCACTGCCGTTGCCGGAAAACACCCTGCCAAACTCGGCGAAACTGGAAGCCTTGTTTTATGGCCTTGGTAGTGATGGCAGCGTTTCCGCGACCAAAAACAATATCAAGATTATCGGTAATTCCACGCCGTGGTACGCACAGGGCTATTTTGTTTACGACTCCAAAAAGGCGGGCGGCCTGACGGTTTCTCACCTTCGCGTGAGCGAACAGCCGATTCGTTCCGCTTATCTCATTTCCCAGGCTGATTTTGTTGGCTGCCACCAGTTGCAGTTTATCGATAAATATCAGATGGCTGAGCGTTTAAAACCTGGCGGCCTTTTCCTGCTCAACACGCCGTACAGCGCAGATGAAGTGTGGTCGCGCTTGCCGCAGGAAGTTCAGGCCGTGTTAAACCAGAAAAAAGCGCGCTTCTATGTGATTAACGCGGCGAAAATCGCCCGCGAATGTGGCCTGGCGGCCCGTATTAATACCGTCATGCAGATGGCTTTTTTCCATCTGACGCAAATTCTGCCTGGCGATAGCGCCCTCGCAGAATTGCAGGGTGCGATTGCCAAAAGTTACAGTAGCAAAGGCCAGGATCTGGTGGAACGCAACTGGCAGGCTCTGGCGCTGGCGCGTGAATCCGTAGAAGAAGTTCCGTTGCAACCGGTAAATCCGCACAGCGCCAATCGACCGCCAGTGGTTTCCGATGCCGCCCCTGATTTCGTGAAAACCGTAACCGCTGCGATGCTCGCCGGGCTTGGTGATGCCCTCCCCGTTTCGGCGCTGCCGCCAGACGGCACCTGGCCGATGGGCACCACTCGCTGGGAAAAACGCAATATCGCCGAAGAGATCCCCATCTGGAAAGAGGAACTCTGTACCCAATGTAACCACTGCGTTGCCGCTTGCCCACACTCCGCTATTCGCGCAAAAGTGGTGCCGCCTGAAGCGATGGAAAACGCCCCTGCCAGCCTGCATTCGCTGGATGTGAAATCGCGTGATATGCGCGGGCAGAAATATGTCTTGCAGGTGGCTCCGGAAGATTGCACCGGTTGTAACCTGTGCGTCGAAGTTTGCCCGGCGAAAGACCGTCAGAATCCAGAGATTAAAGCCATCAATATGATGTCGCGCCTGGAACATGTCGAAGAAGAGAAAATAAATTACGATTTCTTCCTCAACCTGCCAGAAATCGACCGTAGCAAACTGGAACGTATTGATATTCGGACTTCGCAGTTAATCACACCGCTGTTTGAATATTCTGGTGCTTGTTCCGGTTGTGGCGAAACGCCATATATCAAATTGCTGACTCAACTCTATGGCGACCGGATGTTAATCGCTAACGCCACGGGCTGTTCGTCAATTTACGGCGGTAATCTGCCGTCCACACCGTATACCACTGATGCCAACGGTCGAG
>ENA-UERN01002714-UERN01002714.1-human-gut-metagenome-genome-assembly--contig:-NODE-2714-length-13322-cov-10.918913_pt1 | contig 13322 bp, 8 predicted proteins | sample MGYA00242950_ERZ507950 | MGnify/ENA primary metagenome ERZ507950 (study PRJEB26167, sample SAMN06115515) | human gut metagenome | host: Homo sapiens | place: China:Ningxia | collected 2014-11-26...
TCAATAATTGCAGACATTACCGTACAGCAATCCTTAATTAAAGGGCTTGCAGTTGCGCTAACTACCAAAGAAAAGGCTAACATTGCAATTTCTCAGTGTTTAGAGTGTCATAGCTCAACACTTCAAGAGAGCGAGGTTTTGTCTAGTGGACTATGCAAAGTGTTTGGTGCAAATGGATTGGTTGGTTATAAAGATGTGCCACAAATGAACGGTGATGCGATACTGGTAATCAAGGATGGTTCGGGTGTTGGTACAGTTTCCTATGCACAGGGCAAATTTTCGGTAATTGGCACACTCAACTATCTTACTGTCATAGGCAACAATGATTTGCGGTATCTGTACTTTGCGCTGTCAGTGTTCAACTTTCAACCGTACAAAACTGGTATGGCGATACCACATATCTACTTCAAAGATTATGGTAAAGCGAAAATATATTGTCCTTCACTTGCTGAACAAAAGCGTGTCGCAAACGTGCTTGACAAATTGGAGAGCAAACTTTTTGTTGAGCAAGAACTTCTTGCGTCATTCAATCAACAAAAACTGTATTTGTTGGGGAAGATGTTTATATGAACATCTTCCTTAATAGATATTGTTTCTGTATTTGATATTTCTGTAATAGTTGCCTTTCAACATCCTCTTTAAGCGATAACACTGAAAGAAGATGACTAATTTCTTTTTGCCTATCTAAATCTGGTATTGGGCATTTTATGTGATTTATATCCTTTAGGTAGGCTGTTTTCATCGTACCTTCAGTTACAACACGTTCAACTTCTTTTTGAAAATATGAAGATTGCATAAAGTAATAAAGAAATTCAACATCAATATTTGTATTAGGGACAATACCTAAAATTCCTTGTTTGGTACAGACTGGATATTTGTTTATAGAAATAGCACCGATTGTTGCTCCATTAGAGTATATAATGGAGTGCGTAGGAATCAGCCATGCTGAAGATTTTTTGAGTCCTAACTCTGTAATATAGTCTTTGTTAGCCGATAAATATTTATTGCTCAAATCGTCTATTTTTATGAAAGGAATGCTGCCGTTATCATAAAATTCTGTATTTGACGTAGTGGGTGTTCCACCCTCACCTGCTTTACTATATAATGTTTCAAATGCCACTAACTGCCCACATTTCAGAGTTATTATATCATCTATAAGCCCTTTAATTAAGGATTGCAGTTTCTCAATGATTTTGTTTTGGGTGGCGATACGCTCATCCAATAGTCGAAATAGCTCTGCTATTTTTGTGCGTTCTGCATGGTTCTCAGGAAAGTAGAATTCAAATCCGTTAAAATCAGATGTCGTTATCTGATTTATTCTTGCTCCTAGATTTTCTCCCACTTGCGAAAAATACTTCTTTGTACTTAGTAATGGAAGTATAAATGGGTTATCGTTAGCTCGATATACCATCATAAATGCCCCAAATGTATTGTTAGCATCTTCTTGTTTTATTATAGCATTTTTACCTATCAGTCGTTGGCTGCCATTTCTTGCACATACTAAAATATCATTCTCTTTCGTAATGATTTTGTCCTTAATATGTTTATTAACACGTACTAAATCAGAATAGTCTATCATTCCGTTTTTTATATTCGAGGAACGAAAGACAATAATTCCGTTATTATCTACAACATCAGAAGGTTTATATGTTAAACCTATAATTGTTTCACCGATTTCACCTAATGAATGTTTCTTCCACTCTCCACTAAACTCAGGGAATCTCAAATGGGGAACATCAAGGCATTTCGTTTCTCTAATTATATGTTACAACATATTTATATACAATTATGGGACATAAAACAATTAGAGAAATTGCGGTCGTATGGAAAGATAGCAAGCGACCGTTTGTGAAGCAGTCTACAATGGCAGCTTATGTGTTAATCTTGGAGAACCACATCCTCCCTACTTTTGGAGAGTGTGATTCGCTACATGAAAAGATTGTGCAGGACTATGTCTTGCGAAAAATCGAGAATGGATTAAGTGTAAAATCCGTAAAGGATATTTTGATCGTCCTAAAAATGGTGATGAAGTTCGGTATGAAAAACGAGTGGATGGACTATTATGAATGGGATATCAAATATCCAACCTCATCGACAAACAAAGAAGTGGAGGTACTATCGGTAGCCAATCACAAAAAGGTTCTCAACCATATTCAAAACCATTTCTCCTTTACCGGACTTGGTATTTACATAAGTCTGTGTACCGGGCTTCGTATTGGGGAAGTGTGTGCCTTGAAGTGGAGTGATATCAACATAATGGAAGGAACTATTACTGTAAACCGAACAATCGAGCGAATTTATATCATTGATGGAGTACAGAAACATACTAAATTGGTTATCAATACTCCCAAAACGCAGAACTCATGTAGAGAGATTCCAATGACAAAGGAGTTGCTCGCAATGATGAAGCCTCTAAAAAAGGTGGTCAATGATGATTTCTATATTCTAACCAATGATGAATATCCGACAGAACCACGAACCTATCGGAATTATTACACCAAACTGATGGAAAAATTGGGTATCCCAAAACTAAAATATCACGGACTCCGCCATAGCTTTGCCACTCGCTGCATAGAAGCCGGATGCGACTACAAGACAGTCAGCGTATTGCTGGGACATTCCAATATCTCGACGACTCTGGATCTCTATGTCCACCCGAATATGGAACAGAAAAAGCGTTGCATTGCAAAAGTATTCAAGTCTCTTGGTAAATGACGAATAAAGAGTGGGAGGATATTCAAATGCAATCCTCTCACTCTCGATTCCAACATGATTGGCGATTTTTGAGTTCGTAAAAGCGAGTCTGCAAATAAGCAACTGGTTGAAATTTATTAGCAAATGTACAATCTTACATTTTACGCAGTGGACTGCGTATTTTTACGCACTACAAAGAGGATAGGCTATTTCCTATTTTAGGATGCTATTCGGAAGTTGGCTAAATCAATCTTAGGAATCTGGCAGGTTGATGTCGTTAAATTGGCAAGTGTTCGGACAATAGTTTTGTGTTCATCATCTAGTATCCGCATTGATGGTGGCCGACGTTACTCCAGGATACCACTTAAAAGCAAGAAAAGAGTTCATATAAGAGTTCATAAAAGAACCAGTAGGGTTCACAAAAGAGTTCGTAAAAGCACTACTGAAATGCGCTCCATCATCGCAATAAAGCCAAATTCTGCTTGCCAGGGATTGGCAACTTCTCACGAGCGATTTATCGCTTGGGGTATTGAGTTACCCTAACTCAATAGAGGTCGTATAATGGGCAAGCCCAAGCGCAATTAAGTGTGCAAATTTTGTTTTTTTCGAGAAAGACGAGGAAGAGGTTGACGAAAAGAAGAAGTGCTCAAATAACGCTATTTTTCATCCAATCAGCTTGCTGGAAAATTGGCATTCTCAAACGGCCGATTGGTCGCTTGGGGGATTAGGCTCCCCATACAAGATAATGTCTGTACAACGGGCAAGCCCATGGCTTAAAAAAGACGTGTTTTGAAGTAAAATGTTTGATATTTATGGCTTTGTTTGACTGTCAAAGGCGATTTAGAGAGTGATTTTGACGTATAAAGGTGTGAATAGATGGCAACTCAAATGGCATTAATGTCACATTTAGTGTCACGGTAGTGTTGATTTCGGATTTCAATATAGTGTCAGAACATTCAACCAATAGAGGCAATGGGCAAAAGATTGAAATAAGTTCGGCATTTAGTACATCGCTATGCCGATATTCAAATACTGATTCTTCCAGCACATTTGCCGAATTTTAATAAGGATTCATATTGAAGAACAGCAAAATAGAAATTACTTTGTTAGGAATGTGTCATTTTATGTGCCAATCTGAAGATTGCGATTTTGACAATTACTGTATTGAACGGACATAAAAATCTACAAGTGGCAGAAAAGGAGTAATCTTTCCAAACAGATTGCCATAACATTCTAAAACCGGATTGTCCACAATAAACTGGCAAATAAAATGGCAACGACCGATTCTGTGAATTATCATGAAATCAGTCGTTGCACTTAAACTTTGACTTATCCCGAATAGACACTTTGGAATAAAGTCAAGTGGAGAGTCAATAGTGGTAATCCGGCATGAACCGATAAATGCCACGGCTTTCCTGAACCACCATCCGTTTGTTCGTGAGAAACTTAATTATCTCCACAATCTTGTTGTGATTCAATTTCGTCCCTGCCAGTTCGTAGGCTGTGGTCAGTTCTTCTTCCAAAGCCTTATATCCCGAAATAGTTTCTCTTCCCTCAAAAGCCAGTTCAAGAGCCTTGCGATGGATTGTTTCGTGGATGTCTCTATAAGGGGAGAAGGGTTCCTGCTTGGGACGACCTGCATTTTTCTTGGTCGGCACATAGTCCGGCAGAAGTTCGGGAAGTGATTGGTCATTGATGCAAAACGCAAATGGCAGAAAGTCCTTGGAACGGGTATGCACACTTTCCACTTTGCTGATGTTACTATCGTCTTTGTCTTTCTCGATTTGGATGACTGTTTCAGCCTTGTTGTTGATTTCCGTGCCGATGTGACCACGGGCATTTTCATCGCTTTTGTTCTGATGAAGGATGGTGTGGAGATGGATCTGATATTCGTCAGTCCACTGCATAAGTTTGGAAATTACGCAGGTGGCTTCACTTGGTGAATTGATGTCATAAACTAGGTCACGGATTCCGTCTATTACCACGAAGCCGAGACCCTCAATCTGGCTGATGGCATTGTCTATGATAGCCAGACGCTCTTTCGGATTGAACTTTCGTAGGGCGAGAAAAAAGAAACGGTCGCAATCCTCATTGGCTGGCAACTCTGCCAGTTTCATGATACGGTGCATCACAATCATACAATGGTTCTGACTCTGTTCGGTGTCGATGTAAAGGATGCGGTTCTTGCCTTCAGGGAAATCCGTTGTGTAGTTAAGGACTTCCTTTTCGGACAAAGCTGCTGCCACCATAGCCGACACATTGAAAGTCTTTTTGCTTTTAGCCTTGCCTATGGATGCGCTGAAATTCCCCAATGTTCCGATAGGTACTCCGCCTATTTTCAGAACTTCCGGCTCCTGTTCGTATTCCTTTTCCAAGCTGAGCATTGTATCTTGCCATCTTGTAGCGACCTGAGTAGGATCTTCGATGGGTGCTACCGTTTCCATACTCACCAGCTTTTAGGGTTGGCTTTGCGACGTGTAGTTGCAAGCATTCGGGCGTGTTCTTCTTCAATGCTTATAGGAGTTTCTCCTTTTCTTCCGCTTTCCAACCATTTGTCCAACTCATCACGATAAACAAACAAGTGTTTGCCTTGTTTAATGATTGGGATACCGCCATGCTTGGCTTTGTAATAAAAGGATGATTTCGAGATTCCCAGATACTCGCAGACTTCATCTACGGTCATTGGAACATGGGTGTCCTTTTTTACTTCGTTATGCTGCTGATGAAGTTTTTCCGCCAGCAACGTTTCCATACTTGCAATTCTCTCGCAAAGTTCTCCTACCACTTCCGGCAGGTCATTAAAGGTCAGTTTGTCTTTTTGCATATATAACATTGTTTTTGTTAAACATGCTGCAAACCAACACAATGATGTAATGCTGACAACTATCAGAAAGTAATAATATTTCAGTCTGCGTTGAATAACCCTAATTAGCTGAATTTACCTCAGATTCAGAGTCATTCTTCATGCATTTGAAGTGGTAATCTCCGGTTTTAGGAATATCAAGTGCTATTTTACAAACTCCGCGTGTCCGAAGATTTTTAGACAAGTATTTAATTGAAGCATCTTTTAGTTCATGTGGGAATATGGTATGTATAAATGTTGCTCTGTCTATAAGGGAAATGCTCAATCTCTCCCCGATATTCCATACGAAATGCATTAGGTCGATAGAACGGAGGGAATTATCTACTTTTGAACGGATTGGCTTGTATAAATCAGACTGTCCGTGCGCAAAATACTCTATGTTTTCATGCAGAATTTCAATATCTTCTTTTGAGAGAAATTCCGTCATTACAAATGTGGTATATTCATGAATGACACGCTTAATGTCTGCCTGCCTTTCGGCTTTTTTACGTTCAATCTCAGCTACACGTACTTCATAATTATCCATGTAATATTGTTTTACAACACTTTCTGCAATTAAATTTACCGGATTTATCTCCTTGTCGTTTGGACACTCCGGCTCAATCTCCTTAATTTGTTCGGATAGAGGTTTTACTTGCTTGCCAAAAGACAAACTCAATTCATTCTTTGTAATGAAGCGGAAGAAGAAACGCTTAAGTACTCCACAGGCAAGTATCATTGCCGTGATATATAAAATAACTGGAGTGGAATACTCCATTATGTCGATATGGCAATTAAGATATAAATAGGAGTCTGTTGCCCAGTAAAGGATGACATTTGCTGAAAGTATGAAACTGGTTCTTTGAGGAGAGATTTTAATACTATTCGTCATAAACTGATACTGTTTGAGTTTTACAATAAGACAAATGTATATGCAGATTTCCAAATAGTTGCAGTTTGCGATGGATAATTGTTCAGAATTTAAGAAAAAATATGCTCAGAGTATGATTTGATGCAAAATATCATATTCTGAGCAATAAAAACGGGATTATTTGAACCTTAATTCTTACTTGCGGATTAAAGAGATTCTGTTGCTGGCTTCACGCTTGTTGCTGTCCACAACTTTCATGTACCGTTGTGTCGTGGTGATACTTTTATGTGCCATGTTACTTTGAATGGTACGTATGTCTGTGCCAGCTGCTCCTTGAAGTGTTGCGTATGTTCTTCGGTAGGAGTGGAAAGTGATATTCTTGGTTATACCAGCTTCGCGAATCCACTCTTTCATGGGATGCTGTGTCCAACTTCGTTTCAATCCTTTAAATACCAATCCAGTTTTTTCCGGAGAATAGCCGATTAATTGCAGGGCTTCGTCACTGATTGGAATGATGTCCTCTGTTTTGGTCTTTTGGGTAATTGTATGGACACATTTCCCTCCGGCTGCAAAGTCGACGATTTCATGCCATTGTAACGATAGTATATCGCTGATTCTAAGACTAGTCAGACATGAAAACAATGCCGCTGTTTTCAGAATCGGCTTTTTGCAAGGTGTTTCTGCCAATTTGTATAGTTCTTCCACACTTAGATAGTCTTTGGGAGTATCTTCCGTTTCGATTTTATCCAAAAAGTCATTGATGTTGGTTTTGATTAGCCGATTGCGATAAAGAATCTTCAAAAGTCCCCTGAATGTTGACCAATAGCCGGAAGCAGAGTTCTTTGAAATGCGGTCGTCACGCCTGAGTTGTTTGGCATTTAGCAGATACTCACGAAACTTATTACAAAGGTCAATATCAATTTCTTCAAAAGTACATTTGCCATGAACGAAGTTGTAGAAATGGTGGTACACAAATTCCCACTTTTGATCATGCTTGCGAAGCTGCTTGCGGTAGTATTCCAGAAAATCAGCTTTGAGTTTGTGCCTGTCAAAGAAATCATACCTGTCATTAACGATAGATTCAAAGCGTCGGCATCGGATGGCTTCCGCCTTTTCCGACATGACGGCATTGAAGTTGCGTTCACGCTCGTTCTTGGGGTTGGCATAAATATAAATGTTCAATCCTTCGTGGCGGATGGTTTTCATTGTTTCCTGGTCACGATAGCCAGGATAATAATCCAGATAGTAAGAAAGCATCCCATGTTTCAAAGGGCGTGTTCTCAATGTTACTGTTTTACATTCTAACATAGTTACAATTATTATTAGTTTATACTTGATTTGCTGCAAATGTCCGTAATGGCTTGACACAGACAATGCTCATTTTTAGAATCATTTTCTGGTCTGCCTAAATTCAGGATTAGTCTTATTTTCGGGCTCCCATTACATGGTCAAATTCCACTTTCAGGAATCTCACGAAACGACCTTTCTTCTCACGTTTGATTTCGTGGAACTGCAGAATACCATAGACAGAATCCCGTGTGAGATTGTATTTCTTCATGGCTTCCTGCACGGTGTAGTACTCCGAAGCATTATCTTCGGCAGTCTGCTTGGATAGGTCAAAATGTAGCTTCGAGTAGAATATCTGCCCGTGCTCTTTCTTTGAAGGGATATTGTTCCGATAGACATGGGAACGGATGGCAACCCGACTCATCCCATACTTTTGTTCTATCTCTTCGGGAGTGTACCATTCGGTCAGATCATTATCTGTCTTGTATTTGGCAAAAGCAGCATCAATATGCTTTTTGCTGTAATAGTTGAACTGACGGATTTTTACTTTTGGCACATTATGCTCCCGTGTATAAGTCCATACCCATTTGGTGTTGACCTTGTACTTCTCTGCGATTTCCTCAGCAGTATAGTATTCAGCAATATCAAATTCGACTTTTGACATCACACGTTCATAAGGTTTAGATTTAAGCAAAAGTTCTATATCAGTTCTTCGAATAAAAGACATTCGTGAACTAATTCGACTTGCTCTTAACTTATCCTCTTTGACTAATTTGTATATGTACTGACGAGAAACTCCCATCAATTTAGCTGCTTGTGAAAAGGTAAAGTATTCTTGATTTTCCAGCCTTTTCTTTACCTCTAACAAATCTTGACTCTGAATGAGCTCCATTCTTCGCTCTTTCATTCGATGTTTGTAGCCTCGTTTAGAACATTGAGGACTACAATAATTGGTTGTGGTTTTCTGAGCTATAAAAGGTTTACCACACCATTGACAAATTCTTTTTACTTCCATGTTGTTTACTCCATATTTTAAGTGAAACCATATAGTTTTAATTTCCCTTTTTGTCTCTCTACGTAAACCATTGTTCACCCATGTCGCCAAATGCGTCAGTGTGACATTGGGGGCAAACCCCAATTTGTTTCGCGGTAGAAATACGGTAGAAAAATATGGTGAACAACACTATCCAATCGCTATGAACTGGATTTTGGGCAAATAAAAAAGCCGCTGAATTTCAGCGACTTCATTATAGTTGGTTCTAATTCGTTGCAGTTAATTGCGATATATCATTTCCCGATTCATAAAATAAAATACTTGGATTATTACGCATATAAATAATGACATCCCTCATCAACTCTTTCCGTTGTTCCCAACGTCTGCCGGTCACATCTTTTTCCGCATCTCCTGCAGGCAACATCTGTATCACCCCCACACGGTCACAAGATTCCACATCCTGTTTCCAGGGAGTGACATGCATCCACCGAAAAAGATTGGCATTATGCTCAATCATTAATCCGTTAGAGTAGTCACTCATCCAAGGCGGTACAGACATTCCTACTCCCGGCCATTCATTACTGGACCGTTGCGCATATCCCTTCAACTGCAACACACGGTCATTGAGCCACACTTTTCCTTCTCCAAAACGAGTCTTGCGGAAACCTGTCCTGGTAACAACTTCATCCACTGGACGGCCATTCACCAACAGGGTAGTCTTCACATCATATAAATAGCCATAGCCCCAACTCCAAAAATGAAGATCTTTTAACGGTGCAGAAGCTTTCAATACAACTGTTTCTCCGGACTGCATTGTCGTCGGTTGTCCCCGGAATGTACTGACCCTTTTTCCATCATAATCATAAATGCTCACCTCATAATCCACATGAACGGACTTGCCATACTCATTCCGCACCTGTGACTCTGCATGAACAACCGCCTCACGGGTCTTTACCTTAATATCGGATGCATAGATGTAAGTCCCTGTAGTCTGTAAATTACTGTATAGAGGCAAGGTCTGGTATAATTTATCAGTAATGTGCAACCATACATTTTTAGGTACTCCTCCATAATTGGCATTGAAATTTCTATCATTCCACTGGAACAAACTTCCAGTCGAACGCTCCTTATACCTCCAGTCATTGTCTGTTCGGAGAGCAATCACATTCTCTCCACCAAAATTCAGAAACGGAGTCAGATCAAAGCCTACCGCCATCACCCCATTTTCATGCAATCCTATATGCTTGCCGTTCAAATAGAAATCCGCCGCCTGCCGTACTCCCTCAAACTCAATAAAGACCTTCTTCCCTTTTGCAGTCTTAGGGAGCCTGAAATGTTTTCTATACCAGGCTATAGTATCCGTCATTCCCCATATATGTACTTTAAATGCCTCATCTTCATTAAAAGCCCGGGGCAAAGTAATTTTTTTCCAGTTTTCATCGGAAAAATCCGTTCTTTCCGCCCCCGGCGTATCTCCGATATAAAGCAACCATCCAGGGTTAAAATTATATTTCTCACGGTTATTGCTCTGTCCGGATACGGGAAAAAGCAAAAGCATACATAATAAAATAAGTAAATTCTGTCTGTTCATGGTATTATTCATTGATTTATCAACAGCAAATGTAGAAAATCCACCTTGATACAAACCGCTCCCACGTTTCAAGATGTGGAACAAATGTTGCAAGATACGACTACAGAGTAGCTATCGGGAAATCCTGAACCAGTCGATATCAATAAATCCTTTGCGACCGGTCTTATTTGGATCAACGGCAAAAAATCCTATTTTTGAACCTATCCAACGTCCTTTGCCCATAGCATACTCGCCACCAGCCTTCTTCCATTTCTTTCCATCAATGCTGTAGGCATAGTTCACCTTGCTGTCTTTTATACTCATGCGTAGGTACACATCCTTTATATGCATCTCCGCAGGACGTCCCTTACGTGGAGTTCCTTTTTGTGTGGGTTTCAAGGTATCCACAGTTAACACCTCATCAGTCAAGTGAGTACGCATGGCATTCGGATTATGGCGTATCTGTAACTCGTAACCGTCCTCGGTACGTTGCAGACCCACAGACGAATATTCGGCCGACATACAGACAAGACCAACATACTGGTCTGAATTACGCGAACAAAAACTCAGCTTTGTGGTAGCTGTAAATTCATCAGCCGGTGTTTTCTGTAATAGCATATTCGGTACATACCACAGATTACTGACATCTCCAAGCTCAGGTAATGCATACGTAAACAGGCGGAAAAACCCCATACTTGTAGCTTGCCCGTAACTTTCTTTATAATCATTTTGCCATTGCCACTGCATACCAAGTTTTGATGAATCAAACTCATCAGTCTCCACAGGATTAACTATAGTCTTACTATCTGATTTCGGCTTACGGAATTTCCAGTAAGGCTCACCAGCATTCCCCATAACAGGCCATCCACTACTCCAATCGACAGGTTGTAAATGACACACGCGGCCATAAGGACCTTTATCCTGAAAATGTATAAACCAGTCTTCACCATATTTTGTATGTATCCATCCACCTTGATGAGGTCCATTCATCGTGGTTTTTCCGCGTTCCAATACACGTTTCCATTCATATGGACCATAAGGCGATTTACTGCGCATAGCCAACTGCCAGCCTCCAGCTACACCACCGGCAGGACAAAGAATCCAATACCAGCCGTCACGCTTATAAAACTTAGGTCCTTCGGTAGTAACATTGCCTGTAGCATCACCATCGAATACAATACATGGCTCACCTATGGCGCGTGTACCATCAGCAGACAATTCACGTACAGTAAGCACACCATTAAAACCTATACGACTGTTAGCCCATCCATTGACAAGATAACAACGACCATCCTCATCCCACAACGGAGTCGTATCGATATACCCGAGACCTTCAACCACCATCACCGGTTTTTCCCATTCACCTGCAGGATCTTTGGTTTTCACCATAAAAATACCCCGATCGGGATCTCCCCAATAGATATAGAATTCGCCTGAATGATATCTTATACTCGGAGCATATACACCCATACCATGTTGTGTGCGCACAGAATCAGGAAACTGGCTACGCAAGGCGTGACCTATTATCTCCCAATTAACAAGGTCTTTACTGTGTAAAATAGGTAGCCCGGGCATACAGTTAAAAGAACTGGCTGTAAGATAATAATCATCGCCTACAGCTACCACATCGGGATCACTATAATCAGCATTTATCACAGGATTGGTATAGGTACCGTCCCCATTGTCGGGAGACCATACTTCTGAACAATACTGTGCGCTCACACTCAACGAGCAGACTAACGATAAAAACAACAAAATACATTTCATATCCAACAAATCGTTTTTAATTAATTATTGGTTCATATTCTTTATAGGTTGTAAAAGTAGAAAACACTCTTCGATACAAACCGTTCACACGTTGCAAGATATGGAACAAATGTTGCAAAATAAAACGACAGAGCCCGTTATAAGCTTATTTATATTGTGTAGGCAATACCCCAAACAGTTTCTTGAATGATTTTGTGAAATAACTAGGTGTATTAAAACCAACCTTATCAGCTATCTCAGCAATGGAAAGACCTCCCTCTTTCAATAATTCCGCAGCTTTACGAAGACGTACATTCTTCACAAAATCAGAAGGCGAACTTCCGGTGATAGATGTAATCTTCCGGTAAAGAGTGGCACGACTCATGCACATATCCCTACTTAAATCTTCTATGGAATATTCAGGATTACTAAGGTTCTTCTCAACCATGTCCAATGCCTTCTTTATTAATTGCTCATCAGATGCTGAAATAGAATTCGCTTCTACTTTCTCTTCTTCCGGCAATGGATCTATCTCATGCCTTTGCTCCGGATTTTGTTCCAGTGGCAGAACAGTCTGTGCAACAATGGGCTTCCGTAATTTCATATACATCCGGCCCAATCCCCAAACAACCGATAAAACAACAAGTACATAAAACAAATACGCCCAACCTGTTTCATACCAAGCAGGCAGACACTGGATCATAACCGTCAATGTACTCTTACTCCACAGTCCGTTTTCATCTGTAGCACGAACTTCCAGTTCAAATTCCCCCTTTGACAAATCAGACAAGCCGATACTATTTTTCCCTGCCGGCAAGGTCACCCACTTATCGTTTCTTTGTTTATAACGATAAGCATATCTTACCTTATTTGTATTCAAATGATCAAAAGTTGAAAAAAACAATTCCACATTCCTCTCGTGAGGGGACAGTCTTATTTTCTCTTGATTATCCACTCCTATTTCAGAGAGGTTATTCATTTTGATGGATGTCAAACGCACCACGGGCTCAGGTATCCTCCTCTTTTTTTCGTTATAGTGAGGAAAAGTCACAATTCCACCTCGTCCACCCACGCTCATTTCTCCCCGAGGGTCTTTATACAATGATTGGAAATCTTCCAAATTTATCCAAGAATCAGTACAAGACATCATATTAAAGATATGTGTTCCGGGATGATAGACCATCACCCGCTGTGATGTAAGAATCCAAAGATTCCCATTGTCATCCGACTTTATATCCAAAACAGCATCCCCTGTCAATCCACAATCTTTTGTCCGGGAAATAAAATCATTCGTATCCGGAGAATAACTATACACATT
>ENA-UERN01002717-UERN01002717.1-human-gut-metagenome-genome-assembly--contig:-NODE-2717-length-13315-cov-3.856247_pt1 | contig 13315 bp, 6 predicted proteins | sample MGYA00242950_ERZ507950 | MGnify/ENA primary metagenome ERZ507950 (study PRJEB26167, sample SAMN06115515) | human gut metagenome | host: Homo sapiens | place: China:Ningxia | collected 2014-11-26...
GCAACAGAACACTTCTGTAATAATTCATTTATAGAAAATTCATTTTTTCCTCCACATCCTTCCTTGGCAATTCCCTACGAATATGATAAAATAAAAATTACGTTTAAGATATTAAGTTATAATTTCAAGAAAAATCAGGAGCGATCCATATGTTAGAAGAAGAAAACAAAAAAGAAACGCAGGAGTCAGAACAGGTGCCAGCGGCGGAGCGGATTCAAGAGCCGGAAGCAGTTCAGAGTCAGGAATCAGAGCCAGCTCAGGATCAGACACCAAAGCCGGTCCGGGAATCCGCGGGACATTCGCGCAGGCGCCAGGGCGAAGATAAGAGTCAGAACCTGCGCTTCGGAGTGATAGCAGCAGGAGTGGTAATTGCCCTTGCAGTTGCAGCGCTTGCAGGCAAGTCCCTGCTCAGCCGTCAGGCGGGAGCCGGAACTGCAAAGAATGGGGCGGCGACAGCATCAGAGCTTTCGAAGGACGAGGCATCCGAAGAGTCCAGAGCGGAGGAGATCAAAGAGAAAGAAGCAGTGGTAGCTTCTTATAAAAATCTGGGTATCGTGCAGGTGTCTGGTTATCTGAATATGCGTGAGACGGCGAGCACGGATGGCAACATCATCGGCAAGCTGATGGGCGACAGTGCGTGTGAGATCGTGGATGATTCAACCGAAGGCTGGTATCAGGTCGAATCTGGCGGTATTTCCGGTTATATCAGCTCAGAGTTTGTTCTGACCGGGGATGAGGCGAAGAAAAAAGCGTTGGAACTGGTTGAAAAGCGGGCGCTCATCACGGCAGACTCCCTGAACATCCGAAAAGAGCCGAACACGGAGTCTGAGGTTGTCGGTCAGGCATTGAAAAATGAGCGCTATGTGGTCGAGGGTGAGCCGGAGAATGGCTGGATTCAGATTTCGAGCGGTTATATTTCCACGGATTATGCAGAGATCAAATACGCACTCAATGAGGCGCGGAAACTGGATATGCGTTCGATGGTGCTGAATTTATACAAAAATCTAGGTATTTCCAGTGTGGATAATTACTTGAATGTGCGCGATCAGCCAAGTGAGGATGGAAATATCATCGGTAAGATGACGAGCAAGTCTGCCGGAGAGATTCTGGAGACGAGCGAGGACGGCGGCTGGTATAAGATCCAGTCGGGTCCCGTCACTGGATATGTGAAGGCGGAGTATATCCTGACAGGAGATGCGGCGAAGCAGGAGGCGATGGAGGTTGCAGAACTGATGGCGATCGTTTCAACCGACCGCCTGAATGCCCGCACGGAGCCGAGCACGGATGCGCCGATCTGGACGCAGATCTCTAACAATGAGCGTTACGATGTTATAAGCCAGCAGGATGGCTGGGTCGAGATTGCGCTCGATACGACGAGTGCGTATGTGGCGACTGATTTCGTAGATGTGCGTTATGCATTGCCGGAGGCGATCCCATTTACCCCATTAAAAGAAAAGGAATCCTTGCGGACCCAGATTGTCAATTATGCCCTTCAGTTTGTCGGAAACCGTTATGTCTGGGGCGGTAATGACCCGCATTCGGGTGTGGACTGTTCTGGTTTTACAAAGTATGTATACAGCCATGTGGCGGGCGTGTCCCTGCCGCGGGTGTCCCGGGAACAGGCGCGGACGGGTACGAAGATTGATTCTTCGAAGATGCGTCCGGGCGATCTGATTTTCTATACGAATCGCAAGGGAACGGTCAACCATGTGGCGATGTACATTGGCAATGGTCAGATCGTCCATGCGGCGAGCCGGAGAAGCGGCATCAAGATTTCTACCTGGAATTACCGGAATCCGTACCGGATTGTCAATATGCTGGGAGACTGATAGGGAGAGGATAAGATGGAAGAGCAAAAGACAGAAGATTATAAAGAACGCCTGCAGAAAGTACGTCAGAGACGAAATGGCAAAGATCCGATGCACTGGTTCATGATCGGAGGCTGTGCTGTCATTGTGGTGCTGGCTCTGGTTATCATCGTGAAGCTGGCACAGGGCGGCACGTTCGGAGGTTCTGGAAACGCCCGGGTGGCATCGGCATCCGAGGCAGAGGTGCAGGAAACCGTGATCGGAGAGACGCTGCCGGAGGATGAGGAACAGGCAAAAGAGGACGAAGAAAAGAAAAATGTAGTCGAGTCCTACCAGAATCTGGGTATTGTGGATGTATCTGGTTATCTTAATATGCGTGAGAGCGCCAGCACGACCTCCGATGTCATCGGCAAACTGATGGGCGGCAGTGCGTGCGAGATTCTGGACGATTCCCAGGAAGGCTGGTATCAGGTATCTTCCGGCGGTCTGGAGGGCTACATCAGTTCCGAATTTGTACAGACCGGCGAGGCGGCAAAAACGGAGGCATTTGAGCTGGTCAAGAAGATGGCGGTCATCACGACTGACAAGCTGAATATCCGGAGTGAGCCGAGTGAGGACGCGCAGGTGCTGGAACAGGCGCTGAAAAATGAGCGTTATTCCATTGTCAGCGAGCAGGACGGCTGGATTCAGATCAGCGGGGGCTATATTTCAGCGGATTATGTGGATGTGCGCTATGCGTTAAATGAAGCGCGTAAGCTGGATCTGCGGACGATGGTTCTCAATATGTATGACAATCTGGGTATTTCCAATGTCAATAACTACTTAAATATCCGCGTGGAGCCGAAGGAGGATGCGAAGATCATCGGTAAGATGACGAGCAAGTCCGGTGGTGAGATTCTGGAAACGACCGAGGATGGCGGCTGGTATAAGATCAAGTCCGGTCCGGTTACTGGCTATGTTAAATCCGAATTTATTCTGACTGGAGATGCGGCGAAGCAGGAGGCACTGCAGGTTGCACAGCTGATGGCGATCGTATCAACTGACCGTCTGAATGCCCGTACGGAGCCGAACACGGACGCGCCGATCTGGACGCAGATTTCCAACAGCGAGCGGTATTCGGTTATGAGCCAGCAGGATGGCTGGGTGCAGATTGCACTGGATGAGACGAGTGCCTATGTAGCGACTGAATTTGTCGATGTCCGGTATGCGTTAAATGAGGCGATCGAGTTTACACCGGTTGAGGAGACCCCGGAGCCTGAGACCAAGGCGGCGAGCAGCAAGGGAGGCTCTGGAAGCAAGAGCAGCAGTAACGGTGGTTCTGGCAGCCAGAAAGCATCTTCAAGCGGCTCCTCCAAGCGTGCGCAGATCGCAAACTACGCGACTCAGTTCCTTGGGAATCCGTATGTATGGGGCGGTACCAGCTTGACAAATGGTACGGATTGTTCTGGATTTACGATGTCGGTTATGGCACACTTCGGCGTCGGCCTGCCGCATCATTCGGGTTCCCAGGCGGGAGCAGGAAGAAGTATCAGTTCTTCCCAGATGCGTCCGGGTGATCTGATCTTCTACACAAACAGCGGTGGAACGATCAACCATGTAGCACTCTATATCGGCGGCGGGCGCGTGTGCCATGCATCGAATGCAAGGGATGGTATCAAGATTTCCACCTGGAATTACCGTACCCCGGCGAAGATCGTCAATGTACTGGGCGATTAATTCCATGGAAAGTCAATAAAAATTATTTGAAAGAGAGCAGGGAGAAAAGGCAGCTTTTCCCAGCTCTCTTTTTTCTGTTTCATAGGAAATTGTGTCCTATGAAATAAAAAACGCATCGCGGGGATGCGCACTCGCGCGAAGCAGAAACATGTCGCAAGTGACCGCGCGAGACGCCCGAATGTGCCAAGGTACATCCTTGTTTGTATAAAAAGCGGTTTCAGTGAATAAAGATAATAGGAAGACAGAATACTAAGAATGAATTAGGCAGTTGAGAAAAAACATTGAATCCGCGTGTAAGATGGAAAGAGCGCAGAAAAGAGGAAAATATGATTCGGGCAAATCGTGAAAACAGGGAATGGGAAAATGAAGCGTGGGACAAGCAGGCAGATAAGGTGGGAGAAAGTCGGGAACAGGCGCAGGAGGATCCGATTCAGAAGCGTGAAAATGGACAGACGGATATTACGGGAAAGAATGGCAATCACATTGAATTAATCTCGATCATCGGAGAGATAGAGGGACATGAAAATTTGTCCGGCAATACGAAAACGACGAAATATGAGCATATTCTGCCTAAGCTGGCGGAGATCGAGGAGAGCGGTGAGACGGAGGGAGTTTTAGTCCTGATTAACACGGTGGGCGGCGATGTAAGCTGTGGACTGGCACTGGCGGAGATGATTGCTTCGCTCAGCAAACCGACCGTTTCACTGGTCATCGGAGACAGCCATTCGATCGGTGTGCCGCTCGCAGTGGCGGTCGATCACTCTTTTATTGTCCCGACCGGGACGATGATGGTACATCCGGTACGGATGACGGGGATGGTGATCGGTGCCGTGCAGACGTATGATTATTTTGAAATGATTCAGGATCGTATTTTAAGCTTTGTGTCCGGACACAGTCAGATCTCCTATGAGCGCCTCCGGAGCCTGATGCTCAATACGGAGATGATGACAAAAGATCTGGGAACGGTCCTGGTTGGCGGGGAGGCGGTCCAGGAGGGACTGATCGATGAATGCGGCGGGATCCGGGAAGCGCTTGCATGGCTGAACCGGGCGATCGATGGGAAGAAACAAGAAATAGATGCACACGACCGGATGACGAAGACGGATTTTAGTGAAAATCTGAAAAGAAAGTAGAACATACGTGCGAAAATTTTAGGAAAGCGTTGCTTTTTTCCCTGAATTTGGGTATACTGAATGAGATAATAAGAATGTAAAATGAGAAAAGCAGTCTGCGGGAGGCTGTATTTTGTGAAACAGGAGGAACCGCAGATACATGGGAAATATTGGAGGCATGAGACAGGTGGCAGATACAAGCAGGAAAAGACAGAGTACAGAGCGTGCCGGGGAGACAGCTGGGACAGAGAAAAAAGCCGGGCGATCCAGAAAGTCCCCTGCGGCGAAGAAAGCGGAGGAGACGCTGAACGAGAAAAAGAGTAGGGGGAAGAAGAAAGCTTCGTCTGGAAAAGGCACCGCGAAAGGAACAGGAAGCCGAAGCCGCGCCAGCCAGGCGCCGGAGCTGGTGGAGAAAAGTGGTACAGGGGCATTTATGGGAACGGAAGTGGCGATTATTGTATCATTTGCAATATCGGTACTTTTGTTTTTGAGCAATTTCGGGCTTTGCGGCTTTGTCGGAAGTTTTCTGCGATCGACTCTGCTTGGCGTATTCGGCGTGATGGGGTATCTGGTGCCATTCCTTTTATTTATGGGGACTTGTTTTTATCTTTCAAACCGAGGCAACCAGAAAGCCGTAGCCAAGTTGGTGGCGGTTGGCGAGGTGCTTCTGGCATTTTGCGGACTTTCCCAGCTTCTCATGGGAGGCGGTCGGCATCTGGACTGGAATCTGGGCGATTATTACGCGCAGGCAGGTGGAGGCGGCTTTATCGGTGGCATTCTGATGCTGCTGTTGTGCGGAACAGTGGGAACGATCGGAGCAGTTCTGATTCTGTTGGTGCTTTTGGCACTCGGTGCTGTGTGCATTACGGAGCGTTCCCTGGTAAACTTCGTTAAACAGGGCAGCGGAAGGGCATATGAGTATGCGAAAGAAGATATGAGCCGCCGCCGTGAGATACATGAGGAGAAAAAGGAAGAAAAACGCCGTCTGCGGGAGGAGCAGCGGGTCCGTGGCGTTGATCTCGAGGGCGCCAAGCTGACCGAGCTGCCAGTGATGCGGAATTTCTCGGAAGGAGTCCCGGAGGGAACCGTGCTGGGACCGGAGGATGCACCGGAGGAATTCCGTGAGATGCATGGAAGGCAGGAAAACTTGCAGGATGAGGCCGTGGCTTATGATGATTGGACCGATGTTCCGGCAGAGGGAAAAAATCTGGCACAGGATTCCGGACAGGGAGTAGAGAAGGAGAATCCGGCAGATGTATTTCGCGGGCAGATATTCCACGGTGGCGGAGCGGTAGAACCAGAACCGATGGAGTATGAAGAAGAGCCGGTGGAGTACGAAGAAGAACCGGTGGAATCGGAGCAGGATACATATGCATACGCTGGTTCAGAATCCCAGTTTCAGGAAGAATCGGAGCGCGAGATGGCGCGGGCAGTAAGGGAGACAGAATTTGCAAAGGAGCCCGCAGAGACAGAGGACAGTGCGAGCGACCAGCTGTTGAAACGCCTGTATGTACGCCGTGATACCCGGACGATGGAAGAATTTGCCGGCAGCGAGAGCCGGAAAGGTCCAGGCTATTATCCGGTAGAGACACGGGAGAAACCGGCTGCGGAGGCGGCGTCCGGTTTGACCGCAGAGGAGGTTCATACAGATTTAGGGCATCAGGATGTCTTTGAGCCATCGGAAAACGAGTGGGAAACTGTTTCGATGGAAAATGAGAATGAAGGGAACGAACCTATATCTGGGGAAACGGATTCCGAACCAATCGATGGCTATTATAAGACGCTGGAATCGGAGCGGGGCGAGGCAAAGGGCAGTTTCTTTGTCCCGGAGGACTCCAAAACGGTCGTGACCGCATCCGGAAAGGTGATCGAGACGGATACAGAGGCGATACAGAAAAAACTGGAGCAGAAACGGGAAGAACGAAAAGCACTTCCAGTTGAGGAACTGACGGTTCCAGAGCAGATCGAGCGCAAGGAAGAGGAAGAAAAGAAGATCCAGAAAGAATACATATTCCCGCCATTGACGCTTTTAAAACGTGGCACGGGACAGACCGATTTCTCGGATCAGGAGTACCGGGAGACAGCGATCAAGCTGCAGCAGACGCTCCAGAACTTCGGCGTGGGCGTGACGGTTACAAACATCAGCTGTGGACCGACGGTTACCCGCTATGAGCTTCACCCGGAGCAGGGTGTCAAGGTCAGCAAGATTGTAGCGCTGGCGGATGATATCAAGTTAAATCTGGCAGCGGCGGACATCCGTATCGAGGCACCGATTCCTGGCAAGGCGGCGGTCGGTATCGAGGTTCCGAACAAGGAGAACCATGTGGTTCTGCTGCGCGATCTGCTGGAGTCGGAGGCATTTAAGAAATATCCGTCCCGGCTGGCATTCGCGGTCGGAAAAGATATCGCAGGTCAGACGGTTGTCAGCGACATTGCGAAGATGCCGCATCTTCTGATCGCGGGTGCGACCGGATCGGGTAAATCAGTCTGCATCAATACGCTGATCATGAGTGTGATTTATAAAGCGAAGCCGAGCGAGGTCAAGCTCATCATGATCGACCCCAAGGTGGTTGAGTTAAGTGTATACAACGGTATTCCGCATCTTCTGATTCCGGTTGTGACCGACCCGAAAAAGGCGTCCGGCGCCCTCAACTGGGCGGTGGCAGAGATGACCGACCGTTACCAGAAGTTTGCAAAATACGGCGTGCGCGATCTTAAGGGTTTCAATGCCAAGGTTGAGTCGATCGCGGATATCGACGATCCGAAGAAACCGGAGAAACTGCCGCAGATCATCATTATCGTGGATGAGCTTGCCGATCTGATGATGGTAGCGCCGGGCGAAGTAGAAGATTCGATCTGTCGTCTGGCCCAGCTGGCGCGTGCAGCGGGCATTCATCTGGTGATTGCGACGCAGCGACCATCGGTCAATGTCATCACCGGTGTGATCAAGGCAAATATTCCGTCGAGAATTGCTTTTTCCGTCTCTTCCGGAGTGGATTCCCGTACCATTATTGATATGAACGGCGCGGAGAAACTGCTCGGAAAGGGCGATATGCTGTTCTATCCGTCGGGCTATCAGAAACCGCAGCGTGTACAGGGCGCGTTTGTGTCCGACAATGAGGTTTCGGATGTGGTCGGATTTTTGAAACAGGAGGGGCTGACCGCAGAGTACAGCGCCGAGGTTGAGTCCAAGATCCGTTCGACGGCGATGGATGCGGGCTTTGGCGGCGGTGAGCGCGATGCCTATTTTGCACAGGCAGGTAAATTTATTATTGAGAAAGACAAAGCATCCATCGGCATGCTGCAGCGTATGTTTAAGATTGGCTTCAACCGTGCCGCGCGTATCATGGATCAGCTTGCAGATGCAGGCGTGGTCGGTGAGGAAGAAGGCACGAAGCCGCGTAAGGTGCTGATGAGCATGGAGCAGTTTGAAAACATGATGGAAGAAGGATATTAAAAAGCGGAATCATTATAAAATATCAAAATCAGGAGGTATCCTATGAAGCTTAAAAGCTGGCTGAAAGAATTGCCGTATACATTATTGCAGGGCAGCCTGGAGACGGAGGTTGACGAGGTGGTCTACGATTCAAGAAAGGCGGCGCCGGGGACGGTGTTTGTGTGTATGCGCGGGGCAAACGTCGATTCGCATACCTTTATCCCGGATGTAGTTGAAAAGGGCGCGCCGGTTCTGGTGGTCGAGCATCCGGTTGAGGCGCCTGAGAACGTGACGGTCATTCAAGTGGAGAATGGACGGAACGCGCTATCGCTTCTTTCGGCGGCACGTTTTGATTATCCGGCGCGGAAGATGACGGCGATCGGTGTGACCGGCACGAAGGGAAAGACGACTACCACTTATATGATCAAGGCGATTCTGGAGGCAGCCGGACAGAAGACGGGTCTCATCGGAACGAACGGCGCTGTGATCGGTGAGAATCATTATCCAACCAAAAATACGACGCCGGAATCCTACATTTTGCAAGAATATTTTGCAAAAATGGTGGAAGCGGGCTGCCGTTACATCGTGATGGAGGTTTCTTCCCAAAGCTACCTGATGCACCGGGTCGATGGACTTTTCTTTGATTATGGAATTTTCCTGAATATTTCCAATGATCATATTGGCCCGAATGAACATGCAAGTTTTGAAGAATATCTTTACTACAAAAAGCAGCTTTTGAAAAACTGCCGGACAGCGCTCGTCAACCGCGATGATCCGAACTTTGATGCGATCGTAGAAGGGGCGACAGCAGAGATCCTGACCTTTTCATTGGAACAGGCGGCTGATTTTACAGCGGATGACATTCACTATGTACGCGAACATGATTTCGTGGGCGTCGAATTTCAGACGCATGGACGATATGAGAGCGATCTGCGTGTCGGCATTCCGGGCAAATTTAACGTGGACAATGCGCTGGCGGCAGCGGGCGTGTGCAGCTTCTTTGATCTGCCGAAGGAGAAAGTCTGCCATGCGCTGGAACATATCCAGGTCGATGGACGGATGGAGATTGTATATAAATCAGCAAAGTGCACCGTGATCGTTGACTACGCCCACAATGCGGTCAGCATGGAAAGTCTTCTTCTGACGCTGCGCGACTACAAGCCGAAGCGTCTCGTCTGCGTCTTCGGATGCGGCGGCAACCGGGCGCGGGATCGCCGGTACTCGATGGGAGAGATTGGCGGAAAGCTGGCAGATCTGTCGATCATCACGGCGGATAATTCCCGCTTTGAGAAAGTGGAAGATATTCTGGCAGATATCAAGGTCGGACTTGCAAAAACCGATGGCAAATACGTTGAAATCCCGGATCGCCGCGAAGCGATTGAGTACAGCTTGTCCCATGCGGAAGATGGCGATATCATCGCGATCATCGGAAAAGGGCATGAGGATTATCAGGAGATCGAGGGCGTGCGCTATCATTTTCTTGACCGGGAAGTAGTGCAGGAGACGGTGAAGAAGCTGCATATGTAATCAATTTGGAGGCAAAATATGGACCATATTACAGTCAGACATATCGTGGAAGCAGTGTCGGGAACACTGCTCTGCGGAGATGCAGATACGGAGTTAAAACACATCAGCATTGATTCCCGGAGTATGCGCGGGGCGGATCTGTTTGTTCCGCTGATCGGGGAGAAATCAGACGCGCATCGTTTCCTGGTTCAGGCGATGGACAATGGGGCGGCAGCCGCACTGACTTCGGAGCATGAGGCGGCACCGGAGGGCTTTCACGGCGCGCTGATCCAGGTGAAAGATACGAAACTGGCATTGCAGACGATCGGACGCTGCCTGCGGGCACGTCTTTCTATCCCGTTAGTTGGTATCACCGGCAGCGTGGGAAAGACGACGACGCGCGAAATGGTGGCGGCGGCGCTTTCAGCGAAATATAAGACATTCAAGACACCGGCAAACCACAACAGCCAGATCGGTGTGCCACTCACGATCTCGGAGATTTCTGAGAATGATGAGATCGGCGTGCTGGAACTGGGAATGAGTGAGCCGGGCGAGATGGCGGTGATCGCGGAGATTGCGGCGGTGGATTCGGCAGTCATGACGAATATCGGTGTGACGCATATTGAGAATCTGGGCTCCCGCGAGAATATCTTAAAAGAAAAGCTGCATATCCAGGACGGTATGAAGGCAGGCGGAATCCTGTTTGTAAATGGAGATAATGATATGCTTTCCACCGTGCATGCAAAAGCAGGCTGCCATACCATCCGTTATGGACTTGGAGCAGATAACGACTACCGCGCCGAGGATCTTTCATACCCGGATGGATTTCCGTCCTTTACGATGGTACACGGCGAGGTGCGCGTCCCGGTGAAGCTGACTGTTATGGGCGAGCACAATGTCATGAATGCGCTGGCTGCCTTGGCGGTTGCGGATGCCTACGGTGTGCCGCTTGCCGATGCAGCGGAAAAGCTGCTTGAATTTGGCGGGTTCAAGAACCGTCAGCAGATTTATCATAAAAATGGTTATACGATCGTGGACGATACCTACAATGCAAGCCCGGATTCGATGAAAGCGGCGATAGGTGTACTTTCTTCCCTGCCGGCAGGACGCAGAATTGCGGTTCTGGCAGATATGAAGGAACTGGGAGAGAATACGATTCAGTTCCACCGTGAAGTTGGTGCGTTTCTGGCGGAAAAACCGGTCGATATCCTGGTTGTATATGGCGAACTGGCGCAGGCGATCGCCGAGGGAGCAAAAAAAGTCAAACCGGATCTGCATGTCGTTTCGTTTGAAGAGGACGAAAAAGAAGATATGCTTGACTGGCTGGATGCACAGATCGGCGAGGGAGATGCGGTCCTGTTCAAGGGTTCCAACAGTATGAAGCTGGGGGAGACGGCAGCGAGGTTTATCTCAGTCGAGAAGACTCCCACCTCTTCAGGTGGTAAGTAATAGCAAGTTTGTCTCAGTGGGAGTCCATTCTCCGACTGAGATAAACGCTCCGCGAGGATGCGCAGTGATTTTGTAAAGAATATGTCAGCTTCGCTGACCAGAATCACGCGCCAAGTCTCACGGACGTTCGACTTGAATTAGAAATAGAAAGAGAAGGAATCATGGCGTATCAATACGCGGATATTATTATAGATATATCCCATGAGAAGGTGGATCGCCCGTTTCAGTACCGGATTCCGGCGCAGCTGGCGGAGGAGATTACGGCGGGAACGTGCGTGACGGTACCGTTTGGAAAGGGTAATTCACTTCGGACTGGATATGTGGTGGGAATGGGAAATACGGCGGAGTATGACCCATCCCGCATCAAGGAGATAGCTGGGATCGCACCGGGCAGTATGTCGGTGCAATCCCAGCTTATCCGTCTGGCGTGGTGGATGCGGGAACGTTATGGCGCGACGATGAACCAGACGCTCAAAACCGTACTTCCCGTCAAGGAAAAGATAAAACCGCGCGAGAAAAAGACGCTGCATTGTCTTTTAAACCAGGAAGAGCTGGAAGCGGCAATCCTGGCGGCACAGAAGCGGCATTATAAGGCGCGGGTGCGGCTCCTTGAGGCATTCCGGGACAATCTGGATATTCCGATGGAATTTGCCCGACGGGAGCTTGACCTGACCCTGGCGGCGATCCGCCCGATGGAGGAACAGGGACAGCTTTCAGTGAAAGTTTCCCGTGAGGAACGCGGGTTAAACCATGCAAAACTGCCGCGTCCAGCCGGACAGACCGTGCGTCTCAATGAAGAGCAGCAGACGGCGGTTGACCGTTTCTGTGAGGATTATGAGACGGGGAAACGTGAAACGTATCTGATTCACGGCGTTACGGGAAGTGGAAAGACAGAAGTCTACATGGAGCTGATGGCGCGTGTCCTGCGGGATGGAAAGCAGGTGATTCTGCTGATCCCGGAAATTTCGCTGACATATCAGACGGTGATGCGGTTTTACCGGCGATTCGGCGATCAGATCGCGATTCTGAATTCCCGTCTCTCTGCGGGAGAACGCTATGATCAGTGGGAACGGGCGGCGCGGGGCGAGGTTTCCGTGATGATCGGACCGCGGTCGGCGCTGTTTGCCCCATTTTCCAATCTGGGACTGATTCTGATCGACGAGGAACATGAGGGCGCCTATAAGAGCGAGACGATGCCGCGCTATCATGCAAGGGAAGTAGCGGCGGAGCGCGCCCGGCTTTCCGGGGCTTCGCTGGTCTTGGGCTCAGCGACTCCTTCTCTGGAATCGTATCTGCGGGCTCAGAATGGCGAATATGTGCTTCTGCCCCTGCATCACCGGGCAGTGGCGGGAAGTATCCTGCCGAAGGTACAGATCGCTGATATGCGTGCGGAGATGCAGGCAGGCAATAAATCGGTGTTCAGCCGGTCATTGGATGCAATGTTGACAGAGAGACTCGCACGTGGCGAGCAGGCGATGCTTTTTATGAACCGGCGCGGCTATTCCAATTTTGTTTCCTGTCGTTCCTGCGGAAAGGCGGTGACCTGTCCGCATTGTGATGTTTCCCTGACACTACACGGGAAGAACCGTCTGGTCTGTCATTACTGCGGCTATACGATTCCACTGATGAAGCAGTGTCCGTCCTGCGGATCACCGTATATTGCCGGGTTTGGGGCCGGAACGCAGAAGATGGAAGAATTTACGAAAATTCGGTTTCCGGATGCGAGGATCCTGCGGATGGATGCGGATACAACGGCAAAAAAAGGCGGACATGAAGCGATTCTGGAGGCATTTGCAAATCGTGAGGCAGATATCCTGATCGGCACGCAGATGATTGTAAAAGGGCATGATTTTCCGGGAGTGACGCTGGTCGGAATCCTGGCGGCGGATCTTTCCTTAAATACGCCGGATTACCGCAGCGCGGAGCGGACGTTCCAGCTTCTGACGCAGGCGGCTGGCAGAGCGGGGCGCGCCGGGAAGCCCGGCGATGTGGTCATCCAGACGTACCGGCCAGAACACTATGCCGTGCAGGCGGCAGCGGCGCAGAATTATGAGCTGTTTTACAGCCATGAGATCAATTACCGGAGGCTGCTTCATTATCCACCAGTCTGCCAGATGGCTGCGGTTTATTTTGCCTGCGGCGATGAGGTGGTGCTGGATGAATGTGCGGAAATGGCGGCGCGGCGGCTGCGCGAAAGTGCCGAGTGTATCGGTCCGGTTCCGGCACCGGTATACAAAGTTAATGACATCTACAGAAAAATTTTATATATAAAGTGTGAAAAATGTGCT
>ENA-UERN01002719-UERN01002719.1-human-gut-metagenome-genome-assembly--contig:-NODE-2719-length-13306-cov-4.581299_pt1 | contig 13306 bp, 8 predicted proteins | sample MGYA00242950_ERZ507950 | MGnify/ENA primary metagenome ERZ507950 (study PRJEB26167, sample SAMN06115515) | human gut metagenome | host: Homo sapiens | place: China:Ningxia | collected 2014-11-26...
TGCCTGGTAAGGAAGTCTGTAAGAAACTGACACCCATGACAGAACTGGCTGCAATTGAAGAAGCCCAGCAACAGACTGCGGACGCTTTTACACGCCTGATCAAAGGTGGACGTATCCATTTCAGCGATAACAAGGATATCAGCTTCAGCTTGAAATCCCTGGAAATCGGCAGTAATCTGTCTGCTTCTGAGCTTCTTAAAATCGCATCCTCTCTGGCATGTGCCGGCAGAGCCAGATCCTACGCCAGGACAGAGCGTGATGAAGAGATTGCTGACAGCCTGAATCCTCTTTTTGAAGAGCTGGAGCCACTGACCCCACTACAGAATGAAATCAATCGCTGTATCATCTCCGAAGAAGAGATTGCTGATGATGCCAGCCCCAATCTCAAACGTATCCGCCGCAGTATCAACCAGACCAATGACAAGATTCATTCCCAGCTTACCAACATGGTCAATACAAGCTATCGTACCTATCTGCAGGATGCCGTGATCACAATGCGTAACAACCGTTATTGTATTCCTGTCAAATCCGAATATAAGGGAAATGTCCCCGGTATGGTTCACGACCAGTCTTCCACCGGTTCTACACTTTTTATTGAGCCTGCTGCCATTGTGAGTCTGAATAACCAGTTAAAAGAGCTGGCTCTACAAGAGAAAGAAGAAATTGAAGTCATTCTTGCTACCCTCAGTGCTTCCTGCTCTGAGCATATTGCTGCTTTGGGACATAATCTCAAACTGCTGACACAGCTGGACTTTATCTTTGCAAAAGCCGGTCTGGCAATTGACATGAACGCATCCAGACCTTTATTTAATAACGAACACTACATTCAGATCCGTAAAGGACGCCACCCTCTTCTTGATAAGAAGAAAGTCGTTCCTATTGATATCACACTTGGAAAAGACTTTGACCTTCTGATCGTAACAGGTCCTAATACAGGTGGTAAGACTGTATCTTTGAAGACTGTGGGGCTTTTCACACTGATGGGACAGTCAGGACTGCATATTCCCGCCCTTGACCGTTCCGAGCTGTCTGTATTTACAGAGGTTTATGCGGATATCGGTGATGAACAGAGCATTGAGCAGAATCTGTCCACTTTCTCTGCCCATATGACGAATACGATATCCATTCTGGAACATGCAGATGAGAATTCCTTATGTCTGTTTGATGAATTAGGCGCAGGAACTGACCCTACAGAGGGTGCTGCCCTGGCAATCGCCATATTAAAGCACCTGCATGACCGCAGCATCCGGACAATGGCAACTACCCACTATAGTGAACTGAAGGTATTTGCCCTGACAACCTCCTATGTAGAAAATGCATGCTGTGAATTCGACGTAGAGACTCTGCGCCCTACGTACCGGCTTCTGATCGGTATTCCCGGTAAGAGTAATGCCTTCGCCATTTCCTCCAAGCTTGGGCTTTCCAATGAAATCATTGAATCAGCCAAGCAGCATATCAGTGAGGAAGATGAAAGCTTTGAAGACTTACTGGCTGATCTGGAGAACAGCCGTAAGACCATTGAGAAAGAACGTGCTGAAATAGAGAGCTATAAGCAGGAGATCAGCTCCTTAAAAGATAAGCTGACACAGAAGCAGGAGCGTCTCGATGCCCAGAAGGACAGGATTCTCAAGGAAGCCAACGAAGAAGCCCGTCAGATTTTGCAGGATGCCAAAGATGTGGCAGATGAGACAATCCGTAATTTCCAGAAGTACAATACAGGTACTTCCATGAAGGAAATGGAGAAAGCCCGTACCAAAGTACGTGATAAAATCAGTGAGAAGAATTCCAAGATCAGCCAGCAGGCTGCCAATCCTACACATAAGATATTAAAACCCAGCCAGATAAAGCCCGGCGATATGGTAAAGGTCGTATCCATGGGATTAAAAGGCACTGTCAGCTCTATGCCCGATGCCAAGGGCGACATGTTCGTTCAGTGTGGTATCATCCGCAGCAAAGTCAATATTAAAGACCTGGTACTAATCAATGAAGATGCTATGCCGAATAATCCTTACAAGAAACAGACTGCACGTACAACACGCAGCAATACCAGCCGTATCGGAGCCTCTAAGACTTCCACTTTCTCTATGGAGATCAATCTTCTGGGCAAGACTGTAGATGAAGCAATCTCTGAGCTGGATAAATATCTGGATGACGCTTACCTTTCCCATGCGCCCAGTGTACGGATTGTCCATGGTAAAGGCACAGGTGCCCTGCGTGCTGCTGTACAGAGATACTTAAAGAGCGTTTCCTATGTGAAATCCTTCCATCTGGGAGAATACGGCGAAGGCGACGCCGGTGTAACCATCGCTGAATTCAAATAGAAAGAGGTCCCTTTATGGCTAACAAACAAAAAATCCTAATCGTTGATGACGATGAAAATATTGCAGAACTTATTTCCCTTTATATGACGAAGGAATGCTTCGAGACACAGATTGTATATGATGGAGAATCCGCATTACAGGCGGCAGATACTTTCGCTCCTGACCTGATTCTGCTGGATCTGATGCTTCCAGGCATTGACGGATATCAGGTATGCAGGGAGATCCGCCAGAAATCCCAGACTCCGATCATTATCCTCTCTGCCAAAGGCGAAGTCTTTGATAAGGTACTGGGCTTAGAACTGGGTGCTGATGATTATATGGAGAAGCCCTTTGACACCAAGGAACTGGTTGCCAGAGTGAAAGCTGTTCTGCGCCGCTATAAAACAGCAGCTCCTGTTACAGAGGCTCCTGCTTCCAAACAGGTCAGCTATCCTAACCTGACGATCAATTTAACGAACTATTCTGTTATTTATAACGGCAAAAATATAGATATGCCTCCCAAGGAACTGGAACTTCTGTATTTCCTTGCTTCTTCACCGAACCACGTGTATACAAGAGAACAGCTGCTTGACCAGATATGGGGCTATGAATACATTGGTGATACCCGTACAGTAGATGTGCATATCAAACGACTCAGGGAGAAGATCAAGGATCATGAGACCTGGAGAATTGCTACGATCTGGGGCATCGGCTATAAATTTGAAGTCAAGAACGCATAATCTTTTACTGAAAAGAGAAAGGTATTTGCCATGAAACGTACTTTATATCTGAAATTTGTGCTTGCCTATTTCATATTTGGTTTCTTTGGATTTATTGTGGTAGCAACTTTCACCTCCAACATGACTCTGGAACATATGAAAAGGGAACGGGCAGATGCACTATATAAGGAAGCCTTGCTGATATCCAATTCCTATGCTGTTGACCTGTATAACAGTGAGATCACTCTGGAATCCGTGTGGAGACAGATCAATGCCATTGATACTTTCTTGGATGCCTCTGTCTGGATTGTCAATCCATCCGGTCTTATCGTGTTGGACTCCAGTTCTCCACTGGATATCGAGAATCCCTCTACGATACCGAATTTCAGTCCCACAGTGACAGGTAGTTCCTTCTATACTGTAGGCAATTTCTTCGGTATGTTCGATGAAGATATGATATCGGCTTTTGCCCCGATAACTTCCCAATATAAAGTAAAAGGCTATGTAATCATCCATTCCTCCATGCAGGATCTGCATGACTCCTGTGATTCTCTGCTGAATATATCTTATCTGACACTGCTGATTCTTTTCCTGCTGTCATTGATTATTCTGCTCTTTTTCACAGAGATGGTCTATCTGCCACTGCGCAAGATCACACATGCCACAGAGCAGTACGCAATCGGTAACTTCCGCTATGAATTTCAGGTAGACAGCGAAGATGAGATTGGTTATCTGGCTGCCTCCCTGGCGTATATGGCAAGCGAGGTTGCTAAGAGTGAAGACAATCAGAAGAGACTGGTCGCCAATATTTCCCACGACTTTCGTTCTCCACTGACCTCTATGCGGGGGTATCTGGAAGCAATGCAGGATGGCACTATTCCCCCTGAACTTCATGAGAAATATATCGGTGTTGTATTAAATGAGACTGACAGACTGACCAAACTAACCAATTCCCTGCTGACTCTGAATAATCTGAATACACAGGGTATGATACTGGATCGGACTAATTTTGATATCAATCCGGTCATCAAGAATACAGCAGCTTCTTTTGAAGGCACCTGCCGCAGCAAATTCATTACCATTGAACTGGTTCTGACCGGGGAGCAGATGTACGTCAATGCTGATATGGTCAAGATTCAACAGGTTCTCTACAATCTGGTCGATAATGCAATTAAGTTCAGCCACAAGAACTCCTCTATCAAGATAGAGACGATTGAGAAGTCCAACAAGCTTCTGGTATCGGTAAAAGACAATGGAATCGGTATTCCAAAGGATAGTCTCAAACTGATATGGAACCGCTTCTATAAGACTGATCTCTCCAGAGGAAAAGACAAAAAAGGAACCGGTCTTGGTCTCTCCATTGCAAAAGAGATCATCCAGTCCCATAATGAGAACATAAATGTAGTAAGTACCGAAGGTGTTGGTACAGAATTTATCTTTACATTAGAGAAGGCTTCCAAGGTCTAAGACCGGAAGCCTTTTTTTATTTATATTTATTGCTTATAGAACAATATGGGACATCAGTTCAGGAAGCTGTGCAAATGACTCAATTGTATAATCAGGTGCAACTGCCTCTCCAAAACCATACGCACAATATACGAAAGGAATACCGGCTACCCTGGCAGACTGTTCATCCCCTGCCGTATCTCCTACATATACAGCCCTTGTAATATTGTTTCTCTGCATGATGAGCTTGTTATTCTCACCCTTTGGCAGAAGATTATCCCCCCAGCACTGGATATCATCAAAATACTGCTCCAGCTTATGAGCTGCAATAAAGCTTTCAATATATCCCTGCTGGCAATTGCTTACCACATATAACTGATATTCCCTGTGAAGAATCTCCAGTGTCTCCTCCAGCTGTGGAAACAGAATTCCGCCATTTCTCAGCAGATATGCGTTCTCTACTTCACAACATTCATCCATCATCTTCTGCTGTCCTTCACCGGTCTGCCCGGGAAAGAGCTTTGCTGCAATTTCAGTCATAGGAAGTCCGAAGCATCCGTTCAGCTCTTCCTGCGTAATCGGTCCTCTTCCACATTCAGGATGCATTTCCAATACCTGGTTCCAGGATTTCAATGCACCCTCGGAAGAATCCCACAATGTTCCATCCAGATCAAACAATATTGCCTGTACTTTCTCCATAATCTCCTCATTTCTGACATATATGTCATTTTTTATTTGTATCCTATCATAATTCCCTTAGATATGCTATCGACTTCTGGTAAAATAAGCGTGAATTCGGTGTAAATTCATCATCCATGGCATGAAAGGACAGATTCATTACACCTTGAAATGTAGTCACTCCGATAATTCTTCTGGCGTTAGCTGTAACAGGTGGCACGAATACATAATTATATAACCGAAGACTGCCATACCGGGATGCAAGCGGCACTTTTACCAGATTGGTCACTGCCATTCCCTTAGGCGCCTCACCCATTCCCAATCGCTTCATGATCGTCTCTGTTACCGGATTCACATAGCGCCCATTCAGTTGAAACTGCACAGAATCCACCAGCTCTCCCGGCAATTCCCCAAGCAATCCAAGCTGCTGATATTTTTCTTTACTGTTATCCAGATGAATCCTGCTGTGCAGCTTCTTCACATTCTGCGCAAAATCCAGTGTATCATCATATAAATACTCAATCGGATAGGTATATTCATAATCTCCCATCCCATCATACTCTCCACGAAGGCTTAGAACCATTGCAATCTGGTCCGGTTTCAATCCTGCCTCCTGCTGACGTCCTTTTGCATCAACAACAACTGCTGTCCTAAGCTCTCTGGACGCTCTGGCAAAAGCAGTCAGAAGAACAGAGTTTACCGTTACCTGCTGGTTCTTTGCATACAAGGCAATACGGTATAAGGCATCCTTATGAAAGGTTTCATATTGAATCCACGTCTTTTTATTTCTCCATGCCTGGGCATGCAGCTGATAATACTCTTCTTCTGTAAAGTCTGTTCCTTCTTTATTCCAGTTTCGAAGTGTACTTGACAGCTTCATTTTCTCCATAAAGGATAGTCTACTTTCCTTTGGAAGACTGCTTAACTGAAAACGGGTCAACGGTTTTGCCTTGACCTGCATATCTGACAGTCCTCTCATGACATCATTCAGGAAAAAGCCATGGGAAGCCCCATCCCCTGCCAATGCATGCGCAATGATCAGAAACTCCTGCTTATCTTCATTCATCAGATAATAAAATCGCAGCAGTTCACCATGATCCAGGTCAAATGCAATAGACTCCTGTTCACTGACGATATCCTTCCAGTATACATTATGCAGGACTCTGACCATATCATTGGGATTATCGTCAAATTTCTGAGTCTCATAATAAGCATTTCCATCCTTCTCAATGACTACTCTGGAATTTAGTATCTCATTTCTGGCAACAGCATTCTTTACTGCTTCCTTTAATTTCTCAATAAAAATAATACCTTCTACCTCCACATGTGTCACCAGAATATCTCTTGGCGCAAATAAATGGAGTCTTTCTTTATCTATCCGTTCTTTCATGCCTTGCCCCCCATCAGACAGATAAACCCAAGTTATAAAGAAGCGCACCCCTCTAAAGGGATGCGCCATATAGCCTCTTACTTAGCAGATCTCTGCTCCTGCAGGCATAGGATTCTCAGGTGACACAAGAGCAAGATTACCCTCTGCGTCCTCTGCGCACAGCAGCATACCCTCAGATAAAACACCAGCCAGCTTAGCAGGCTTTAAGTTCACCAGAACCATAACTTTCTTACCAACCATTTCTTCTGGTGTATAATGTGCCTTAATACCAGATACGATCTGCTTTACCTGACTGCCGATCTTTACCTGGCTGCACAATAATTTCTTGGACTTAGGAACTGCTTCACAGGCAATGATCTCACCTACCTGGAACTGCAGCCTGGCAAAATCATCATATGTGATCTCAGCCTTTGGTTCAATGTCAATGACATTCTCATCTTCTGCTGCTTCCTGTGTCTGTCCGGCAGCGGCTGCCTGCTTCTGCTGCAGTTCTTCTACCTTAGCCATAACTTCCTTAGGGTCCAGACGTGCAAAGAGAATCTCTGGAGTCTCTGTTACCTTATTTCCAGATGGATACAGACCGAAGGTCTTCACAGAATCGAAGTCTCTTACAGTTGTATTAAGCTGTGCTGCGATCTTCTGTGCTGTCTCCGGTAAATATGGCTCTAATAGACCAGCTCCGATAGAAATGCTCTCTACCAGATTGTACAGTACAGTAGCCAGTCTGTCCTTCTTCGCTTCATCCTTTGCCAGTACCCATGGTTCTGTCTCATCAATATATTTATTGCAGCGTTTGAACAGTGCAAAAATCTCAGTCAGGGCATCTGCAACTCTCAGATCCTCCATCTTGGCTTCTACCTTATCATAAGTACCTGTTACAACTGCCTTGAGATCATCATCGACAGGTTCTGCTGCATGTCTGTCCTCTACTACACCACCAAAATACTTATTGCTCATGGAAATGGTTCTGTTGACCAGATTACCAAGCGTATTTGCCAGGTCAGAGTTGAGACGCTCAATCATAAGCTCCCATGTAATAGAACCATCATTTTCATAAGGCATCTCATGTAATACGAAGTAACGTACCGCATCTACACCGAAGAAATCCACCAGATCATCTGCATAGATGATGTTGCCCTTGGATTTACTCATCTTATCGTTGTTCTGCAACAGCCATGGGTGCCCAAATACCTGCTTAGGCAGCTCTTCGCCCAGCGCCATCAGGAAGATAGGCCAGTAAATCGTATGGAAACGAATGATATCCTTACCAATCAGGTGCAGGTCAGCAGGCCACAGCTTCTTGTACTGCTCAGAACTGTTACCGTCTGCATCATAACCAATACCCGTAATATAGTTGGTCAGCGCATCCAGCCATACATATACAACATGCTTATCATCAAAATCGACAGGAATTCCCCACTTAAAGGAGGTTCTGGATACACACAGATCCTGTAAGCCCGGAAGCAGGAAGTTATTCATCATTTCATTCTTACGGGATACCGGCTGTATGAATTCAGGATGCTTATTGATATGGTCAATCAATCTGTCAGCGTACTTGCTCATTTTGAAGAAATATGCCTCTTCCTTGGCAGGCTTTACCTCACGTCCACAGTCAGGACACTTGCCGTCCACTAACTGAGACTCTGTCCAGAAGGATTCACAGGGAGTACAGTATAAGCCTTCATAAGCTCCCTTATAGATATCGCCCTGATTATAAAGCTTCTTAAAGATCTTCTGTACCTGCTTCTCATGATAATCATCTGTTGTACGGATAAACTTATCATAGGAAATGTTAAGCAGATCACACAGACCACGAATGATTCCGGCAACATTATCTACGAATTCCTTAGGTGTTACCCCTGCTTCTGCTGCCTTTAACTCAATTTTCTGACCGTGTTCATCAGTACCAGTCTGGAAAAAGACATCATAGCCGTCCTTTCTCTTGAAACGTGCAATACTGTCTGCCAGTACGATTTCGTAATTGTTACCAATATGCGGTTTACCTGAAGTATAGGCAATCGCTGTTGTTAAATAATACTTACCTTTGTTTTCCATTATATTTTCAACCCTTTCTTTTTAATACATTATTAAAATACATGTAACTATTCAGAACCCCATTCGCAAAATCGCTGTTTCACAGCTTGCTTTTTGCTCATGTGGTTACTTCGCCATATAAATTGAGTCAAATATGCTTGTAAACAAGCATATTCTGCCTTAATTTGCATGGCTCTGAATAGTTACAAATACATTATGATACATCATGGCGCTTCTTACATTCTGTAAGCTGATACTTCTCTACAAAATTCTTAAAGAAAGCAATTTTACATACCTTGCGTATTTCATGATCCAAACAGGCTGTTTTCTCATAGCCGGCATCATTTAAGTATTTCTCAAATACTTTCACATCCTCCGTCTGTGGAACGGATAATGTTCCATCCGGATCATAAATAAGAAAAGTCATACCTGTGGTCTGCCAGATGGGTCCCACCAGAACTCTTCGTACTGATATCCCGATATTCAGGCTGCACATGACACGGGCTTCCCTTGCACCGAATTCATACCGGTTTCTGTTACAGTCATAAATCAGATAGTCTTCACTTCCACATTCATATTTTTGCAGCTCCAACTCCATGAAAAGCCCTCCTTCCTATAATTAAAACGGCTCCAATAACAACAAAACTCCCGTCCTTATATCATCTATAAGGACGGGAGTATATATCCCGTGTTACCACCTTAATTTACCTTAGCCTCACGGCAAAAGTCTCTGCGGGTACTGCATACCCTGTCGCTGTAACGGGCGAACCCTGTCGCAGTCTTATCAGTCATAACACTGACTCGGTGCGCTGCTCAGAAGCCATGTTCCATATATCTTCTTCGTGTCCATCTCAGCCAAAAGGACATTCTCTGTACAAATACAATATATCTACTCTCTTCATCATCGCTTTTCCATATAGGTTCAATGTAGCACAAAAAACAATATTTGTAAAGTAGCAAACTTTTTTGTTTAAATATAACTGTTTTTAATCTATTTTTCTTCATATATATGGAATATTGTATGAAATTATAGTAAAATAATTGTGAATTTGAGAAATTTGTGTAAAAGCGCCACAAATCTTATTCATATAGCGCTTTAGAAATGAGGTTAACGCAAGCATGAACAAAAAAAATTTTGTGTCCATCAAAGCAAAACTGTTGGCGATCATTCTGCCAATCGTAATTATCATTATTGCCTTATTGACTATCATTTCTTACCTGGTTTCCAAGAGCGTCATTGCCAATTATTCTGAGAACCTGCTGAGCTCTTCCATTCAGAATCAGGGAAACGAAATTGAAGCATGGCTTAATGAGAATCTGTCTGCTTTTCAGGTAATTAAACATAATATAGAGCAGACCAGACCAAACGATGCTCAGCTACAGGCTCTGTTAGACCAGTACTACGATTATAATTCCAACTACCCGGATGGATTATATCTGGCAGACGGTCAGGGCAATCTTATGACCGCATCAGCATCTTCCAAGTCGGAACAGAATCCTACTTCCTCTGTATGGTATACAGAAGGTCTTACCCGTATCAACATGGGCTTTACCAGTGCCTATACCAATTCTGAGGGAACCGCCGTTATCAGTGCATCAGGCATCTTAAATGACGGTTCCGGCAAGCAGAGAGTCCTTGCTGCTGATATGTCTTTGCAGCGAATCAACATTATTGTAAACAGCTTCATTGAAATGACTGATGCACAGGCGTTTCTGGTCAGCACTACAGACAATACCATTCTGGCTCATCGTGATACTTCTCTTATCTCCACTAAATTGGATGAGTCCAACAGCGATGCCTTTTTAAGCGGTGTTGCTGCCAGAATGAAGGCTTCTGACTATACACAGGGAGAAATAGCAGGTAACGAAACAGCCTTCCTTACCATTGACGGAACTGACTGGCTGCTCGTATCCTACGTTCCTACCTCAATTATCTTCTCAAGCGTTACATCAGTGCGTAACATCATGCTTCTGATTGGAATTGTATGTATTCTTGTCCTTGCTGTTGTAATTGAACGAGTCATACATCTTGTAATTAAACCAATAAAAGAACTGACCCATGTCATAACGCAGATGACAGATGGTGACTTTACTGTTGAAGTCCGTGCTGCAAGTAATGATGAGATTGGTAAAATGAGTTCCGGTGTCTCCAAATTCCTTGCCACTATGCATGATATGATTGATTCTATTCATAATGTATCTGACAAGCTGCATGAACAATCCCAGTCAAGTCTGGAGATTTCTGATAGAATGCGTGAAGCAAGTACCACCCAGAGCGACTCCATGCAGCAGTTAAATGAGACAGTAGAACAGCTTTCAGCCTCCGTCAACGATATTGCAGAGCACGCAACAACCCTTGCAAATGTAGTTGCAGATACCAGAGAAGACGGCTCTCAGGTAGAAAATAAAATGAAAGAAACTGTGGAAATCTCCGAAAAAGGCAGAACAGATATGAATCAGGTCAATACTGCAATGCAGACAATCAATGAGTCTATTAACAGTCTGAAAGCAGCCATTGACAAGGTCGGTACTGCATCCAGCGAAATTACAAATATTACAGCGGTTATTGCTGATATTGCTGAAGAAACCAACCTTCTCTCCTTAAACGCATCCATTGAAGCAGCCAGAGCCGGTGAAAATGGCAGAGGTTTTGCAGTTGTCGCTACCCAGATTGGCAAGCTTGCCCAGACCAGTGCAGAATCTGTCCACACTATTGAAAATTTAATCCAGCAGATTAATGGTTATGTTGACGCCTGTGTGGCACAAGCTAATGTAAGCGTCAGCAATATTGGTGAAAGCGGTCAGTTAATCTCTGTAGCATTGGAAACCTTTGATTCTATTTTCCAGAACATTGCTGCCGCTAATGAACTCGTAGAATCTATGGTCACTAAAGTAAGCAAGGTAGATGATGTTGCAACCAATGTTGCTGCCATTTCTGAAGAACAGGCTGCAAGCTCACAGGAAATTCTTGCTACATCAGATACTATGGTCAGCCAGGCGCAGGAGATTACAAGGAGCAGTACTCATGCCGCCGAGGATTCCAAAGAGCTTAGTGTATCTGCTGAAGAACTATCCAATCAGGTTAATAAGTTTAAAATTTAGGAGGCATACCTTATGAAAAAAGGTTATTTGAAAATAGCTGGTACCATTCTTGCTGCCACACTGTTATTCACTGGCTGTGCCCAAACCGGAAGTCAATCTTCTGTCATTTCCGGAAACGACACTAAAATTCTTATGTGTATGTCGGATGGTAATGATACCTTCCGTGCTATGTTGGCAGATGCTGCTGCATCTACTGCCCAAAACCTTGGCGCACAGTTTGATCTGGTAGATGCACAGAATACAATAGAAACACAGGCAGACCAGATTCGTTCTGCCAAGGAACAGGGTTATGACGTTATTCTCTGTCTTCCTGTAGATGCTGATACTGCCATAGAACTGGAATCCTGCGCAGGCGATCTTCCAATCATCTTTATGAACAGCTGCCCTGCTGATAAACGGCTGAAAGCAGACCAATATATGTATGTTGGTTCCAATGAACAGGTTGCAGGTCAGCTTCAGGCTGAATATGTTCTTGACAAAATGGCTTCCACTGATGAAATCAACGTTGTTATCTTCAAAGGTGAAAAAAACCACTCTGCCACCAAAGGAAGAACAGAAGCACTTAAAACGGCTTTTAAGAACAGTGGCAAAAAGGTAAATATCGTATTTGAAGATTACGCTGACTGGAGTACAGATAAAGCAGCTGAAATGCTTAATGTCTTCATTGATCTGAATAAGTCATTTGACTGTGTTATCAGTAATAATGATTCCATGGCACTGGGCGCTGTAGAAGCCTGCAAAGCCAATGGCATCTCTGTACCAATTCTCGGTGTAGATGCTACTACGGATGGATGTGCTGCTATTGCATCCGGCGACATGGCTTTCACCGTATACCAGTCTGCAACCGGACAGGGTGAAGCCGCTGTCAAAGTTGCTGTATCCCTTGCCAATCATCAGTCTGCATCTTCAAGTGGCCTTGATGTCAGTGAAGATGGTAAATATGTATGGGTTCCATTTGAACCGGTAGACGCATCCAATGTAGCATCCTATCAATAGAATTTACAAAACAGCCAAAAAAGAACAGCCAACTGTTTTTACAGTGGCTGTTCTTTTTCTATGCATCCGTATACATTTACTCGAATTTCAAATCGTCACTGTCTATTTTAATGAAATTCACTTGATTTACACCTTCTGCTTCTTCCGAATCCCCTGAAATGACTACAAGCTTGGTATGAAGGCTTTTTCCTTTGGTATCTGCATTCTCTATGGTACTGTTTGCAAGCTCTGGATATTCATAAAATATCAGCATCAGCTTGGCAATCTTAATTGTCAGCTCAGAACCTATGGCAATCACCATGTCCGGCTTTTTCTCACTCATGAACTGAATACCGCCTATCAGCTGGATCTGGGATAATTTATCCCCGCCTATGTCATATTCTCCCATGATCACACCCATGGAATCCATATATGTTCTAATCTTGGATACAATATTACTTACTCCCTGGCTCATCTGACTATCCCTGATCAGTACGACATTTTTGCAGCTGATATGTTCCAGGTAATCCCATGCCTTTCCACCACAGGAAAAAGCAGATTTAATTGCAATTGATTTTGTCATAAATGATGTTCCCTCCTTACATTCTTCTCTTATTCCCTGCTCTCTTATCCTTAGACTAAAAAAACGCTTGTAAACAGTA
>ENA-UERN01002725-UERN01002725.1-human-gut-metagenome-genome-assembly--contig:-NODE-2725-length-13286-cov-6.831403_pt1 | contig 13286 bp, 7 predicted proteins | sample MGYA00242950_ERZ507950 | MGnify/ENA primary metagenome ERZ507950 (study PRJEB26167, sample SAMN06115515) | human gut metagenome | host: Homo sapiens | place: China:Ningxia | collected 2014-11-26...
ATATGAAGAAAAAAGAGATGTTTTTTTGTACATCTCCTTATTTTATCCTATATCTATGGTTAGGATTAACGTGATAATAGTTGCTGGAGTAGAAGAGGGTTGTTTGTTGTGATAAAGTCTACTCCGTTGTCAATCAGCCATTTCATTTGACTTTCCTTGTTGATTGTCCATGCATTGACCTGCATTCCCATATCATGAGCTTGTTTTATCCACTCAGGATTTTTCTTGATAGGTCTTAATGGATAGTCGAATCCCGCACAGCCGATGGCTTTTAATTCTTTTGGAGATAGTTCACCATTCAGGTAATAGACCGGAGTGTCGGGAGACTGACGGATGAATTCTTTGGTGGCATGCAGAGAGAAGGATATATATTCTATACGGTCTTCCAAACCGTACTTCTTCACCATTTCCACAATGCGTTTTACAGCTTCTGTTTCTCGTTGTTTCTTGTTATGTTCCTTTAGCTCAAGGATTAGTTTGGTTTTGTTGGGGAGTGTTTGGGCTGTCTGGAAATATTGTTCGAGAGTAGGCATATTTTCACCGTTGCTAAGTTTCAGAGCGGTAAGCTCTTGAGCAGTGGATGTCTCCATCCGTTTGCCTTTGAAGCGCGGGTCATGGTTAACGATAAGTACATTGTCTTTGCTGAGCCAAACATCGAACTCGCTACCATAGCAACCGATGGAGTCGGCTTTGATAAGGGCGGCTATGGAATTTTGTGCAGAACCGGGCGTATCCCAGAAACCGCGATGGGCTATCACTTTAGTTTGTGCTATGAGGGATAGAACGGATAGGCTCATGGCGAGGACTAATATACTTCTTTTAGTGTTCATAATATTAATGTGTTATATATTTGAATACATTTGCTTATCGCTTTAGCTGTGGCAAATATAGCAATTCCGTATAACGATAAACGGAACATCCCGACTATTGTTTGAAATGTTCCGTTTATTATGCAGATTATGTTACAATCCTATGAATAGGCTTCTTCATGTACTCCTTTTACGGCACGTCCGCTCGGTTCGTTGAGGTTGGAGAACTGTGTGTCCCATGCGAGGGCTTCGGCGGTGCTGCATGCCACGCTGGGGACACTCGGTACGCTGAGGGCGGCACTTCGGCTTGGGAAATGCTCCTCGAAGATGCTACGGTAGTAGTACTCTTCTTTGTTCATCGGGGGATTGACAGGGAAGCGTTCCGCAGCATGCGCCATTTGTTCATCGGTGACGGCTGCGTTGGTGACGGCTTTCAGGGTGTCTATCCAGTTGTAGCCTACGCCGTCGCTGAATTGTTCTTTCTGACGCCATACCACGCTTGCCGGCAGCATATCCTCGAAGGCTTCGCGGACAATCTTCTTCTCGATGGTCTTGCCGGGAGCCATCTTTGCCGACGGGTTGAGACGCATGGCTATGTCGAGGAACTCCTTGTCGAGGAAGGGTACACGTCCTTCCACTCCCCAGGCTGCAAGGCTTTTGTTGGCACGGAGGCAGTCGTATAGGTAGAGCTTGCCGAGTTTGCGCACGGTTTCCTCATGGAAGGCACGGGCATCGGGAGCTTTGTGGAAGTAGAGGTAACCGCCGAATATCTCGTCTGCTCCCTCACCGCTGAGTACCATCTTAATACCCATGCTTTTGATGACACGGGCGATGAGATACATCGGGGTAGAGGCGCGTACGGTGGTCACGTCATAGGTCTCAATGAAGTAGATGACATCCCGGATGGCATCCAGCCCTTCCTGTACGGTATAATTGATTTCATGGTGAACGGTACCGATATATTCTGCCACTTCACGTGCCTTGGCGAGGTCGGGTGCGCCTTTCAGACCGATGGCAAAGGAGTGCAGACGGGGCCACCATGCATCCTGTTCATTATTTGTTTCAATGCGTTTGGCGGCATATTTCTTGGCTATGGCGGAGATGACGGAACTGTCCAATCCCCCGGAGAGCAGTACGCCGTAGGGTACGTCGCTCATCAGCTGACGTTGTACCGCCTCTTCCAATCCCTTGTAGACTGCCTCGATGGATGCGTCGTTGTACTCCACTGCGGAGAAGTCTGTCCAGTCACGGATGTACCAGCGATGCATTTGTCTTTCCTTACTCCAATAGTAGTGTCCGGGCAGGAAAGGTTCGTATTCATCACAGAAGCCTTCGAGTGCTTTCAGCTCACTTGCACAGTAGATATGTCCATCCTTGTCATGCCCTATATATAAAGGTATCACTCCGATGGGGTCGCGGGCGATGAGGTACTCGTCGCGTTCCTCGTCGTAGAGTGCAAAGGCGAAGATGCCGTTGAGATCTTCAAGGAAGTCGATGCCTTTGTCGCGATAGAGGGCAAGGATGACTTCGCAATCACTGCCTGTTTGGAACTCGTACTTGCCTTTGTAGCGGGCACGGATGTCACGATGGTTATAGATTTCACCGTTTACGGCGAGCACCTGCTTGCCATCGGGTGAGTAAAGCGGTTGCCCGCCGGATTCGGGATCGACGATAGAGAGGCGTTCGTGGGCAAGTATCGCACTGCCGCCTACGTGGATGCCGCTCCAGTCCGGTCCGCGATGGCGTATCTTCTGCGCCATCCGTAATGCTTTCTGCCTGAGTTCGGGCGTCTGCTCCTTGATATTAAATATGCCTACTATTCCACACATATTGCTTCTTTTGTTATTGCTGTCTTACTAATTGATAGCAAATATATGAATTATATTTCATATTATTACAAATATGGGATAATGTATGTCATATAAATAGCATGGTGCTTGTGTATGCTTACTATATGCTGTATAATGGCGGTGTGTGGTAACAGATTGTAGGCATTCCGGCGGCGGATGCTTATAAACCGTAAGTACGGGTAGCTCCACAATATTTCTCCACAATCTCCTTGCATCCAATGAAATAATCCATACCTTTGCAGCACATGACAAATATCTACACCATATTAACCACTATTAACTCCGCACATTTGTATGTCCCGGATGATTATATAATAAAAGTGACTCCTGCAAGAGGGCGCATCGCCTGCCTGCAGGAGTTCTTGCATATACCCCCAAAAAAGGGAAAACAACAACAGTATTCACATTTTTAAACCCCATTACATTATGGCAAAGAAAGTAAAACCAGGCAAGCTGCGTGGCAACACAACTCCCAATCTATTAACCGACGACCCTAACGACTTTATCCTCCAACTTATCGGTGGCATGAAGTATAGCCTCGCGGACATCGTTCAACTCGTGCTGCTCGACGGCGCGACCGTTAAAACCGCGCAAGACCTCGAAGAAAGCTTCCGCATGGTGATGGAGAAAGGCATCGAGATGTCCCTGATGGGCAACAACGTGAGCCTGGACTACATCCAGATGCGCGCCAGCGTGAGCGGCGTGTTCAACTCCTCCACCGAGCCCTTTTCTCGCCCCAAGCATCAGGTAAACCCCGTCTTGACGGCCGGACAAGCCTACTTGGAAGCCGCGCACAATACGCTGGTGGACAATATGGGCCCTGCGCAGAACAACCTCATCGCCGAAATCGTGAACCGCACCACCAAGCAGGTGAACACGGACATCACCGCCGGCGGCGTGCTGGAGCTGCACGGCAAGGGACTGAAAGTGGTAGGCAGCGAGGAGTACGCCGCATACGTCTACCTGATAAATGCCGACACCGACACCATCGCCGCGAGCGTCCCTGCTGATGACTTGCTGACGAACACCCCCACACAAGTGATGTTTCAAGTGCCCGCCAAGTTGGAAGCAGGCAAGAAGTACCGTGTGAAGATCATCACGCAAGCCAGCTCCGACCGCAGCAAACTGCTCAAACAGCCGCGCATGATACTCTCGGACATCACGCTGACCTGCGTGTAAAATCTGACGGGTACGTCACCCTCTAAGCTTACGCCCCCGTCATCCCCTAAGCTTACGCCCTCGTCACCGTATAGGCTGACATATACGTAAGCGTACAGGGGGGAGGAGGCACAGCCTCTCTTGATTCGCCAAGCGATGATAGGGGGCGAGTAGCCCAAAGTTCTCCCTCCGTTTGTAGCGGGAGTACCCCGCAGGGGGGGGAGGACAAGAGCACCTCGCGGCTAGAGCGCAAATAAACGAATAATATCGATTGATTAACAAGATAAGTATGAACATAAGAGAATTACTGAAAAAGACCACCCTTGCGGCAATCCTGTGCGCAACGATGGCAACAAGCGCATGGGCGCAATCCGTAGCCTGGACTACCGCCAAAGGCGCGCAATCCCCGATAGACTTCAGCACCGAGCAAGCCGTCGGTGCGCTATCCACCGCCACCACCATCACCGCGACCGGCACATGGAGTGCGGCGCAAGTAACCAACCTGCAGGCGGCCCTGAAGAGCGACGGCAACATCGAGACCGACAACAGCACTCTGCTCACGGTGGATATGAGCGCCGCCGTATGGAGTGACGGGGTTACTGCCGCCAGCCTGTTCCGGCAGTGCACGGCACTCACGAGCGTCATCCTGCCCGAAGCGGATAATGCCAACAGCATCAGCTTCTTCTGTACCTTCTATTACTGCGAATCGTTGAAGAGCATCACGAACTTAGAGAAGTTCACCAATGTGAATTACTTTTACAGCACCTTCTATGATTGCTCGTCATTGGAGAGCATCACCCTGCCGGCGGGCACCAGCTATGCCGGCATCAACTTCTCATGTGCCTTCTATGGATGCAGATCGTTGAAGAGCATCACGAACTTAGAGAAGTTCACCAATGTGAGTAGCTTTAACACGACCTTCTATGATTGCTCGTCATTGGAGAGCATCACCCTGTCGGCGGACACCAGCTATGCCAGCATCAACTTCGCACTTGCCTTTACTAACTGCACGGCATTGACGAGCGTCACGAACTTAGAGAAGTTCACCAATGTGAGTAGCTTTGAGACGACCTTCGAGGGTTGCAAAGCATTGACGAGCATCACCCTGCCGGCGGGCACCAGCGATGCCAGCATCAGCTTCTCCTATACCTTCGATGGATGCACGGCATTGACGAGCATCACGAACTTAGAGAAGTTCACCAATGTGAATAACTTTTTCCGCACCTTCTATGGTTGCACGGCATTGGAGAGCATCACCCTGCCGGAGGGCACCAGCTATGCCCCTGGCATCAACTTCTCAGGTACCTTCCTGGACTGCAAATCGTTGAAGAGTATCACGAACTTAGAGAAGTTCACCAATGTGAGTAGCTTTGATAAGGTCTTCTGTGGTTGCTCGTCATTGGAGAGCGTCACCCTGCCGGCGGGCGCCAGCGATACCAGCATCGGCTTCGCAGTTGCCTTTGATGGCTGCACGGCATTGACGAGCGTCACGAACTTAGAGAAGTTCACCAATGTGGGTAGCTTTGATCAGACCTTCGAGGGTTGCTCGTCATTGGAGAGCATCACCCTGCCGGCGGGCACCAGCAATGCCAGCATCAGCTTCTACTATACCTTCGATGGATGCACGGCATTGACGAGCATCACGAACTTAGAGAAGTTCACCAATGTGAATAACTTCAGATATGCCTTCCAGAATTGCTCAAACCTCACCTCTGTGGAGCTGGGAGTCGTGCCGACTAATAATATAGTGGATATATTCAAAGGCACCGACCCCAACTGCCTGAAGTACCTGCCAGCAGGCACAACCACCGTCCCCACCAATTGGACAAACTGCATTGCCGACGGCAAAGCCCTTGCCGACATCACCCTGACGGACGAAAAGCCCTTTCACTGCCCGCAGGCATTCTCAATGGACGGGCACACCATGACCTACACCCGCACGTGGAAGTACGCCACCAAGACCGGCGGCTGGAACACCCTCTACCTGCCCTTCGCCGCTACTGCCACTGCCGATAATACGCCTCTTACCCCCGCCACCGGAGGTGCGGACGGCGACTACATCCTCAAAACCCTTACCGGCAGCACTACAGGTACACTCACCATGACCTCCACCGGTACGGTGCAGGCCTACACTCCCTACCTCGTAGCCCTGCCTGGCAATACGTTCGGCGATGCAAGCTTGGAAGGCAAGACGGTGACGCTCGTCAGCGCAACGGATGCCGTCATCCCCGCCACCCCCGAGCAGACCGAGCAGGCGGGTGCCTACACCATGTACGGCACACTCGCCGACTATCAGGCGGACAACCTCTACCTGCTCACCAATGAGGCGGACGGCAGCAGCTTCGACCTCTACACGGACGGTGGCGGCGTACATGCTTTCCGTGCCTACATCACCGCAAACAATGCCAATGCCTTGAAAGCCCCGAGATTGGTGATAGGCGATGGCGGCGGTGTTACGGGGATACGCAGTGCCTCCGTCGGCACTAAGGAAGTGCCTGCCATCAGTCATGTATACAGCATAGACGGGCGTTTGCTCCGTACTGTCCCGGCTGAGGAATACGCTCATCGATTGGATGGTCTGGACAGAGGCATCTACATCGTGAACGGGGTGAAGGAAGTGGTAAGGTAATCAAGCCTCCCCGCTTGAGCGGGGATTGAGGGGTGTGTGAGGGTCTTAGACCCTTCCGTTTCGCCAAGCGGTGAGGGAAGATTCACACACCCCCTAACCCCCGCTCAAGCGGGGGGACAGGAACAAGAGTAATAATATTGAGAACAATAACCGATATGAAAATAATAGAATACATCGCTCCTGCGATAGAAGTCATAGAGATAGAGATCAGTGAAGCCATCATGATAGATTCTGATGATGTGAAGAACCCGGACATGGACGAGAGCGAGACGCACTCCGGTCAGAACTTCTGGGGAGACTGAGTAAACTCCCCTCCCCGATAAGGAGGGGGATGGAATGCAGATGACGCGGGTTAGGATTTAGTCTCTAATCCGCGTTTTTTGTGTCATCCACCTATCCATCTCTTCCGCCACCTGCCGTCCGCCGGCCATGGCTCGGACTACAAGGCTCGCTCCGCTCGCCACGTCGCCTGCCATGAACACGCCTTCGGGCAGCTCCATCGGTTCGGGGCGCAGGAAGCCCATGGCGAGCAATACCATATCCGCCTCGATGATTTCTTTCCGTCCGGTGGGCTTCATCACAGGGCGTGAGCCGTCAGCAGACGGTAGCCATTCCACTTCTTCCACTTCCACGCCGCACACCTTGCCGTTCTTACCGATGAAGCGGTTGCTGGTGAGGCTCCAACGGCGGGTGCAACCTTCTTCATGGCTGCTGGTGGTCTTGAGTATCTGAGGATACATGGGCCATGGGGTGGCGGGGTTTTCTCCTACAGGGGGTTGGGGCATGATTTCTATCTGGGTGACGAACGTGGCTCCCTGACGGATACTCGTGCCGATGCAGTCCGACCCCGTGTCACCGCCACCGATGACGAGTACCCGTTTGCCTTTGGCATTCACCAGTTGTTCTTTGGGGAAGGCGATGCCTGCCAACACCCTGTTCTGTTGTGCCAACATATCGAGGGCAAAATGAATACCTTTCAGTTCACGTCCTTCTATCGGAAGGTCGCGCGGGGTTTCGGCTCCGGTGCAGAGGCACACGGCATCGAACCCTTCGGCATCCTTCAGGGTGGGGAAGATGAACTTGCCATCCTTCCCTCTCTCTATCCTGTCTTTGAGGGGGATGGCGGTGGAATAGCGGAAGCGGATGCCTTCCTGCTCCATCAGTGTGATGCGGCGGTCGATGACGGCCTTGAGCAGTTTGAAGTTGGGTATACCATAGCGGAGCAGACCTCCGGCGGCTTCATGCTTCTCGATGACGGTTACTTCATAACCCTTGCGGTTGAGCCGGTTGGCAACGGCAAGTCCCGCAGGACCCGAACCGATGACGGCTACCTTCTTGCCGTTGCGTCGGATGCTTAACGGGCGGATATATCCTTCGCGCCATGCCACTTCGATGATGGCGGCTTCGTTCTCACGGATAGTGACGGCATCCCCGCAGGAGAGGCGTACTACGCAGCTCTTTTCACAGAGGGCGGGACAGATGCGTCCGGTAAACTCCGGGAAGTCGCACGTCTGTTCCAGCACCCGGTAGGCCGCTTCCCACTTGCCCTTGTAGAGCAGGTCTTGCCATTCGGACTGCTTGTTGCCGAGCGGGCATGCCCAGTGGCAGAAGGGCACGCCGCAGTCCATGCAGCGCGATGCCTGTTTGCGCCGTTCGTTACTGTTGAGGGTTTGTTCCACTTCTCCGTAGTCACGGATTCGGTCGTGCAGGGGGCGGTATCCTGCCTCCTGACGCGGTATCGTTATAAATGCTTTTGGGTCTCCCATTGTTATTTGGTTGTTATAGGGTTGTTGTTCTTGTTCTTATTCTGAATGCCGATGGTACGCGGATGACGCTGATGGAGCGGATGCAGACGGATTTAATCTGTTCATCCGTTCTAATCTGCCAGATCCGTGTCATCCGCGAACCTTGTTCTCAGGCTGATTAATCCATCAATAGTCCCGCTGCATATCTGCAATCTTCTGCTGGAGCTTGCGCATCTGCTCCTCTTGCAGCACCCGTTTATACTCGATGGGCACTACTTGAATGAACTCGCCTACATAGCGTTCCCAGTTGTCGAGCATCGTCTTGGCAAGCTGGCTTCCGGTGTAGAAGTAGTGTGTGCGAATCAGCTCGTGCAGCTCCTTGCGGTAGCTAGTCTCCTCGATGAGCGAAAGCTCTACCATCTCCATGTTACAGAAGTAGTCGAAGTCGCCGCGCGGGTTCCACACGTAGGCCACACCGCCACTCATACCGGCGGCGAAGTTGCGCCCCGTCTGTCCGAGCACTACCACCCGTCCACCTGTCATGTATTCGCAGCAGTGGTCGCCTACACCCTCCACGACAGCCGTTGCACCGGAGTTGCGCACGCAGAAGCGTTCGCCTACCCGTCCGTTGATGTACACCTCGCCGGAAGTTGCGCCGTAGAGCAATGTATTGCCCGCAATGGTGTTCCGTTCCGCCTCGAAGTTACTGCGGATGGGAGGCTTCACGGCTATCAGACCACCACTCAATCCCTTGCCGAGGTAGTCATTTGCTTCCCCCTCGAGGCGGAATGTAACGCCTCGCATCAGGAATGCACCGAACGACTGCCCGGCAGAGCCTTTGAACTTCAGGTTCAGGGTATGATCGGGCAATCCTGCCGCACCGTATTTTCCGGCTATGATACCGCTCAACATTGCACCTACGCTTCGGTCGGTATTGGCGATGGCATATTCCAATGACACCTCTTTGCCCTGCTTGATGGCATCTTGTGCAGCTTCGATGATGCTGACATCCTTCACATGGTCGATGTTATGCTGTTGGTTTATGACGTGCCGGATAGCTGCCTGAGAGTCCACCTTGTAGAGCAGTTTGGAGAAGTCCAGCAAGGCATACTTGCCGCCCTCTTTGACGGGCTTGCGATCGATAAGCTCCGTGTGCCCGATGATATCGTCCAGCTTCGTGAAACCCATCTCGGCAAGGTATTCGCGCACCTCTTGTGCGAGAAAGGTGAAATAGTTTACCAAGTATTCATAACGTCCACGGAAGCGGCGGCGCAGTTCGGGGTCTTGTGTTGCCACACCTACCGGACAAGTATTCTGGTGGCACTTGCGCATCATCACACAGCCCAGCACGATCAGGGCGGAGGTGGCAAAGCCGTATTCCTCCGCACCGAGCATCGCCATCAGGATAATGTCCCGTCCGGTCTTTAGTTGTCCGTCCACTTGCAGCGTCATCTGTCCGCGCAGGCCGTTCAGTACGAGCGTCTGTTGCGTTTCACTCAATCCCAGCTCCGGCGAGATACCTGCATACCGCACGGAGGAAGCAGGCGATGCACCTGTTCCCCCCTCTGCACCGGAGATGACGATGAGGTCGGCCTTTGCTTTTGCCACCCCTGCGGCGATGGTGCCCACACCACTTTCCGCTACGAGCTTCACACTGATGATGGCATGCGGGTTCACGTTCTTCAGGTCGAAGATGAGCTGTGCAAGGTCTTCGATGCTGTATATGTCATGGTGGGGCGGGGGAGAGATGAGCGAGATACCCGGAATGGAATGACGGGTTTTGGCTATCACCTCATCCACCTTGAAGCCCGGCAGCTGACCGCCTTCACCCGGCTTCGCGCCCTGTGCCACTTTAATCTGTATTTCATCGGCATTGACGAGGTATTCCGCCGTCACTCCGAACCGTCCGGATGCCACCTGTTTGATGGCGGAGCGCATCGGTATGCCGTCTTGTGTCTCGGTGAAGCGTTCGGCATCCTCGCCGCCCTCACCCGTATTGCTTCGTCCGCCTATCTTGTTCATGGCGAGTGCCATTGCCTCATGCGCTTCTTTGCTGATGGCACCGAACGACATGGCTCCCGTGACGAACCGACGGAGGATATTCTCTACCGGCTCTACTTGCTCAATGGGTATCGGGTTGCTGCGGAAACCAAGAAAGTCACGCAGGAAGATTGGTACTTCCTTTCCGTCCACCAGCCGAGTGAACTCCTTGAACTTTGCATATGACCCCGTTCGGGTGGCAAGTTGCAGGGTAGCTATCGTCTCCGGATTCCAAGCGTGCTGTTCGCCGTCTTTGCGGTAAGCGTAGATACCTTTGTCGGGGAGGAGTAGCTCTTCATTCTTCATTCTTAATTCTTCACCCTTCACTCCGAAGGCTTCCTCATGGAAAGCGGCGGCATCCCTCGCTATCTCGTCGAGCCGTATACCTCCGATGGTGGAGTTGATACCTCCGAAATAAGCATCGGACAGTTCGCTGCTCAGTCCTACCGCTTCGAATATCTTTGCCCCGCGATAGGAACGTATGGTACTGATGCCCATCTTGCTCATGATCTTGAACAGACCCTTGCAGATGGCTTTGATGTAGTTCTTCTCCGCCGTATCATAGTTGAGCTGTATCTCACCCTTGCGCACAAGGTCGTCCAGCACGGAAAATGCCATGTAAGGGTTGATGGCACTTGCGCCGAAACCCAGCAACAGGGCGGCGTGCATCACCTCGCGTATCTCGCCGCTCTCTACGATGAGGGCGGTCTGCACACGCTTCTGTACGGAAATCAGGTGATGGTGTACCGCACTCACGGCAAGCAGCGATGGTATGGCGGCATGCGTCTCATCCACATCGCGGTCGGAGAGTACGATATAGTTCACCCCGTCCGTCACCGACTGCTCCGCCTGTTTGCACAGGTTGGCGATGGCTTCCTGCATACCTGCACGTCCTTTGCTCACTTCAAAGAGAATAGGCAACTTAATGGTGTTGAAGCCCTTGTAGCGAATATTGCACAGGATGTCCAACTGTCCGTTGCTCAATACCGGGTGGTTGAGGCGTACCATCTTGCAGTGCGCTTCGCTGGGGGTGAGTATATTCATACCCACCGCGCCGATGTATTCCGTCAGGCTCATGACAAGCTCCTCACGCAAGGGGTCGATAGGCGGGTTGGTAACTTGTGCGAACTGCTGACGGAAGTAGTTGTAGAGCAGTTGCGGCTTCTCGCTCAACACGGCAAGCGGAGTATCGTTGCCCATAGAGGCGACGGGTTCCGCACCGGTGGTGCTCATCGGGATAAGGATACGTGCGATGTCCTCCTTCGAATAACCGAACGCACGGAGCATGCAGTCATAATGCTCTACCTTATGCTCCACCTTACGTCCGCTTTTCAGTTCGTCCAGTTCTATACGGTTGTTGGCTAGCCATGTGCGGTAAGGTTTCGCTTCGGCAAGCTCCTTCTTCAATTCGCTGTCATAGTATATCTCGCCTTTCTCCGTATCGATAAGCAGTATCTTGCCCGGTTGCAGGCGTCCTTTCTCCTTAATCTCGGATGGCTCGAAGTCCATCACGCCTACTTCGCTCGCCACCACCATCATATCGTTGTTGGTAATAAGGTAACGCGCCGGACGCAGACCGTTACGGTCCAGCATCCCTCCGGCATAACGTCCGTCACTGAAAAGCAACGCCGCAGGTCCGTCCCACGGTTCCATCAGGATGGAGTGATATTCATAAAACGCCTTCAAATCCTCGCTGATAGGATTCTTCTCGTTGAACGATTCCGGTACGAGCATCGCCATGGCGTGTGGCAGACTCATGCCCGACATGACAAGGAATTCCAATACATTATCAAGTGAAGCACTGTCACTCATACCCTCCTGAATGATAGGACGTATGGTGCGTATGTCGCCGAGAGCGGGAGAGGAAAGCACGCTCTCCCTTGCTTCCATCCATGCCCGGTTGCCGCGTATGGTATTGATTTCACCATTATGCGCCAAGAGGCGGAATGGCTGTGCAAGGCTCCATGTAGGGAATGTGTTGGTGCTGAACCGTGAGTGCACCAATGCCAGCCCGCTTGTGAAGTAGCTGTTCGTTAGGTCGGGATAGTAATGCCGCAGTTGCAGTGATGACAACATCCCTTTATAGATAATGTTACGGCTCGATAGCGACACGATGTAGAAGTCGCGGTTGCTTACCCGTTTCTCTATACGCTTACGGATGAGGTAAAGCTGCCGTTCGAGGTTCTCCACATCCGCACTGCCGGTAATGAATACCTGTTTGATGTCCGGCTCATTTGCCAGTGCATCCTTACCGAGAATCTCCGGGCAGGTGGGTACGTTGCGCAAATGCATCAGCGTCAGTCCGTCCTTCTCGATCTCGTCGATCATGATACTGAGGATGTCCGCCTGTTCCTTTTCGTCTTTCGGCAGGAATACCAATCCTGTGCCGTACTTTCCCTTTTCCGGTACGGGGATGCCTTGCAGCAAGATAAATTCGTGGGGAATTTGGAGCATGATACCCGCTCCGTCTCCTGTTTTGTTGTCGGCCCCTTCCGCACCTCTGTGGCGCATATTCTCCAATACCTTGAGTGCCGAGTCCACTATTTCATGTGATTTGTTACCGTGGATGTTCACCAACATACCTACTCCACATGCGTCATGTTCATTTGCAGCATCATATAGTCCTTTGCATTGCTGCTGGAAAGGTACAGCCCCTCCGTCGCTGTTAAATTGTTCTCTTTTTACCATGGTTGTTTCACTATTGTATGATAATCGTTGTATTTGCTTTCTAATTGACGGCAAAGATAACTATAATCTTTCATATTGTTATGAATTAAACGGTAAGGGGAAGCAATAAAATACCTGTATGTAGGTGATTGCTTACAATATGCCTTGTGAAAGTATGGTATTGTGATAGATTGTAAGTAAATTAAGTCTATTGTGTTTTATATTGTTAGAAGTGGATTGTGAAAAATAGAGGGTTACCTTATAATTACTGTATGGATTATGTGACTGTTTAACATACGGTCGTTTATTTGCAAACGATAGGAGTTTGTCATCAATCGACCGTATGTTTGTCAACAAACGACCTGATGTTTTTTTCAATCAACCTGAT
>ENA-UERN01002726-UERN01002726.1-human-gut-metagenome-genome-assembly--contig:-NODE-2726-length-13285-cov-5.037023_pt1 | contig 13285 bp, 8 predicted proteins | sample MGYA00242950_ERZ507950 | MGnify/ENA primary metagenome ERZ507950 (study PRJEB26167, sample SAMN06115515) | human gut metagenome | host: Homo sapiens | place: China:Ningxia | collected 2014-11-26...
CATATCTGCTCCTCCTAATACGATATTTTCTTTATTGTATCACTCTTTATCGGAAAACACCATATATTTTTCTGGACTTTTCTTACCTCCCGTTTCTTCGCTGCTGTTTCTGGCTTTTGGCATATTCCATCTTTTTATTGTATTCGTCCATGATTGCACTTTCCAGATCTGCCTTAAATTCTGCATTGACTGCATGGGCAATATCCTCCCTCTCTCCTTTTGCAGAATTTTTCTGAGGCATACCTACAAAAGTTTTTCCGTTCCATGCCTGGATCACATGAAGCTGCTGGATTGCCAATACGTCCTGCAGACGAATGGCTACATCTGCCTTAAATGTATCGCTTCCCTGTACCGGATTTACACTCAGATTGTAATACAGCTCTTCCTCTCCCCAACAGCCCTTACAGTCTGTTTTCGTTTCTGTCATATTCTCATAGGCTTCCCTTACGGTATCCAACACTTCCTTTTGAAATTCCTTATCCGTAAACCGGAAAAAAGGAACATACTCCCCTGTTTCATAATCTCTGTAACGGGGCATATCGAGATACAGATTTCCCTTCGAGGACTCTTTAATTGCAAGGCTTTTCACACAGAAGGCCTCATCAAAGGTAATGGTAGCAAATCCTTTCAGGTTATTGATTTTTCCTTCTTCCTGTTTCAATTCCGGTTTATATACTCTGATATTATATTCCATATTGTGATCTCCTTTTCTACTCTATTTTTCGTTACCGAACTGCTGTCTGGCATGGAAGATTTTTAGTTTCCTCCTGCACTTCCACACACTCCTCCTGGTCCTTGATTTCCAGTTCTGCATCAATCTCCATCTGCCGGGTAATATTCTCTTTTAAAAGCTCCTCATACGGGAAGGGCTTTTCATATTCCTGCTTTGCATTTTTTATCTCATTTTCGCAGGTCTTAATTTCTTTTTGAACGTCCTCCACTGCTTTATCAAGGGCATTCAAGCGGTTTTCTATACGGACCATGTTACCGGAGTCACTGCTTTTTAACTCCACACTATACTCCTTCTCTCCCTGAAGGAACAAGATCGGTCCCAGCATATCATTTTGGACAGATACCTGAAACCCCTTATATATACCGACTTCGTGCCTGGTAAAAGCTGTTACCCCTTCTATAATCCCACGCAGAACTTCACCTGCTTCTTTGTGTTTTTCATAAACTTTTCCCTGCAGCGTGATTGCAAACCCCGGCTGTACTTCCATAGCCTGGTTCCTGCGCTCCAAATCCTTTTGAAGTAATTGCAGTTCTCCCTTCAGGCTTTGTATCCTTTTCGGATACTGGAAAGTGACCGCATCTTGCAGGGTAAACCGTTTCCCTTCATGTGCAGCTTTTAGAATTCTCAGACGTGCCACTTCATTATCTACTTGTATTTTTTCCATAATCAGGGGATTTTCAGAAGCTACCGCTTTAATCTCTGCAAAATTTAATACGGTTTCATCTATATCCTCACAGATCCTTGCCAGTTCCCGGCTGGTAAATACCTGGCTGATAAACCGCTGTTTTGTTTCTACAATGCCCCATAAATAAGCATCAAAAGAACCCTTTGTTACATAGCGGTAAATATTGACTTCCTCATTTTCATTCCCCTGGCGGATAATGCGCCCTTCCCGCTGTTCAATATCAGAAGGTTTCCAGGGGCAGTCGATATGATGAGCCGCCACCATTCTGGTCTGGATATTGGTTCCTACCCCCAGTTTTTCGGTACTTCCTATAATAATCCGTTTCCTTCCGGCTCTGACATCGGAAAACATACGGTCCCTCTGTTCATCTGTTTTTGCATCATGGATAAAACAGATTTCTTCCTCTGGAACACCTCTGGTAATCAGTTCCTGTTTTAAATAATCATAGACGGTAAACGCTTTCCCAGGTCCGGGTGTCCCAATATCCGAAAAAACAATCTGGGTTCCTTTCTGTTCCTGGGACTGTACATATTCCTGGTAAATGTTTTCTACTGCTTTATTCAGTTTGGAATCCGAATCTACCGGAGCATAACTGTCCAAAAGCCGGGGATCTGTACCCAAAAGCCTTGCTTCCCCGGTAATCCGGAGCATATTGTCGTCCTTTGGATCTACCACACCTCTATGGATTGCTTCTGCCCTTTCCACCATTTCCTGCATACGTTCTTTGACATAATCAGAGGCTTCCGATACTACAACCTTATATTTTCCGTCCTTTAATTCTGGCCGCTTAATATCTAGCATATCAGGCAGAATAATGTCTGCTACTTCTTTAAACAGGTGTATCAGTTCCGGCAGATTGATAAACTTATTAAACCTGGTCCGCATCCGGTAACCAGTACCTTCCGGTGCCAGTTCCAAAGAGCTGGTAACTTCCCCAAACACAGAAGCCCATGCATCAAAATGGTAAATCCCCTTTTCGTGAAGCCGCCTTTCCTGCAGATATAACTGCATCACATAAAGTTCCACCATTGAGTTTGACAGAGGGGTTCCCGTTGCCATAATGACGCCCCTTCCCTGATTTTTTTCGTTGATATACTGGATTTTCATACGCATATCCATAGCCCTCTGGGAACCGCTGGAACCCAGACCCGCAACATTGTTCATTTTCGTAAAAATTTCCAAGTTCTTGAACAGGTGCGCTTCATCTACAAATAAGGCATCTACGCCTGTTTCTTCAAAGTACATCACATCATCTTTGATTTCTTCATTGTTCAGTTCTTCGATTTTCTGCAACAGTTTTTTCTTTCTGCTTTCCATCTGCTTTATGGACCAGTTCTTTCCCTCTTCTTCCCTTGCCCGGTTAATGGCTTCTACCAGTTGCTCTGCCTGCTCTTCCATCATGGCTCTTTGCCGGTCAGGGGAAATGGCAATTCGTTGGAACTGAGTATGGCCAATAATAATACAGTCATAATCCCCTGTTGCCATTCTGGCAATCATACGCCTGCGGTTTTCCTTCTGAAAATCTTCTTTTCTGGTAATCAGGATCTTCGCATCTGGGTAGGCGCGCAAAAATTCTGCTCCCATCTGGAAGGTCAGGTGGTTCGGAACGGTAAGAAGGGGTTTCGTTGCCAGCCCCAGCCTCCTCATCTCCATACAGATGCAGATCATTTCCAGAGATTTACCAGCGCCTACCGTATGGGCAAGCAAGGTATTTCCTCCACACAGCAATGCCCTTGCCACAGCATTTTTCTGATAAGGACGCAGCTTTAGCAGAGGGTTCAGTCCCGGCAGTTTTAAATAAGAGCCATCATAGCTTCGTTGTCTGTCGCAGTTAAAGGTTTCATTGTAAAAATCCACATATTTTTTTCTGCGCTCCGGCTCCTTAAAAATCCAGTCCCGGAAGGCTTCTTTTATCTGCTCCGCCTTATCCCTGGCAAGCATGGTTTCCTTCCGATTAATCACATAACGCACCTTTTCCCCTTCCTGCACCCGGTCCCTTATGGTCACAATCCGGCTGTTTAACAGTTCCTCTATAATGCTGATCGCATCCATAAATCTTGTGCCATAGGTTTCCCTGGTACGAATGGTTCCTCCAAAAAAATTTCCCCTGTCAATATGGTAAGACATATCTGCATCTAAGCGCTCAATCTTGAGGGCATGGCCACTATGAGCGCAATAGTTTCTCTGGTTGCTCTCCGGGATTTCCAAAAGCTCATAGATAAACTGTTCGTAATCCTCATTTTCAATCCAGGTTGTTCCCAGTTTTACACTGATCTCAGGCGCTGTCAGTTCTTTTGGCTGTACCTTTTCCAGTGCTTCCACGTTGTCTACAAACAAGGGATTATTCTGCGCATAAATCCTAGCAGTACGGAGCTTCTGCCGCACATTGCCGCTTAAATACTCATCTGCGGTTTCCCACCCTGCATTGGGATCTTCTTCTTTTGCCAGTACCGGGTTCTGGTAGATTAACCCTTTTAATTCCTGGAGCATTTCTTTCCTGTTTCCCGGATAAAGAGAGAGCATATAGGGAATATCCACCCGGTTATATTCTGACAGACTGATATGCAATGCTTCCTGGGCATTTTCCACTTTGTCTATCACATCTCTGGGGCGTATGGTCCTTTTGTAAAAAATATCAGCTTTGGTTACATTTTTGTCCTCGTCAACCACTTCCAGGGAAGAAAGCAGGGGATAATCATTGTCCTGCCGGAACGCCATTTTATTTGTCCGGTCACAGAAATATCCATGCGTTTTCACAAAGGCATCATACAAACGGTTTAACTGTTCCTGTGCCTTTTTCAGTTCCTGGTCAGAACAATTTTCCTGCTGTATCTGTAAAATTTCACGCACCAGAAGGCGGATCTTATGCATGGCACGTATCCGACGCTTCACACTTTCCTTTACCTGGCTCCGGTATAAAGACTCCCCTTCCCGGTAATATACTTCGTCCTGTATCACCGTAAACGTATAATTAGGTATCTCTGGAGAAGCAACTAAGACGTCCTGCTCTTCCTTCTTTTTTTCTGCTATGCTTTCTTCATAACAGTTTTTAGGAAGCTCTCCAACTGCGTCCAAAATTCCTTTTTCCAGGTCAAAGTCTTCCGCTTCATTGACCAGGGCTGTATATTTGGAATCTTTCCCGAAAAACTGTTCAAACCAGACCATTTTCCCAAGCATCATTTCCGGGTGTTCCAGATAATACTCATTCACCGGCACCATGTCTTCTGTAAGCCCTGTATAAGTCCAGATCGGCTCCCCAATCGAAGGCTCTGCTTTTTTCTGAAAAAACAAAAGGTCACTGGTAACTGCGGTATTGGCGCTCTTTCCAAAAGAATCTGCCGGAAGCCGGACTGCCCCTAAAAGGTCTGCCTGTTCTGCCAGATTTTTTCTCACAGTGCTGTCATTTTTATCCAACGTTCCTTTTGAAGTTACCACTGCCAAAATGCCTCCTGGCCGAAGGAGGTCCAGGCTTTTCCGGATAAAATAATCATGGACTTTCAGCTTCATCTTTTTATATCGGGGATCATACAAGCGGAAGTCCCCAAAAGGCACGTTTCCCACAATCACATCAAAGCTGTTATCCTCAAATTCCGTTTTTTCAAATCCTTTGATCTGGATACTGGCTGAAGGGTGGAGCTTTTGTGCAATCCTTCCGCTTATGGCATCAATCTCCACACCATAAAGCTGGGATTTTTGCATATTTTCCGGAAGACCATGAAAAAAGTTTCCAATCCCCATAGCCGGTTCCAGAATTTTTCCCTTCTGGAATCCAAACTGCTCCAGGGCTTTATAAACACCCCGCACGACTTCCGGCGGCGTATAAAAAGAACTGTTGACACTGGCCCTTGCCTGGGCGTATTCTTCTGCGGTCAACAGTTCCTTCAATTCCTGATATTCTTTTTTCCACTCCGGGCGTTTACTGTTAAAAGCATTTGGCAACCCGCCCCACCCTACATACCCCGCAAGAATTTCCTGTTCTTCTTTTGTGGCATTTCTCTCTTCCTGCTCCAGTGTTTTTAAGATACGGATCGCCCGGATATTTTTCTGATACCGGCTTTTATCCCCACCGGTAAACTGAAGCCACCCTTCTGGGTAATAATAATCTCCGGCTTCTACCTTACCTTCTGTCTGGACAGAGGTTCTTCCTTCCTGCCAAAGCTCTTCTTTTTTAAGAATTTCGCTATATTCTTCCCATAATGCAGGAAACCAGGGAAGCAGACGGTACATATTCTTCTGCTGCTCTAAGGTTTCTGAATCTTCGGTATAGGCAATCTGGTCCTCCTCTGCCAGATGTGCAGTAAGCCCGCCAAACTGATCCCAGGAAAGTTCCTGCAGAAAATCTTGGCTTTCCGGCAGGGTGATCTTAATCCCATTTTCCTGAATACAAAGCTCATAGCTTCCATGTTCTGTCCGCACCAGATAATAAGGCTGGCCTTCCGGTACTTCCCGAAGCAAAAGCATCTTCAAAAAATGGTCTTTTTCTTCCGGTAGCTGATTAGTCGTATAGACCAGACAGAGCATTTTCTTTAAAATATCCGCCTGGATATTCTGTTTATAAAAGGCTATGCCAATCTCTTCTAATGGGATTGGTTCCTTTTCCTCAATCACTTCCTGCACTTTCTCTGGCTGTAAGGTTTCTTCCTCTGTTTCTTCCCCATTTTCTAAGGCTTCCTCCGATACAGATAACAAAGGAAGATAGGTCCCTTTTTCAATCCGTTTCCCAATTTCCAAAGAAACTTCGTCCCAGTACCAGAACGCCTCCTTCATGGAAGTTCCCTCACTCCAAAGAATATAAAAACCACTGGAACCGCTTTCTGCGGTCAGGATACCGTCTTTTGTATGGGCTTCTCTTTTTACATCTCCATACAATTCATAAAGATAGGCTTCCCGGTCTGTTTCCTCTGGATTGTTCCGGTAAAACTCATAAATTTTATATGGTATCTCCTGCTCCGTCATTTCCAGAAGAATTTTCTCTTTCTGCCAGTTTTCCGGCTGTGCAGGTTCTATCTCCCCAGACAGAAAAGGAACCGCCGAAGCAGTTCCTTTCTCTGTATCCTCTTCTGTTTTTTCCTGTTTTATCCGATCCTGGGGTGAATGATCTCCTCCATAACCTGTTTCTGCGCTTCCATGTCCGCCTGTATCCGAAGGTTGGTCATTTCCAACGTATTGTAAGGGTCGGTCCTGTCCTCTCTGGTCCAGGTCTTCAGAAGACTTTCTGCCAGTTTCTCGTGGTATTCCTCCGCTTCTGTCTGGATTTTCATAAGCCGCTCCATCAGTTTCCCGGACAGGAGCATCATTTCGTATTGTGCCTGGTCCGTTCTCTTCATTTCCTGTGCTGCGATCCTGCCGTAACGGTTCAGGGACGCCAGTATCTTCTCCTCGCTCATCACGCCCTCTAAGACTGGTATCTGTACGCCATTCATTTCCCTGTACTGGATTCCTGCGATCCCTTCCATAATACTGCCTCCTTTCAAGGTCTATGTTCTTCATGGTCCTTGCAATCTGTAACACAATCCGCCCAGATAAATGGGATACTAACCGTCCTGTCCGGTACAGAACCTCCTCATTCTCTGAAAAACCGCAGATAAAAGAAAAATCCAGGGTGTCATCTCGGATACCGCAGCGGCTTTCCACCGCATAACAGACACTGTTTACAAGAAACTCTGTAATCTGGTTTTCTTTTACCTCCTGTCCCTCTCCGGTAAGGACAGCCAGCTTCTGCAAGGATTTTAAAATTTCATATTCCTCTTCTATCATAAACCAAACAATTGTTCTTGTAAAGGCGTCTAAAGAATTTTTAAACTTTTTTTCCTGTTCGTAGATTTCCGGGAACAGCTCCCTTGCCAGCAGTCTGCGGTTTGTCCCATTCACCTGCCAGTTCCAGGGCCGGATTCCCTGTCCCTTTACATCTTGAATATCATAAACATGGGTAACTCCTTCCCCGAAAATTTTGGAAGGAAATACTGCAATTCCTTTACTTCCTCTGGCAACCGGCAAATCCATTTCCAGCCAGGCATCATATCCTGCAAGAACGGACGCATCTGGGCGCTGGGCATATACCATACAGGTATTTAAGAAGTCCAACTGATACAAGCGCCCCATGCAGGAAAGAAAATTTTTCCAGGAATCCTCCGACTCTGAAATCCAGTGTATGGTTTCCTCATACAGTTCCCGTACTTTTGTGATATGCTTCATCTGCTGTTCCTTCTTTCTTTTACAGGTACCAGTTCTTTTGCAGAAATATCACGATAGGAAAAATCATCTGCCCCCAGCACGATTTTTTCTGCATAATAATCTGCTTCTGCTTTTGCAGTTGCCTCCAGTTCATTCCTGCCCCGGTATCTTACTTTTTTCTCCAGGACTTCTGTTATGGTCACTTCATATTCTTTTTCGTCCATGCTTCTCCTTTCTTACTGCAAGCGGCTGGGTCTTCCATACAGCCCAATGTTCGACGGATTGAACGGGTCATTCACTACTCCACGTCTGCTGTTGGCTGCATGTACCATTCTGCCATTACCAACATAAATTGCCACATGGGAAATATTGCGGAACTGCCCATTCTGCTCATAAGAATAAAAAATCAGATCTCCCGGCTCCAGTTCGCCTTCTGTAACTTCCAACCCATGTGTTACCATAAATTCTCCCTGGGTAGAGGCAATCGCCGGAAGGGAAATGCCTACCTCCTGATACAACCGCTGTACCAGGGAACTGCAATCATAATATCCTTCCTCATACCGGTGTTCCTGACTGTATTTGCAGCCTACCTTCGTCAGTGCCAGATTTGCAACGTCACTTCCTACGCCAAAGGAAGGGATCTCATTTCGGAATTCCTCACTCATGACTTCCCTTAAAAGTTCTTCTTCTTTTTCGGTCAGCTTTCCAAGTGCAATATAGTCCTCATAATTCAGGTTCTTGACGTAGCAGCCCTTCTTTGTTACCGTAATCTCATTTTCGTCCCCATCTGCCAGAAACGCTTCAAAAGTCTGATGTCCCCAGGCAGACGCAGTTGCATGATCTGCACAGAAAACATCAAATTGTACCCCATACCGGTCAAATGCTCCGGTATCTTCTACGGTATATTCAATCCCGTTCATAATGATCCTGGTTCCCATAGGGACAAAGGGGTTTTGTGCATCTACTGCAATGGTATGGTCCGGTTTTGGCATGACACCGGAGGCTGTAGGTCCTCCTGCCCACTGTCCACAACAGATACTGCACTGGCAATAACCGCTGGTGACAACATTTCCCAGGCTTTCCCCTGCCTTTATGGTGGTGGTTATGGTCGTGTTTTCAAAACTGTTCATTTCATCAAAGATTTCCTTCAGCTTGTCCTTATGCCGCTGATCCATATCCACACCTATATCCCCGGTTCCATACTTCACCATATAAACCATTAAAGTATCATAGTAATTACTCACATAATTCCCGTTTTTCTCATGGAGATAGGTAACTGCCCCATCTTCCCCATTTTGTCCAAGTTTTGTATTAAAGTCCATGTAGTAACCGCTTAAAACTTCTCGGACGGTAGGGTTCTCCTCAGACGGATTTGGCATGAACGCACCAAGTGGCGAACAGTATAAGAGGAAAAAGATAATCACTACAGGGATTGCCACCACAAGAAGAATACTGAACAGCGGAGCCAAAAGCGCCCCGGCAAACTGGACCACCTTCAGCATAAACACAGAGGCTTTCATCTTTACAATATCTTTTGCCACCTGTGCCAAACTGTCCTGCTGCCCATTTCCGGTGAGCTTATTGATCATATACTGGATTTTTCTCTGCCGGACTGCCTGTTTTTTCTGTTTCTCCATCTGTTTCTTTTTCACTGTTCTTGTTTGTCTGTAAAACTGCTTATTGGTGATCTTCCCATCTGCCTGTTTTACCTTTAATTCCTGCTCTGCCTTTCTATAATTCCGATCCTTCCACAGCTTTTCTGCCGGTTTTGTTGCTGTCCCCATGACATAAAGGGAATCATTGACTTCCTCCCCGCCCTCTAACTGGGTCAATATAGCAGCCTCTCCCCGGCGTACCCCTTTTATGGCAGTCTGCTTCGCCAGGGAAGATTTTTTTGTTTCCGCCAGCTTTGCAGCCTGTTCCCTCCGATACTGTTCCTTCGCCTGGAAACCAGCAGAGGGCTGACTGTTTGGTGCTACCCCCTGTTTCATCTGATCCGGCTGTAAGGTTCCCGGTACAGATACGGTGCTTTTGGCCTTTCCATTTTGTTTTCTATCTTCTGCTGCTCCCCGGATTGCTGCCTCTTTCCCGGCTTGCTTTTTCTTTTCCTTTTGTTTTTCAAACAGCGCTTCTCTGCCCTGCTTCGGCTGTTTCCCTTTTTCTGCCCCTTCTTTTTTCTTTCTCTGCCCTAAAAGATCGGCCACCGGCTTAGAGGTAAAAGCAGCTTTCTTTTCCTTTGCAGATAAAATAGGATTTTTCTTATGCACCGTCACCTGGGCTTCTTTTTTTAATTTCAGCTCCGGCTCTTTTTCTTTTTTTTCCTTAATCTCCAAAGCAGTCCCCCTCTCCGGGGTTTAATTCTTCTGCCTGATACCAGAGCGCCTGAAACAGATACCCCTGTTCCTTTTCTCTGGGTGGTGGACCGTACTCCTTTTCCAATTCCTGAAAGGCTTCCATAAGGTTTCCGGAAAATTCCTGGTAATCATCTTCTGTCAGGATATATTTTTCACTGAACAGTACCTGCTCCAATTCCCCCACTTCTACCAAATGGTCTATGTCTTCCGGGGAAAGTGGCGGTCCCAGTCTGTCATAAGTCTTTTCTTTCAGGTAGGAAAACTGATAAAGTTCCGTCTGCTGCGGTAAAACCTTCTCCTTACTGCCATCAAAGAGCAAAAAAATAGCTTCCGCTTTTAAGAAAACGGAAACCTCAGCTTGCTCACCATATTTTAGTGCCTGCTCCTTAGAAGGAAACTCCAGCCAGTCCGGAATACGGATTTCCAGCATCCAGGCTTCATACTGCAGTCCAAAAGATAATTGATATTTTGCGATAATTCCTCCTCCCTTCCACTACAAATAGTCATAATAAATCTCATTGGTATCTTCATGAAAGGACAATTCATACTGTCCGGGGATACCAGGATCCTCCATCCACCAACGGAAAAAAGCATCTACATCTGACCATAAGCGGGAATTGCACTGCCTTCCTGCAGCTTTCCTTAACTCCAGCATTTTAGCAAAAGCCCGCCGGTAAGCCCTCTCATAGGTCGGGAAGATGCGGAACTCCCGGTATCTTTGTTTTCCTGCCATAGGACAGCCTACACAGCCAACCCGGTGAAATCCCATTTCGTAAAGAGGGTTCATGGGTATTTTCTCTGCCTGGATATACTCCCAGACCTGCTGGTCACTCCAGTCAACAATGGGATTGCATACGTGTTTGCCCCTTGACAGGCATGATTCAAAGAGTCGCCTGGTATCATCATTATCATTATTTAAAATAATGGCACGTTTTTTTCCATTTGGGACAAAGTTTTCATAAATCCCCCTGTTTTTCCTCCGCTTTCGGCTTTCTGCCCACCGGACACCTGTGGTGATAAAACGCCCAGCCCCACCATTTTCTTTTAGAACCTCACAACAATACCGGATAGTCCTGGTAGGAGGGATCATTTTCATGGGGATCAGGCTCCACATAGTTATCCGCTGCCCTTTATAGTAAGGTTTATTGATACTACAAGTTATACCGGCCTGTTCTGCCTTCTGAAACTGTTCCCTCACATAATAAATAGTCTGTGGGGCATCTGCAGTAGTCAGGTTGTGCATCAGTTCAAATGGCACGCCGGAACGCCGTACCAGTTCCCTGCATACGGCGCTGTCTTTTCCTCCACTGTCCGTCACTACCAAAGAAAGCCCATAATGTTGCAGGGACATCTGGCTGGCAGTGCGGATACGTTCTATTGCTGTTTTTTCTAAATCCAATTTTTTTCAGGAGGGAAGATATCTTTTACATGGCCAAAACTCCGCCTCCTTTCCTAATTTTATCTGCCGCCCCTTTTTGGCGGCTCATATCCATTTGCTGCATACGCTTCTACGGTCATACCGTATGACTCTGCTTCCTGTCGTATCTCTTCCATAACCTGTTCTTTGTATGATTTATCCGGACAGGCAGTTGCAAAATCCCGGATATCCGGCATACAAGGCAGCTCCTTCCCTGTATTTAATGCAATCCTGCTTTCCCGGATATAGGCAAGCATGGCTTCCTGATATGCTTTTCGTGATGCGTCCCCCTGCGTCAGTAAAGGGACTTTCTTTTCTATTTCCTGTTCTTCCAGAACCGCTGTTTCCAGTTTTTCCAGGTTGCAGAAATACTGAAGGGTAGGAAGCATCTCCTCCAGTACCCATCTCATTTGCTGTTGTTCATGTTCCCATTCTTCTGTTGTCCTGGCGGTCTGTTTCATAAGCTGCTGCCCTTCTTCTGTATGGAGATAATAATCTGCAAATGCTTTTACATGATCCAGCAGATTTCCTTCCCCGTCACCAAAATCCTGGCGCCCGGTATAAGACATGACTTCCCCCTCTGAGAGAAAACAGATTTCAAAATGTGTTTTGTAATAACCTGCCATATCTTTCTCTTCCACTGCCTGCCGATCCAGCTTTCCGAACAATTCTACCGCTTGATTTAATGGCATGGCTTCTTCCAATGGAATGTCCGGGTGTTCACTGATCCGCACATACACAAAGGGTTTCAAGTCCACCGGCGGAATAAGTTTTACCTGTTCCAGTGTTGTCTTTAGCTTGTCTGCCTGTTCTTTCAACTCTGATTTCTGCTCAAATATCTTGCTTCCCAGCCACCTGCTGTATTCCTCTTTTCCGTCTTGACATAAGGCTTTCCATATAATAGCTTCCTTATGTTCTGCTTCTTTCGGATAAAAGGTATGGTAAAAATCAGGGTCAAGATTTTTTTCCAGTTTAATCATTTCATCTGCAAAAACAGTAGCCTCCAAGGTTTTCTCTGTTAAAAGCCCTTTGGTATCAATGACTTTTGTTTCCGGAAGATAAGCACTCAGTTCCCTGGCAGCTATAAAAACCTCTGGGTATTGGTTTTGATCATAGATATCTCTCAAAAGATCCACATCCAACTCCCCGTTATAAACCAGGGAAAATTCCAATGGAATACCATCTTCTTCCTCCACATGAAGCCCAATTCCTTTTCCTGCATTCAACCTTTCAGAAGGAATACTCTGATAGATCTTTACTGCCTCTTCTGCACTGTGGATATCCTCCCTGTATTCTCCATAGCGGTTAAATTCCATACATTCTGCCACATAATACGTTGTCAAACGTCCGGTGGCATTCTCGCCCATCTCACCTTTTTCCACGTAGCAATACCTCCTTTTTATGCACAAAAAAAGCACTACCGTTTTTAGCGATAATGCTCTTTGTGTTACTTCTTATTTTCTTTTTAAATGATACAGCCATGCTCAATCAGCTTCTGCTGTCTGGTCGTTAAAATAGAATATTCAAGGCTTTCCCTGTCTTGATGCAAGTAAAAACAAACAGGTTCCCTTAATTTGCTCTTTTTCGGAACAAGCTCAAAGGCAAATTGCCCACTGTCAAACCGGGCACCATCAAAGTATCCCTGAATAAACCGTTCTTCCGTATTCCCACTATGTAGCAATTCATCAATCATTACTACACCGATATAGTGTTTTTCCCTTAGCGAAGCCTCAATCTCTGCAAGGTAATCAAAAGGAGGCTCGCTAGTCTTCATAACCACAAGAATATTTTCTTTTTCTTCACTTATCACAATCATATCAAAGTTATTCATCTAACTTACTCCTTTCTCCTAATTTCTTATCACCGTCCGTATTTTCATCGCAATCGGTCTCAATAATCCCCTCATTAAAGCCGTGCGCAAC
>ENA-UERN01002738-UERN01002738.1-human-gut-metagenome-genome-assembly--contig:-NODE-2738-length-13248-cov-3.260724_pt1 | contig 13248 bp, 9 predicted proteins | sample MGYA00242950_ERZ507950 | MGnify/ENA primary metagenome ERZ507950 (study PRJEB26167, sample SAMN06115515) | human gut metagenome | host: Homo sapiens | place: China:Ningxia | collected 2014-11-26...
CTGCAAGGTTTATGCAGAGGAGACCGGCGAATACCTGGAGCCCCTGGCAATCGGCGGCGGTACTTATGCGAAAGCCTTCAAGAACATGGTTGCGTTCGGACCGGAATTCCCGGGACAGGGCAGCGCCATCCATCAGCCGAACGAGTTTGTCGAGATCGACACGATGATGAAATATTTTTGGGCCTCTGCGTTTTGCCGTTTGAAATCGTCGTTTTTAAACCCCGACAGAAAGTAGGGCTCCGCGGCGTAACGGTACATCTGGGTGAATAGGAAGATGATGACGGCTAACTTCGAAACGGCGCCGTAGATGCCCAACGCGTCCATCGAGATGCCCGAAGGCAGCAGGTATTTGATCATCTGCCTGTCGATGAACTGGTTGGCCACACCGGCCACACCGCTCACGAGTAACGGGAACGAATAGATAAAGATCGTCCGGAGCAGTCTCCAGCGGATACGGGGCACACAATCACGGTAGGCCGGGAACAGCAACAGCAGCGTCACGAAACTCGTAATCAGGTTCGCGACCAGGTAATACCCGGCTCCATACGAAGGATCGTACAGCGATGCCCACCAACCGCCGCCGACTGCCAGTCTCGGCAAGCCCTCATAAAGAAAGACGACCAAGACGACGTTCAGTACCACGGAAAAAGTCCGCAGGATTACAAACAATCTAGCTTTGTTCTCCTGCCGCAACCGCGCATAGGGAATTGCGGTGATAACATCCAGCGCGATTACTACCGCCACGATCCAGATATACGAAGGATGATCGGGATAATCCATCACGCGCGACAGTTCCGGGGTAAAGAGGATACCGAGCGCGGCGAACAGCACCGCTACGGCGCTCACGGCCCCCCAGGTCGTCGAAAAGACCTCCTGCCGCCCGTGCAATCCTTCCGCTTTGCCGGCGAAGCGGAAATAACCGGTCTCCATCCCCATCGTCAGCACCACCATCGCGAACGGAATCAGTGCATACATATCGGTAATCACACCGTACTCGCCCGTGGTCATGATCCGGGTCAGGAACGGGGTCAACAGGTAGTTCAGCAACCGGGATACGATGCTGCTGATACCGTAAATGGCGGTCTGTCCGGCCAGTTGTCTGAGCATGCTGTGAAAAGGCTTCTATCGGATCATTGGTATTCGGTCTTGCGGCTTTCGATTTCCGGATGTCACCGCTGCTATTTAGACGTAAGCCCCCGACTGTTACGGGAGGTCAGGCCTTCGCCCACTGTTCGCGGATCAGTTCCAATGCAGCCGGGACACTCACCGTACGGTCACCTGCACAGCCGCACTCGAAACTGACGTAATAAGGATAAGCCATCTCTTTAAGCGCACGGAAACCGTCCACATAATTGTCCTTGTCACCGTTCTCGCCCGGCATCTGGCGCGTACCGCGGCTGGCGATGTGGATGTGTCTCAGGTAGCGGCCCCCCGACCAAAGCGCCCCGTAATCGGAAGTCTCCTCGGCGGTCATGTGCCAGAAATCGCCCATGCAGCAGACTCCGCGACTGCCGGTATCACGGCAGATAGACGCCGCATCGGCCACCTGGCGCAAGTAGTGTGCCTCCTTGCGGTTCAGCGGTTCGAGAATCACAGTCGTACCCTGCTCGCGGGCATAGTCACCCAACTTGCGCAGCTGTTCAACCAGATAATCTCGCGTCTGGGGAGTGTGCGGCATCACGGGAACCTGGTGGTTAAATGCAGGCACCATAATTACGCCTGTCGAACCGAGCTCTCCTGCCGCCGCAATGATTTCACGCATCGTACGGTCGAATTCGGCCCGCACCTCGGGTTGCTCCGAGAGGATAAATCCGGAAAACCCGGCACAAATGGCGCTGACACTGATGTTACGACCGCGAAGAGCCTGTTTCAGTTCACCCACGCGTGCCGACAGGTTCTTGCCGCCGGGTTCAAACCCCGTTACACCGTGTGCTTCCATATAGTCCAGCCGCTCGGCGAGCGTTTCGCCCGGCGCGGTATTCTCCTGAAACGACAACCTGAGCGGATTGCTCTCCCCGGGTTTACCCAAGCCTTCCCCCTGCGGGTACGGCCGTGCGAGAAGATTCCACGGCGCCGCTGCCGCCACAGCAGCCCCCACCAACGTTTTCTGTAAAAAATCCCGTCTGTCCATATCTTTTGTTTTTATCGTTTACTCTCTGTTCCCCGCAGCCATATACCGGATACTGCCGGACGAACACTTTTCGGAGCCCCAATTTCGCGAAACTACCCTACGATCCTTCCTGCACGCCTGCCGACCGTCCCGTGATAAAGCCGTTCCGAGAATTTCCGATTTTCCCCGCAAAACAGCCATGCCGCCGGGGAATCAAATATTCCAACCTTTATTCCAGCTCCGCTTCCAACCTTTCGAGAAACCGGGTAACCGCCCCTGCATCGTCCGGAGAAGGCGACCACGGAGCCACATTCCCGGGCGTCAACGGAGCAAAAGGCCCCTGCTTCACCTCGTAAACCACCGTACCGTCCTGAAGGACCAACAGGCCATGCCATTCTCCGGCCGGGATATGAAACCCATAAGTTCCCGCCTGCGGATCAATCACAGCCTTTTGGGTGACATTCCCTGCCTCATCGAAAACGAACGACGCGACACGGCCCCGCAAGACGACCACCATTTCATCCCGCTCGGGGGCGAGATGCCGGTGCGGCTGCACGAACGTCCCGCGTTGCAGACCGTTCAGCATCCAGTTGACCGGGTCACTTTCACTCTTATGAAAATTGTAGTTTTTCCGCAGCCGTGGACTCTCTTCGGCATTACGCGTCGTTGTATCCAGCAACGTTTCGTCGATCACTTTCATCTCCATACGGGTTTGGCCCGCCTCGTTTTATCAATTTTAACAGACGACGCCTGTCTCGCGGATCCCCAACTTCAACGAGTTCCGGGACAAAACGACACCTTGGTGAACTCATTAACCGGTTGAACTCGTCGACAAGGCTTTTATCCTTTGTTTCCGGATATCCCCGACGTCGTTCCCGACCTCAGCTGCGGGAATATCCGTTTATGCCTTTTTGGCTTCGCCCGGCACCGGAACAGTGTATTTGCCCATATCCATCGGGCCGAGTTCCAGTTTTTCAGGCATGTAATTCAACGAAGCGGCGCTGATTTCATCCCAAGTGACCGTCTTGCCCGTATAAGCGGACTCGCGGCCCATAATCGCAGCCAGGTTCGACACAGCCGTCTCCTCTGCCTGCATGATCGGCGTCCCCTGACGAATGCAGCTGATCCAGTTCACGTGCTCCAGGACATACGGATTATTCTGCTGGTGCGCGGCCTTCTCGGCTTCGAGATCGTATTGCCAAAGCACATTACCGGCCAAATCCTTGATCACGCAGGCGCCCGAACCGCCGCCGCCGCTCTCCCAGGTTCCTTTGGTTCCCTGCAGGAATTCGCTCACATTGTTCGAACACCCGTCGATCTGGCGCGACATGCTGTGGAAATGCACGCCGTTGTCACAGACGAAATCGATGCTGAAGTTGTCATACTGATCCCCGGTAATCCTACGCTGGCGGCTGCCGAAACCGGTAGCCGAAACCGGTTTATAGCCCGAAAACCACAGGAAAACATCGATGTTGTGCACATGCTGTTCGACGATATGGTCGCCCGACATCGCTTTCCAGTTTACCCAGTCCCGAATCATCCACTCCATATCCGACCAACCCGGTTGGCGCGTTTTATACCACAGCATCGACTGGTTCCAGTAGACGTTACCGCCGGTAATCTCGCCGATCATGCCGTCAAGTACGATTTTCTTGAAAGATTCGACATAGGCACGCTGATGGTGCCGCTGCGTACCGGTCACAACGCACAATCCTTTGGCATTGGCTTGTTTGGCCGTCGCCATGATCATGCGGTAACCTTCCGGATCGACCGCAATGGGTTTCTCCAGAAAGCTATGCACGCCTTTCTCAGTTGCATACTTGAAATGCGTCGGCCGGAACAGCGGCGGCGTCGCGATAATCACGACATCCACACCCGAGTCGATCACCTTCTGGTAAGCATCGAATCCGACGAAACAATTTTCAGCGGCAATCTCGATATTATGTTTTTCTTTAAGCTCTTTACGCGCATTTTCGACCCGGTCCGGGAAGACATCGCCCAATGCCACGACCGTAACGTTGTCGGCGGCATTGAGAAAATCCTGTGCGGCACCGGTTCCGCGACCGCCGCAGCCAATAAGGCCCGCTTTCAGGGGTTTACCGTCCACAGCCTTGTCGGGCAATTCGGGAATATAAACCGAACCGGCGTCCCTCAGCGCGGCATTTTTACCGCCCTTATCATCGGAACAGGCACTCAGTAGCGGCGTAACGCCCAACGCACCGATAGCTCCGGCCATAGCCGAATAGGAGAGAAACTCGCGACGGCTGATTTTGTTCTTTTCGCTCATGGTTCAATCGTAATTTAAAGTTTATCGTTAGTAGGTTCAATCATTCTTATCGGTCAGCGCCTGGGGACCGGGACGGCTCCAGATAACGATTCGCATACGCTTGGTTCCGCACCGGGCCGTGAAACATAAAACCCAGATTACTTCAGCTCCGTCGTTCCGGCAGGATCGTCGTATTCACACACGACACGGAAACCGATCGCACGGATATCCGAATACCACCAGATACTCTGCGGCTGCTGCGGATCGGTTTTGAGCCACTCCTTGTGCCGGGTATGGCTCCGGGCCGCCGAGCGCAGTACCGAAGCATCGTCGGTAAAGGCGCCGCCGCGCACTACATGCTCCTCACCCCCGGCAGGCCCTTTCGGGTCGATCGCGCCATCGGGCATCTTACTGTAAGCGTCCGGAGCGTACCAGTCCGCGCAATATTCCATCACATTGCCGAGCGTATTTTTCAGTCCGAACGGATTAGGCTGTACAGCCGAGGGTTCTTCTGTACGATTCTTACTGTCGTTGACATAGACGACATAACGCGCGATTCCGGCCGTATCGGCTTTGAAAAGCTTGCGCCAAAAGCCCTCATTCGAGAATTTTTTCGGATCACCCGGGAAGAAATAGGGCGTTTCCGTGCCGCCACGGGTTGCATATTCCCACTCGGCCTCAGTCGGCAACCGGTATTTCTTGCCGGTTTTTTTCGACAACCACTGGCAGAACGTCTCTGCGGCATAATGCGTCATCGTAATGGCCGGTCGGTCGCCGCCACCCCAGCCCTGGTCGGGAATCCCGAAGGGGGGAGTCGGGCCGCTGATCGCATCTACATCCGGATCGGAATTGTTCGCATAAACCAGTTCGGGCGGCGTCCGTCCCTCAGACATCGTCTCGGCATAGAACGCCCAGTACATATCCCAGGTCACTTCAGCTTCGCCGATAAAAAAAGACGAAAGGGTCACATTGCGGACCGGCCCTTCATCCTCGCGGCGGAACGGCTCGTCGGGGGGGCTGCCCATACGGAACGAGCCGCCGGGAATCGCTTTCATCCCGAACGATACAGTAGTGCCGGGAATCCGCTCGGTGAAATTCTCGAAAGCCGTCACTTCGGCCGGAGCGGTGAACGGGTCGCCTTTTGCTGCGGTCTGCGGCACCCCCTGCATCTTAGCATGTTTGTAGTTGGGATCGTAATGGCCCACATCAAGGTGGCAGCTGATACATTGCAACCCGAGTTTCTCCTCATTTTCCTCGTAATAGAGGTGAGCGGTTACCCCTTCGTCGGTCAGGCGTGCCGGGAACAACTGCCGGTGGCACTCCTTGCAAGATTCGTTGAAGACGATCTTCTGTGCATACTCGAGCTGTCCCTTGCTTTCCCAATCGATCTTCTCGGTATCTTTAAAGAAGTACGACCAGACATCTTTCGCTCCCGAACGCAATTTCGTAAAGAAATAGTTCGCACTGCCTTTGGGCGGCAGGTGGCACTCGGCGCAACCGGTGGTCACACCGCTTTTGGAATTGTGATGCACAGAGAGTTTCCAACTTTTGTCGGCGGCTTCGTGCACATGACAGGACATGCAGTATTCATCGGTCGAAGTCTTCATGTAGACCCGGTTCAGCGCAATCGTAACGCTGACCCCGACAGCCACGCCGAACAGGGTGAACAGAACTATTTTCCGTCTGTTTTTGCGGGGTTTCTTCGTTTGGGATGATGACATGGGATTCTAAAAAAACGTACTCAACCGCCGGAAATTCCACCCGGCAGTTAGGGAAGCGCCCCTTAAAGGCGCAAGGTTTACAAATTTAGGAAAAATAAACGGGAAAACGCAAGCCAGAACCCGAAAAGCCGCCCTCAGAGCTCGTCCAGGAGCTTTCCGGAAAACGAAAACGCCATAAAACTAAAACAATAAAGGCCGGCAAGAATATGATAATCCCACCGGCCTTTAACCCGTATCGGTTATGTCCCGCAAACCTTTTCGTCCGATCGGCGGTCCATAAAACCTTTACAGCAACGCTACTTGTTCCGATACCGGAGCGTCTCCCCCGTTTTCGAAAGCGACGGCGGCATGCTCCGGTCGGAAACGGCACGCTGCCTGTTCGGCTGGCCGCTCATTACGAAATGGATGTCCGCTCCGTCGCGGATATCGTCGTAAGTGATATACGACTTGTCGTACTCTTTGCCGTTCAGTAGCATCTTCTCGACATAAACGTTCTGCTTCGACCAGTTCTCGGTAGTCACTTTCACCTGGTGCCCGTTGCCGAGGCGCATCGTGACGGCTTCGAGCGCAGGCGACCCGATGTTGTAGATATTGCTCGACGGGGCGGTCGGATAGAAGCCCATGCAGTTGAAAATGTACCAGGCCGACATCTGTCCGCAATCGTCATTGCCGCTGAGCGACCCCGGCTCATTCCCGTAAAAATGGTCGATCACATATCGGATCCAGCGTTGGCAATCCCAGGGCCGGTTGAGGTAATTGTAAAGATAGATGATCTGGTGGCACGGTTCGTTACCGTGCCAGTACCCGCCGATACGGCCCCAAATGTCATGCGCACCGGGGATATTTTCGTCCATCTCGATCACGAAAAGCGAATCGAGCCGCGCTTCGAACAGGTCGCGCCCCGCTTCGTTGATATAACCCTGCACATCGTGCGGTACATACCAGGTATATTGCAGCGTAAAACCTTCGGTGATATCTCCCCAGCCATTGACCGAACCGGGTCCCTGATAAGCGATCGGCGCGAACGGCGTACGCCAGCCGCCGTTGATATCCCGCCCACGCATGTATTTGGTCTCGGGATCGACGAGGTTCTGGTACGAAAGCGACCGGTTCAGGAAATATTCATAATCATCCGTCTTGCCGAGCTTTTTAGCCGCCTGTGCGATACAATAGTCGTCATAGGCATACTCCAGCGTCTTCGACACCGACTCCTTCTCCTTGTCGAACGGCACCCAGCCCAGCGAATCGTACTCCGGCAGGCAATCGTAATGCGGATTCATCGCAGTGGTCTTCATCGCCTCGAACGCACGTTCGTAATCGAAGCCCGGAACCTCTTTGACGATCATATCGGCCAACACCGACACGGAATGATACCCGATCATACACCATGTTTCGTTACCATAGAACGACCAGATCGGCAGCATCTTTTCAACGCTCTTGTCGTAATGGGCCAGCATCGAATTGGCCACATCGGCATTGACCTTCGGCTGTACGAGACAGAACAGGGGATGCAGCGCACGGTAGGTGTCCCACAGCGAGAAGGTAGTCAGGTTGGTGAATCCCTTCGCCTTTTCGATATTCTTGTCCAACCCGCGGAACCGGCCGTCGGCATCCTGGAAGATAAACGGATGCAGGAAAGCGTGGTATACCGACGTGTAGAAAGTCTCCTTATCAGCCTGCGAGGCCGTGACCTGAAACTTATTCAGCTCCTTGTTCCATTTCTCGACCCCTTTCCGGTGCAACGATTCGAATGTTTCGCCGTCGAGCTCCCTGAGGTTCTTCAATGCTCCGGCCGTACTGACGCCCGACACGGCCGTCCGGACATAAATCGGCTCCCCTGCTGCGGTACTGAACGTCATCCAGGCCTTGATATCCTTTCCCCACGCTTCGAGGCTGCTGCGGAAACGCTTCGTATTGTAAAGCACCGGCACGCTGTCCTGCAGGAAACCCATCGCCTTGAACGGTTTGGAGAAGGTCGCGGCAAAATAAACGTGCCGTTCGGGACCCCAGCCGTTGACGATTTTCGAACCGACGAGCGTCGAATCGTTTTCGAGCCGGATATTCGCCCACACGCAGGGCCATTTGAGCGTGTGTTTCAGATCAAGCAGAATAAAGGCGCTATCGCTCTGCGGATAAGTGAATTTGAAGATTCCGCTGCGCACGCCGGAAGTCATTTCGGCCTTCGTGCCGTAATCGAGCAGATCGACCCCGTAATAGTTCGGCGAGGCCCATTCCCGGTCGTGAGAATAGCGCGACCGGTACCCCGCATCGGGATTTTCATGTGTCCCGGGATCGAACCGGATCTCACCCACCCCCGGCATAAAGAGGAAATCGCCCAGGTCGGGAATACCCGTGCCGCTGAGATGCGTCAGGCTGAAACCGAGCAGCGTCGGATGGTCGTATTTATAGCCGGCAGCGACATCGTAATCATCGAAATCGGTATCGGGACTCATCTGGATACCGCCGAACGGGATTTGCGAACCGGGGTAAGTATTCCCGAAACCCGCGGTGCCCACCAACGGGCGGACATATTGGGTGAGTTCTTCCTGCGGCGCGTTCAGGTCGGGATGGTGCACGCAACCCGCCGCAAAAATAAGCGACACTCCGCACAGCATCGTGAGCGTTTGTCTGAACATGTTTGTCATCGTTTATCGGTTTGGATTAGTATCGGTTTCGAGTATCAGTCTTCCCGGGTACAGAAGTTCCCGGACAGCAGCGGCCATCCATCGGGGATAGCCGCACGGCGCATAGCTGCCGTTTATTGCTGTTGGTTTTCCGAGCGAACACCCCCCGCAACTGTCCCGGCATTGGGATTGGTCAGCTCCCGTCCCCGGAATTTCCCGGTCAGCGTACCGAGGAAAGCCACGATATCGTCACGGTCCTGTGCGCTGAGTTGCCTGCCGACCTGGAAGCGAGCCATATCGTCCACCGCTTCGGAAAGCGTCTCACGCGTTCCGTCGTGGTAATACGGAAAGGTCAGCGCCACGTTGCGCAGTCCCGGGACTTTGAACCGGTGGCGGTCGTAAGCTTTTTGCGTTTGTTTGAAACGGCCGTTGTCCTCTTCGGTCATCTCCTCCCCGCGCGCCGCAAAATAGTCCTGCGCCAACCCCATATATTCAAACGACTGTCCTCCCAACAGCGGCCCGACATGACAGGTCGCGCAGCGGTTCTCTTTGAACAGTTCGTATCCGTGCTGCTCCTGCGCGGTAATCGCCGTCGAATCGCCCTTTAGGTAGAGATCGAAACGGCTGTCCGGTGTGATGAGCGTTTTCTCGTACTCGCCGATCGCCTCGGTGATCGCTTCGCCGCTGTAGCCCCCGGGGTAAACCTTCAGGAACATTGCGGTAAACTTGGGATCGGCTTTGAGCTTTCCGATGATCTGTTCCCAGGAAGTGCTGGCCATTTCGACCGGATTGAGCGGGGGACCGCCGGCCTGATCGGCCAGAGTGTGCGCACGGCCGTCCCAGAATTGCTCGAAATTCAACGCCGCATTAAAAACGGTCGGTGCATTCACCCCTCCGAGCGAACCGTTCACGCCTTCGGAATAACGCCTGTTATCGACACCGCCCGTATGCAAGCCGTGGCACGAAGCGCAGGAAACCGTATTGTCGGACGACAGGCGCGGATCGTTGTAAAGCATCTCGCCGAGCGCCGCCTTGCGTGCGTCGGTCGGCAACGAATCGGGCAGCGGTTGCACGGGTTCACCTGCAAAACGCGGAGCGGTGGCCGGATTGCTGTAATTGGCAACGCGATGGTCATGAATCCACTGCAGCAACTTGGCCTTTTTCGCATCGGTAATCGATGAACCCCAGTGCACAAGGTAATATTTGGCAACCGGCATACTGCCGTCGCTGATCGCCTTTTCCATCTTGGCCAGGGAAACCTCATCGACAGGCCGTCCTTCGGCAAGCGCCGCAAACGCTGCACCCAAATCAGCCTGCCGATGCCCTTTTTCGACATCGCTGCGCACGATATTGCCCGCCACCGGCCACGAGGCATAGAACGGCAAGTCGGGATTTTCACTGTGGCAGCTGAGGCATCCTCCATCGTCGAGGATCTGCTGCACCTGCATCTCCGCAGTCTGGTCGGGCGACGGCAGACGGTTCGCCAGTTTGTAGGCTACCGTCCCTACGGCTCCGGCCGCTACCACGACAATCGCAATCTTTACACTGGTCTTCATTTTCGTTGGGGATATAAGTTAGTATGTTCGATCATTCTTCCTCTCTTCAATCATCCTCCCTTTCAGGACACCCGTACGTCTTCACGACCGGTTGCTCCACTGCCTTTTTCCACAGGACATCATCTCCAAATAACACTTATGTCCGTTCCACAGAGGGGTCCGAAACAGGTTCCCTACCGCTGCGAAGCCGTATAGACTGCGACCGAAAGGGCGGCATAATCGCCGATCTGTTCGCCGAGTCCCGCCGGTACCACCCGGCACACCTCACGGGCATACGAAAGCGACTGCCGGCGGATCACCGACTCGGCCGCAGGCCAAAGCAAGTCATGCGCCCGGGCGAAAATGCTGCCGATCACGATCGTTTCGGGATTCAGCACGTCGATCAGGATCGAAAGCCCCTCGCCGAGCAGTTCACCGCTGGTACGGTATACCTCCAACGCCGCAGGGTCGCCCTGCCGTGCCGCTTCGGCCACACTGCGGGCCGTAATGCCATCGAGCGAAGCCGGATCGGGACAATAGCCCACGCCGCCGCCCATCTGCAATGCTTCCATCGCCCGGCTCCGTGCAAGTTGGGCAATACCGCCGCCGCTGCAAAAACCCTCGAACGACCCGGCTTTGCCGTAGCCGACCGGCCCGAACGGACGCATCGCCATATGGCCGACTTCTCCCGCCATGTCGTTCGTGCCGCTGTATAACCGCCCGTCGAGGATCAATCCCGCTCCCATGCCGGTCCCGAACGTCAGGAAAATCATATTCTGCGCCCCGCACCCCGCACCGAACTGCCATTCGGCCAGCGCACAGGCATTCGCATCGTTCTGGACACCGGTTTTCACACCGAAACGCTCTTCGAACAGGCGCACGATCGGAACATCGTCCCACCCCGGCAGGTTCGGCGGAGACATGATGACCCCGCGCTTACTATCGAGCGGACCGCCGCAACTGATGCCGAATGCGACCACTTGTGACACTTTCACGCCTTGTGCGGACAGTATCTCCTCTACGGTCGCAAAAAATTCGTCCAAAACTTCGGAATAGGGACGCCTCCCGGTCGGAAACGCCTTTTTATCCAAAATCGTTATCTCGCCGTTCCCGGCCCTACGACCCAGCACTACCGCGCATTTGGTCCCGCCGATGTCGATTCCCGCTACATACTCCATTGCTCGTGTATAATTGAGAGTCTGACTCTTATAATTAAATGGCTGTTTTCAACACCTTCTGCAACGCGCTGCTCCGACATTGCTTCGTGTACGCAACCAAAATCTGGTATTTTCCAATACCGGACAGCGCTAGGCAAGCCCCAGTTCCAGCTCGATATAATGAACCAGCGAGTGAATCACCTTCTCATGAATCTCCTGGGCCCGGTCTGAAAATTCGCTCTTCGGCGCGCGGATTTCCACGTCGCATTCCGACGCTATTTGTCCTCCGCCTTTGCCGGTCAGGGCGACTACCTTCATGCCGATCGAACGGGCCGATGCCACCGCTTCGAGCACATTGCGCGAATTACCGCTCGTGGTAATCCCGAGCAACAGGTCTCCGGGACGGCCGACCGCCTCGACTCCCTTCGAAAAAATATAGTCGTAACCGTAATCGTTCGCCACGCAGGTAATATGTGTCGGATCGCACAAAGCCACAGCCGCCAGCGCACGCCGGTTACCGCGGAAACGCCCGGTCAGCTCCTCGGCGAAATGCATGGCATCGCACATCGAACCGCCGTTACCGCACGTGATGATCTTTCCGCCGCCGCGCAGCGTCTCCACCATCAGCCGGCCGGCCTGTTCCAAGGCTTCCCATGCCGTCCGGTCGTTCGTAAATTGCTCCAACACCCGCGCCGCCTCGACAAAGCCGCTGCGGATCGTATCCATCGTACTCATAAATTATTTGGTCTTTTCAAGCCGGTCCGCATCCCGAAAAAGGATGCGCCACCGACTTCCCTATGCTTTCTGTTTCCTCAATATCGAGACAGCCACACCCAGAATATAGACCAGGCAGGCGAACGGTACCAACAGGCTGACCAGCTGGTCGGAATGGTCGGCGATCACACCCATTACCGGGGGCACCAGCGCCCCTCCCGCAACACCGGTAATCATCAGCGCCGAAATTTCATTGGCTTTGGCCGGATCGTGCTGCATCGCCAGCGAAAAGGCGATCGCGAATACGCTCGCCGCCGAGAGTCCTATCACGAACAATGCAGTATAGATAATCCAAGGCACCCCGGTCAGCAACAGCAAGGCATAACCTGCCACGGCAAAACACATCGTCATAGCGAAGAATCGCCGCGGGGCCACTTTTGCCAGGATGATCGTTCCTACGAACGTTCCGATTGTCCGGGCGGCAAAATAGAGGCTGCCGGCGAACGGGCCGCCCTCGTCGAGCGGAATCGCACAGCGTTCGGTTAGGTATTTCGGAATCGTGGTGAGCAACCCGACCTCATAGCCGACGATCAGCACGATCACCGAGAAGTAAACCAAAATCCGCCGGTCGCGGAGCATCGCAAAAATACGCCCCGCCGAACTGCTTTGCCCGGCACTCTCACGCTGCTCCGGAATCGGGATCAGCAGCAGCCACACGAACGACAGCACCGTCACGGCGGCATAAACCGGAAAGACCAGTTTCCAGTTACCGAAGCTCACCGACGCAACGCCGACGATAATCGGCCCGAGAAAAGAGCTGATCGCTTTGATGAACTGCCCGAGCGTCAGGCTGCTGGCTACTCGGTCGGCCGGGACAACATTCATCAGCAACGGATTGAGCGCGACCTGCAGGATCGTATTGCCGATCCCCAACAGTGCGAATGCGGTCAGTACCAGCGGGAAACTGTAATCGAGCAACGGCAGCAACATGGCAACGGTCGTAACGGCAGCACTCAGCAGTACTGTGTTCTTACGCCCGAAGCGGCCCATGAGGATACCCGTCGGCAACGAGATAACCGCAAACCAGAAAAAGACCAGCAGCGGAATCAGATTGGCCCACG
>ENA-UERN01002748-UERN01002748.1-human-gut-metagenome-genome-assembly--contig:-NODE-2748-length-13219-cov-4.236798_pt1 | contig 13219 bp, 7 predicted proteins | sample MGYA00242950_ERZ507950 | MGnify/ENA primary metagenome ERZ507950 (study PRJEB26167, sample SAMN06115515) | human gut metagenome | host: Homo sapiens | place: China:Ningxia | collected 2014-11-26...
ATATTATCTGGTATTCAGATATATACCAATGTTCGGTAATGTCATTGCATTCCGTAAATACCGCGCAGGTGGTGGAATCTTTGGTGTAGAGTGGAGTGGATTCAAATACTTCAGACAGTTCATCAGAGATCAGATGTTCTGGAGAGCATTTGCCAATACATTAAGATTGAATATTATTTACTTACTGTTCCGTTTCCCACTGACTCTGATCTTTGCATTATTACTCAATGAGATCAAGAACATTCACTGGAAGAAATTCGTGCAGACGGTATCTTATCTGCCGCATTTCATCTCCATGGTAATCATTGCAGGTATGATCCGTGAGATGTTATCTACTAACGGTCCTATCAATGGATTCCTAGTAGCACATGGACATGAAGCAATTTCCTTTATGGCATTACCTGAGTGGTTCACAACCATATTCGTAGGTTCCGGTCTGTGGCAGGGACTTGGCTGGGGAACTATCCTCTACCTGGCTGCAATTGCAGGTATCAGTCCTGATCTGTATGAGGCAGCAGAAATTGATGGTGCAAACCATTTCCAAAGAGTATGGAATATCACGATACCATGTATCTTGCCTACGATTACAACTTTACTGATTCTGGATATCGGTGGTCTGGTAGGCTCCGGTGGGGCATTTGAGAAGGTATTCCTGTTGTATAACCCAATGACTTATGAGAAGGCAGATATCATTTCAACCTATGTATATCGAATGGGTATCGGTTCAGGTAACTACAGTTATGCTACCGCAGTTGGATTGTTTGAAGGCCTGATCAATCTGGTATTACTGACACTTGCCAATATTGTATCCAAGAAAACGACAGAAAGCGGATTGTTCTAAGGAGGTGGAAAGAATATGGCAAAAAATATGGATATGGTCTCATCAAGGACCAAAATTAAAGTATCGACAGGATATCGTGTATTTCAGGTATGCAACACAATACTTATGATTCTGGTATGTGTCATTACCCTGTATCCTTTCCTGTATCTGGTTGCGCAGTCTTTCTCATCTGAGTCTGCAATTGTACAGGGTCTGGTAAAGGTATGGCCGGTAGAGTTTAACCTGACTACATATAAGAGTGTAATTTCAAAAGGTGATTTCATCAGATATTATGGAAATACAATTTTCTATGCTGTGATTGGTACAGTTGGTTCTCTGTTATTCTCCGCAATGCTTGCTTATCCATTATCCAAGCCGGAGTTAAGACTCAATAAGATAGCAGCACCACTTATCATTTTCACCATGTATTTTGGCGGCGGCATGATTCCTAATTACGTATTAATGACTTATTTGGGACTGCGTGATACTGTAGCAGCATTCATCCTGCCAGGTCTGATCGGTACATATTATGTATTGTTAATGAAGTCCTTCTTTGCAGGAATCCCAAGAGAACTGGAAGAGGCAGGATCTATTGACGGACTCACTCATATAGGTATCTTCTTCAAAATCGTACTTCCATTATCCAAGCCAATCATGGCAACTATGGCACTGTTTTATATGACAGGATACTGGAGCAACTGGTTCAATGCATTCCTGTATCTGGATGATAAGAAGAAGTGGCCTGTGGCATATTACTTAAGACAGATCATCAATGGTTCTGCAACGAGTAATGACCCGGGTGCTACTGCTGATGCAGCACAGATAGCATCCAACATCAAGTCCTGCTGTATGGTATTGACAGCAGCACCGCTTATCTGCATTTATCCTTTCATTCAGAAGTATTTCGTACAGGGTATGATGTTAGGTGGCGTAAAAGAATAAAACTATCAGGGGTAGCAAGCCGTAAGGCATGAAACTATATAAACAAGATGTTATTAGGGAGGTTAATTGAATGAAGAAAAAGAAAATTCTCAGTATGTTACTGGCAACAGTAATGGTGGCAGGAAGCCTTGCAGGATGTGGAAGTTCGGGGGATACGCAGAGTACTTCTACAGATACAAGCACAGGCTCTAAGACAGAAAATACAACAGGTACAGAAGCTGCATCCACGGAGGCGGCAGTCGAAGAGAATCTTGACTACCAGTATGGACTGGATACAACATTCCATTCTGATGATCCTGTAACTTATTCCTTCTTCTTCTCAGATGCAAGCTGGTATCCTATGGTAGATACCTGGAAAACAGAAGGTGTATTCAAGAAAATTGAAGAAGTTACCAATGTAACACTGGATATCACAAGTATTGACAGTGGTGATTACAATCAGAAAGTAGCTCTGATGATCAATGCAGGTGAAGCTGCCTATATCATTCCAAAGACTTATGATGAATCTCCATATGTAGATGGCGGTGCAATCGTACCTATTTCCGATTATACACAGTATATGCCTTACTTTACGGATTTCGTAGAGAAGTACAATATGCAGGATGATTTAAAGACCATTACCAAATCAGATGGTAAGTTCTACAGATTACCTGGTATGCTGGAAGCTCCTGTTCAGGACTATACATTCATGATCCGTAAAGATCTCTTCGATGCAGCAGGTGTAGATGTACCTGCAATTGAGAAGGACTGGACATGGGATGATCTGTATGATGCACTTGTTAAAGTAAAAGCATACATGGTATCAGAGGGTATGATTAAAGAATCTGATTATGTATGGAGTGATTTATGGTGTGGAAGTGAAGTTACAGACGGTTCCGGCGGTAACCTGTTAAAGCTTATGGCAAGTGCCTATGATGTACAGGCAGGCTGGGCTATCGGAAACGGTATGTTATATGATTCAACCAAGGATGAATGGTATTTTGGACCTACAAGCGATAACTTCAAGGCATATTTAAGCGAAGTAACCAAATATGTACAGGGTGGAATCCTTGATCCTGAAACATTTACACAGGATAATCAGACAGCATGTAACAAGTTCTATCGTGGTGAGACAGCAATCCTTAGTGTAAACCGTTCCCAGTACACAAGCTGGCTGGCTAACCTGGATGAGAACCTTGGTGCCGGCAACTATGAGACATATCTGTGTCTGCTTCCAAGAGGAGAAAAGACAAATTACCTTCCTGAGAACTCCAGACTTGAGAATGGTGTTATGATCTCTAAGAGAGCACTGGATGAATTAGGAGAGGAAGGCTTCATTAAGATGATCCGTTTCGTAGACTGGTTATTCTACTCACATGAAGCATATAACCTGACCAAGTGGGGCGTTGAAGGTGAGACATATCAGGTAAATGCTGATGGAACCAAGTCCTTACTGGATGGCTATCAGTGTGGTGGTCTTGGTATTGCCGGTGATGAGAGTGATATTGATATCCGTTTACAGTGGGGCTATGCAGGTGGTAACTTCTACTACGGCGGTACAATCGCAGAGATGACAGATAACTTCAATCCTGATATTATGGACTTCGTAAACCGTATTACAGAAGCCAGAGACGTCAAGCCTCTTGATCCTTCTTATGTAGCAGACGAAGAAGAGAACGAGCAGTTGAACCTTTGGAAGACACCTTTGATCGATAATGTTAATACATGGACATTACAGTTCGCAACAGGTGTTAAGAATGTAGACGCTGACTGGGATGCATATGTTGCTTCCTGTGAAGGACTTAACAGCATCACAATGGCAGATTACATCAACGAAATTTATCAGAGAACCAAATAATCATACAGCAGAAAAAGGCAGTCATTATGTGGCAGCAAAAAGGAGAGGATGCCAAGTTTTCCTCTCCTTTTTTGAGTTGTAATAACGTGCAAAAACAACTATAATATTGCATAAGGGGAAACTGTAAAAGGAGGTTACATTGCATGATGAGGAAAAATGGGAAAAGTAAGAAAACCGGAATCTTTGGTCTGAGAAATAAGATCTATCTGTGCTTTCTTGTGCCAATTGTATTTATGATTGTAGTAGGAATGGTATCCTATCGTTATGCGGAGGATGGATTAAGCCAGAAATATATGGAATCCACCCAGCAGACGGCCAATATGGCAACAGATTATATGGATGTCAGCTGTTCCGGAGTCAAATCCGCTGCGCTGCAGTATGCTTATGATGCAGATCTGGAGAAGTATTTTCTGGGGCTGCCCGGTCAATCTGCAATGGATAAGACTAACTTCTACACAGATACGAGAGTGAAGCTGATGGCTTCCCAGACAGCGGATTCTTTTATTAATGATATATATGTTATCACGATGCCGGGTAACAACTGCCTGACAACGAGAACACTGGATAAAAAAGATGGCTTTTACAAAGATCTTCTTGCAGAGATTCAGGAAATGTCATCAGATTCCAATACGATAAAAAAATGGATCAGTCATCATGACACAATAGATGAAACCTATGGTGTGAACAGTAGCAGTTATTTTCTGTCATTTGCTGCGCAGTCAAGTCAGAAGATGGGTTATGTTGTCGTTGACGTCAGCAGCAGTGCTGTACGTGATCTGTTAAGCGGCATGGATCTGGGAGATGGCAGCATTATCGGGTTTGTGACAGATGATGGAAAAGAAATCGCATGCACCAGAGATGAAGAGGATAAGGCAGTATTCTTCGATGAAGAAGTCTTTACCGGACAGGATTTCTATGCACAGAGTGCAGGCAGTGAATTATCCGGTAATCTGGAAATAAAATATAATGATAAGCAGTATCTGTATATCTACAGCCGGAGTGAAGAGACAGGCGTTATGTTCTGTTCCCTGATACCTTCCAGTGTAGTAACCGGACAGGCAGAGAAGATCAAGAATATTACGATTGCCTTTGTTATTATTGCATGTATCATTTCCCTGCTGATAGGTTCCGTGATTGCACATGGAATTCTGAAAAACATGAAACGAATCTCAAAGAGCCTCAATAAGGTAACACAAGGAGATCTGACTGTTCAGGTAAGTGCCGGTGGACATGATGAATTCCAGTCACTTGCAAGAACAGCTACGAACATGGTTCTGAATAATAAGAAGCTTGTTCAGAAGCTGGCAGGAACGACAGTGCAGCTGGAGGCTTCTTCTGATGATGTTCATAATGTGTCAAACAGCATTAACGAGTATTCTTCAGATATCACGAAGGCGATAGATGAGATCAGTATCGGCATGACCAAGCAGTCAGAGCATGCCGGGGAGTGTGTAGTTAAGACCAACGAGCTGTCCGAGAAGATGAAAGCAATCAGCGACATGGTAGAAAAGGCAGAGCAGCTCAGTGATAAGACAGAAAAGATGATCAGACAGGGTACGGAGATTGTGGAAACTCTTTCTGCAAGAGCACGGGAAACCTCTGAAATCACAAGTAAGGTCGGAGAGAGCATCGAGCTGTTAAAGAAGGAATCCGAAACAATCAATGGCTTTGCCCAGACGATCAACGAGATTTCAGCCCAGACGAACCTGCTTTCCTTAAATGCATCGATTGAAGCAGCCAGAGCCGGAGAAGCCGGACGCGGATTCTCTGTCGTGGCAGAGGAAATCCGTAAGCTGGCAGATGATTCCGGTGTGGCAGCAGGAGAGATCAAAAATAAGGTGGAGAATATCGCTTCACAGACTATGGCTACTGTAGAAAATGCAAACAAAGCAGAAGGAATGGTTGCTCACCAGCAGGAGGCAGTTGCTCAGGTAACTACTGTTTTCCAGGAAATGAACAACCAGATGCAGGAGCTGTTTGAGAACTTAAAGGAAATCGGTGATTGTACCGCATCTGCTGATGTTGAAAGAAATGAAACGCTGGATGCCGTAGAAAATATCTCTGCAATCATTCAGCAGACAGCAAGCAGCTCTTCTCTGGTTCGTGATCTTGCATCAGAGCTTTTAAATAATGTTGAGAAGCTTTCACAGACAGCAGAAGTCCTGGATGACAATATGAACGGTCTGAAAACGGAGATCAATGCGTTTACGATCGAATGACAAAAAGAAATAAGGAAGTGCTGACAATGATCAAGGTAGATTTGATAACAGGATTTTTGGGCTCGGGGAAGACTACTTTTATAAGAAAGTATGCATCTTATCTGGTAGAGCAGGGTATGAAGGTCGGTATCATAGAAAATGATTTCGGTGCAATCAATATAGATATGGTCATGCTCTCAGATCTGGATTCTGAAATGTGTGATGTAGAGCAGATTGTAGGCGGTAATGTAGAGACAGACTGGAAGAGACGATTCAAGGCAAAGCTTATTGCCATGGCAATGCAGGGATTGAAGAGAGTCGTAGTAGAGCCATCGGGAATCTATGATGTGGATGCTTTCTTTGATGTATTATATGAAGAGCCTGTCAGTAACTGGTACGAACCGGGTAATATCTTTACGATTGTAGATGCCAGAGTTGAGGATGACCTATCCAAGCAGGCAAGATATCTGATGACCTCACAGATTGCAAATGCCGGCGCAATCGTATTCAGCAAGGCACAGGAGGCTACACCGGAACAGATTCTGGAAAGTATAAAACGGCTCAATGGTATGTTGGAGGAATTTCACAGCAATCGTACACTTACAGATGAGGTCATCACAAAGCCATGGAATGAACTGACACCGGAAGACTATGAGAAACTGTTAAATTGCGGATGGCACAGTGCAGACCATGAGAAGCTGTGGTTCGATCATAATGATGCATTTACCTCTCTTTTCTTCATGAATGTGCATATGGCAGCAGACCAGGTAAAAGGCACTGTAGAGAAATTGTTTGCAGATAAGAAATGTGGTCAGATCTTCCGTGTAAAAGGCTTCTTCCCACAGACGGATGGCAGCTGGATAGAAGTGAATGCAACAAGAGATAACTTCTCCATGAAGACGATAGAACAGGCGCAGGAGGTTGTCATTGTAATCGGACAGGGGCTCAAGGAGGACGCTATACGTGTGTATCTTGCCGAGTTTGAATAAATGCATAGACAAAAAAAGAAAAATAGTCTATAATTGTATTAAATAAATATATAATTCTGAAAACATACAGATAACTGCCGAGAAGGAGCGACGCAGTTGCCTTGTTCAGATACCGGGGGGTATAAGAACACACGGAGGAACCAATATGCGTATCGTAGAGAAACTGCTGTACGGGATTGGTGGCTTGCTGGCGCTTATACTTTTTTTTATTCTTCTATGCCATTTTAATCCGAATATAACAGCAAAATTAGGTAATTCCATGGCTGGGCAGGAGCAGACAACAGCAGTGCCGGATGCAGCCACAACAGCAGATATATCAGCATTACCAACACAAACTACATCCACCAGTCAGAATATACCGGATGTAATCAATGTAGCTGCCCAGATTCCACAGGATGATGGAATCAGTACACAGCTATCAGGAGAAGGCGGCTATCAGGCGCCGGATGAAAATTCTATAAATGTACCTGGCAAAGTAGCAGGACTCAATGGCCTTGAAGTTGTAGAAGGTAAAGGCACTGAGATCACAGATCATAAGGCTCAGGAGCTGAAGCAGACACTTGGTAAGGGAAATACAGGAGATGGTCTTACCTTTGATGAGGCTATATATCCGTATTACCAGATGCTTAATGATACCGGTAAGGCGCTGTACCGTCAGATCTATGCCAATGCACAGGATCTCAGGAAGAGCTTTGCACCGGTAGAGGCTGTTTCTCCGGCTCAGCTTCGCAATGCTTTTATGGCAGTATGCAATGATCACCCGGAACTGTTCTGGATGAATACAGCATATGGGTATCAATATGCACCGGATGGAAGCATTGCTGAGATCGACCTGTCTTTTAATATTACAGCAACACAGATGGATACGGCAAAGGCGGCTTTTGAGGCAGGCGTTAAGGAGATTCTGGATCAGACCTATGGAAAATATACAGATTATGATAAGGAAGCAGCAGTGCATGATGCAATTCTTGATTCTGTTGTATATGATAAGAACGCACCCGTGAACCAGAGTGCATACAGTGCATTGGTAAATGGAAGAACGGTATGTGCAGGATACGCGAGGGCTTTCCAGTATATCATGCAGCAGCTGGGGATTCCCTGTTATTATGTAGAAGGGCATGCCGGCGAGAATCATGCATGGAATATCGTGAAGCTGGATGACGGATATTATAATGTGGATACGACCTGGGATGATACCAATCCCAACACGTATGATTATTTCAACTGTTCCGATGCAGATTATTCCAAAAACCATGTAAGGAGAGAACTTTCTGTGTATCTTCCTCCCTGCAATGGAACAAAATACCGTAATCTGGAAGAGAATACACAACCAGAACAGGATAATAATACGCAGGATATTGTCTATGTAGGATATGTTACACCAACGCAGACTACCACACCTTCACAGTCAACAACCACGACAACGACTACTACGACACAGACTACCACACCGGATACAACTACAACAGGGCAGACAACAACAAGTGATAGTACAACCACCAGTGGAACGACCACACAGACCAGAATCACGGCACATGCAGTAAGCAATGCAGCCGGCAGCACGGATACGATTTCTGCGCTGGATGACTATTATGTAGATTGCCTGTCGCACATTCTGGACAGTAACAGCAATCCGGTTACTTTTACTAATGTAGTATCAGATGAGACACTGTGGAAGAAAATCGTAAAAGCATATGAAAAAGGTGATTTCGAGGAAGGCTATGCGATTAGGGCTTTGGTAGAGAAGCATATGGGAAGCTGTACAGTGGATGTAACAGGAACCTTGCAGTCAGATGGAACCTACAAGGTAACACATACTTTTACAATGAGATAGCAGAGGCTGATAAAAGGCATTCTACACTTTACACAAAGTGGGAATGCCTTTTTTGTGTACACTTAACAAATTGTCACACTTTACGAAAAAAATCGAAATTTTTATATGGACGAAATGGAAAAGGAGGGGTATACTAGGCGGGTAACATGATGATAATCCAGAGGGAGGTATTACAACGTGAGAAAAAGAATGACAGCAGGATTCATGGGTATTCTTATGATACTTATGACAGTATTTACCTGTTTTGTTCCTGGGATGCAGGTACAGGCAGCAGGTAAGACATTGATCGTACATTATGGGGGTCGTGCAGATGACAATTATGAAGGATGGAATCTGTGGCTCTGGGAAGAAGGAAAAGACGGTCAGCAGGTAGACTTCACTGACACAGATGATTATGGGCAGGTAGCGGTGTATCAGACCAACCGTACACCGGCAAGCATCGGTTTCATTGTACGTCTGAACCAATGGGAGGATAAAGACATAGCAGATGACCGCTTCGTGACAATGGATGGTGATACCGTAGAGATATGGCTTACCAGCGGGGAAGCAGAATATGCCACACAGGCTCCTGATGGTGCAGCCACTTATGATCTGCAGGCATTGGAAGAAGCCAGACTGCACGTATATGAAGAAGCAGATGCTGCTAAGCTTAATATCCACTATTATAATTTTGCACAGAGCTACAGCAAAGATACTATAGAAGCCTATGCATGGGCAGGTACAGAGGTAGGCGGCAGCTATCCTTATGTGGAGACAGATGATTATGGTGCGGTATTCCACGTAGGCTTAAAACCGGAGGATGGTGTTACAACAGCTGGTTTTAAGATCATTGAAAATGGTGATGCGGATGCTGCAGCAGAGTATGAGGCAGACCTGACCAAGGCAACAGATCAGACTTTGGATGTATATGTTGTGGAAGGTAATCCTACATTCTGGTATGATAAGAGTGAGGCGGTATTTGAGCCGGTGATCGCAACAGCAGCTTTTAAGGATACGACAAGTAAGGAGATTGTGCTTACTGTGTCAAAGCCTCTTCAATCTGACGCAGCAGATGCATTTGAAGTGACAGATGATGAAGGAAATGCATATCCTGTTGCACAGGTAGAGATTGTAAATGACAAAGAAATTACACTGATCATGGAAGAAGAGCTTGCTTTATCAAAGGCTTATTCTGTGAACAGACAAGGATATGAAGGATGTTCGGTATCTATGGATAAAATTATTGGTTCTACATATTTTGATGAAGAATTGGCATATGACGGTGATGATCTGGGGGCTGTCTATACGAAGGAAAAGACAACCTTCCGGATATGGGCACCTACTGCCGTAGAAGTATCACTTAACCTATATGAGCAGGGTGATGGTGACAATTTAATGGAAACGATTCCAATGACAGCAGATGTCAAAGGAACCTGGGTATGTGAAAAGACAGGGGATCTGAATGGTGTATATTATACTTATTCAGTAAAGATTGGGAATAAAGTAAATGAAGTCGTTGACTTATATGCAAGAAGTGCAGGAGTAAACGGCAACAGAGGTGAAATCCTTGACCTGGAAGCTACCAATCCGGATGGATTTGATGCAGATGTCAGACCTGCATTCAGTAACGCAACAGATGCAGTGATCTATGAACTGCATATCCGTGATCTATCTTCTGATGCTTCTTCAGGAATCCAGAACACAGGTAAGTTCCTTGGATTGACAGAACGTGGAACGAAAAACAGTGAAGGACTGGCAACAGGGCTTGATCATATTCTGGATCTGGGAGTGACTCACGTACAGATTCTGCCAAGCTATGATTATGCTACAGTAGATGAGACAAAGCTTGATACAGCACAGTTCAACTGGGGTTATGATCCTAAGAACTATAATGTACCTGAAGGTTCTTACAGTACAGATCCTTACCATGGAGAAGTGCGTGTCAATGAAATGAAGCAGATGATCCAGACACTTCATGAGAATGGAATCCGTGTGAATATGGACGTTGTATATAACCATACTTACAATCTGGCAGATTCCTGGTTCCAGAAGACGGTGCCGGACTATTACTACAGAAAGAATGGCGACAACTATTCAAACGGTTCAGGCTGTGGTAATGAGACAGCTTCAGAACGTGCCATGATGCGTAAGTATATTGTAGATTCTGTTGTATACTGGGCAACAGAATATCATGTAGATGGTTTCCGGTTTGACCTGATGGGCGTACATGACCTGGATACCATGAAAGCTGTCAGGGAAGCACTGGATCAGGTAGATCCTTCTATCATGGTATACGGTGAAGGATGGACCGGTGGAGAGTCTGCATTACCGGAAGCACAGCAGGCAACGAAGAACCATATATACCAGTTAGACCGGGTAGGTGCTTTCAGTGATGATATCCGTGATGGAATCAAGGGTAGTGTATTTGATTCCCTTGATAAAGGCTTTGTAAGTGGAAAAGAAGGCATGGAAGAGAGCATTAAGTTCGGTGTTGTAGCAGCGACTCCCCATCCACAGGTCATGATCTCCAAGAATGATAAGAAGAGCACGAACTGGTCAGGACAGCCCGGACAGAGCATTAACTACATATCCTGTCACGATAATCTGACCTTCTGGGATAAGCTTGCCATTTCCAATGCAGATGACAGCGAAGCTGACAGAGTGAAGATGAACAAGCTGGGAAGTGCAATCATCCTTACCTCACAGGGTGTATCTTTCATGCAGGCTGGTGAAGAAATGCTTCGTTCCAAGCCAAATGAGAAGTCAGAGAGCGGATTTGATGAGAACAGCTACTGTTCTCCTGATGCAACCAACAGCATCAAATGGGATAATAAGGGCAATGTGATTGATACCTATGAATATTATAAAGGTCTGATTGCGTTCCGTAAGGCACACAGTGCGCTGCGTATGACAACAGCAACCGATATTCAGAATACACTTACCTTTATGAGTGGACTGGATGCAAATGTAGTGGCTTATACCATTAAGGGTGAGGAACAGGGCGAAACAGCACAGAATATTGCAGTCATTTATAATGGCAATCCTGATGCGGTCACAGTAAACTTACCTGCTGGAACCTGGGATATCTGTGTCAATGGTGAGAAAGCAGGCTGTGAATCTCTTGGAACAGCCGAAGGTTCTGTTACAGTAGAAGGTATCTCTGCCATGGTCCTGGTACAGGGTGATGATACTCTTGGCAAGGCTTCCGCAAAGGATGAGCAGGCAGATACAACAGTAGAGAATGCACAGCAGACAAAAGGCGGTATCTCCACACCGGTTGCCATTCTGGTCGCAATTCTTGTAATTGCAGTAATTGTTGCAGTAGTTCTCATTCGTAGAAAGAAATAAATAACTTCATCCTTTTACCTTGCCAAAGTGAATACCGTCAGTTATGATACTGCTATGAGCGTAGTGTGAAAAAAGAATTTTTCACACGCAAAGGCATGGTAATTATTATGATTGGACAAATGGCAAAGGAGAATAGATATGTATCAGGTTATTGATGGTAAGAAGATTTCCCAGGAAATCAAGGATGAATTAAAAGAAAAAGCAGCTGCCATGGCAAAAGAGGGCAAAAAGGTAGCGCTGGCTGTTATTCAGGTAGGAAATGACCCGGCTTCCAGTGTCTATGTCAGAAATAAGAAAAAGGCATGTGAATATATCGGCATCGAATCACTTTCCTATGAACTGCCGGAAGAGACAACTGAGGAAGAACTGGTGGCGCTGATCGAGAAGCTCAATGCCGATACGAAAGTCAATGGTATTCTGGTACAGCTGCCATTGCCTGAGCAGATCAACGAAGAGAAGATTATCCAGACAATCTCTCCAGACAAGGATGTAGATGGCTTCCATATGCAGAATGTAGGTGCATTGTGTACCGGAGGAAAAGGTTATGTATCCTGTACTCCGCTTGGAATTATTACCTTATTAAAACGCTCTGGAATTGAGATTGCCGGTAAGCGCTGCGTAGTTATGGGAAGAAGCAATATTGTAGGTAAACCTATGGCAATGCTTCTGCTTAGAGAAAACGGTACAGTAACCATATGCCACTCCAAAACACAGGATATGAAGGAAATTACCAGACAGGCAGATATTCTGGTGGTTGCAATTGGCAAACCAAAGTTCGTGGATGAGACCTATGTGAAGGAAGGCGCAGTAGTCATTGATGTAGGAATCCATAGAAATGCGGAGAATAAGCTTTGTGGTGATGTTGACTTTGACAAAGTTGCACCACATACAAGTGCAATTACTCCGGTTCCAGGTGGCGTAGGTCCTATGACAATTGCCATGCTGATGAATAATTGTGTCAGCTCAGTTGAATAATTAGTATACTTTCCCACTTATTGTGATGTGTTCCATAGCATCATAATATGTGGGAATTTGTAATTGTAAGAATAATCCGACAATACTATACAATATCACTGAAACAAGTTGTAAGTAATGCTAAAATGTATGAAAATTATACAGAAAATCTTGAAAAATTCAGAGTAAAGTGTTACACTACAATTACAAACAGAGAAGAAAAAAGAAAGAAAAAATAACAGACATCGACGTCTGGGAACAGGAGGTAAGTCCATTGGGAACGCCGGAGAGCTTCCATCAATATGACAGTGGTAATAC
>ENA-UERN01002751-UERN01002751.1-human-gut-metagenome-genome-assembly--contig:-NODE-2751-length-13211-cov-14.321075_pt1 | contig 13211 bp, 9 predicted proteins | sample MGYA00242950_ERZ507950 | MGnify/ENA primary metagenome ERZ507950 (study PRJEB26167, sample SAMN06115515) | human gut metagenome | host: Homo sapiens | place: China:Ningxia | collected 2014-11-26...
CAATGAATCTGCACAAATAATCAGCAGAATAATACCAATGGGACAACTTAGGTTAATTTCATTGCAAAAGGTCTATTCGACAAACTTTTGCTTGTTTGTAGATTTTTTATGGAATTTTATTTTATATTTCATTGCAGGTAGTGCTTTTTTACATACTGTTTCCTTTACAAAAAGTGTCGTCTGTGCTAACATAAATATAACAATGGCGATGCCGGTACAATAGAAAAAAGGAGTGCGTTTTATGCTGATTGAAATTGATTTTAACAGTGATGAGGCTTTGTATCTACAGCTTAGAAATCAGATTATTATCGGAATCGCCACATCTCAGTATCAGGAGGGAGACACGCTCCCATCCGTGAGACAGCTTGCAGATACCATTGGAATTAATATGCATACAGTAAATAAAGCATATTCTGTATTGAAGCAGGAGGGCTTTGTGAAAGTAGACCGCCGTAAGGGCGCTGTCATTTCCGTGGATATTGATAAACTGCAGGCAATTGAGGAACTGAAGAAGGATTTGCAGGTGGTTCTTGCCAAGAGCAGATGTAAGAAGGTATCTAAGCAGGAAGTACATGCACTGATTGATGAGATTTATCAAAATTATGAAGACAATGGAGGCATAGAGTAATGCAGCAATTTACAGATAAAGCCAAGACAGCTTTACAGTTGGCTGCGAAGGCTGCGAAGGATTTACATCAAAGCTATATCGGCAGCGAGCATTTGTTAGTGGGCCTTGTCCGTGAGAAGACGGGTGTGGCAGCTAAAGTACTTCAGGATAATGGAGTAGATGAAATCCAGCTGATCAGCATGATTAAAGATCTGATCGCACCGGAGAGTAATCTGGCTGTGTTGGAGAGGGATGGATATTCACCAAGAGCAGCCCGTATCCTGGAAGACAGTCACAGGCAGGCACAAAGATACGGTAATCAGATGACGGGAACAGAACATATTCTTCTGGCTTTGTTAAGAGAAGGAGAGAATGTAGGACTGCGTCTGCTGAATACGGTAGGAATTAATATACAGAAGTTATATATGGATACTCTGATTGCTATGGGAGAGGATATTTCCCAGCATAAGGAGGATCTGAGAAAACGCAATGCCAAGAAAGCAGGCGGCGCAACTTCAACACTGAATCAGTACAGCCGCGATCTGACAGCATTGGCAAGAGAAGGTAAGCTGGACCCTGTTATTGGAAGAGATACAGAGATCATGCGAGTTGTGCAGATCTTATCCAGAAGGACCAAGAATAATCCATGCCTGATAGGTGAACCGGGTGTAGGTAAGACTGCAATCGCAGAAGGACTGGCACTCAGAATTGTGAATGGTGAAGTGCCGGATACCGTAAAGAATAAGCGTGTTGTGACTTTGGATCTGTCAGGAATGGTAGCCGGTTCCAAGTATCGTGGAGAATTTGAAGAGAGAATTAAGAAGGTTATCAAAGAAGTAATAGAAGCAGGTAATATTTATCTTTTCCTGGATGAATTGCATACTCTGATCGGCGCCGGTGGTGCAGAAGGAGCAATTGATGCTTCCAATATTCTGAAACCATCTTTATCAAGAGGCGAGATACAGCTGATCGGAGCTACCACAATTTCAGAATATCGTAAATATATCGAGAAGGATGCGGCTCTGGAGCGTAGATTCCAGCCGGTTATGGTCGAGGAGCCTTCCCAGGAGGAAGCAATCCGTATCCTCTCAGGTATTGCATATAAATATGAAGAACATCATAAGGTGACTATTTCACCAGAGGCAATTGAAGCTGCAGTAAAGCTTTCAGACAGATATATCAATGACAGGAATCTGCCTGACAAGGCAATTGACCTGATTGATGAGGCATCCGCAGCTCTTCGTTTGAAAAATATGAACATTCCTGAGAATATTAAGGAAATGCAGGATGCAATCAGAAAGTACGATCTTGAGATTGAGGATGCAATTAAGAATGAAGCCTATACAGAGGCTGCTGAACATCGCAGGAATCAGCAGGAACTGATGAAAAAGTATGATAAAGCAGTAAGCCGTTATGAAAAGGCACAGGCACAGAAGAATCTGGTAGTAACAGAGAACGATATTGCAGAGGTAGTGTCCAACTGGACGAAGATTCCAGTGCAGAAGCTGGCTCAGAAAGAGAGCGAGAGACTGTTAAAGCTGGAAAGCATACTGCATAAGCGTGTGGTAGGACAGGAAGAAGCAGTCAGTGCCGTAGCAAGAGCCATGAAGCGAGGCAGAGTGGGATTGCAGGACCCGAACAGACCGATAGGTTCTTTCCTTTTCCTGGGACCGACTGGTGTGGGTAAGACAGAACTATCCAAAGCGCTGGCAGAAGCCATGTTTGGTTCTGAGAATGCGCTGATCAGAGTCGATATGTCAGAATATATGGAGTCTCATTCGGTATCCAAAATGATAGGCTCACCGCCAGGATATGTAGGATTTGAAGAAGGTGGACAGCTCAGCGAGAAAGTACGCCGCAATCCATATTCGGTTGTGCTTTTTGATGAGATTGAGAAGGCACACCCTGATGTATTCAATGTCCTTTTACAGGTACTGGATGATGGACATATCACAGATTCCAAGGGACGTAAGGTAAGCTTTAAGAATACGGTGCTCATTATGACTTCCAACGCAGGTGCACAGAGAATTATTGAACCTAAGAATCTGGGATTTGCGACCAAGACAGATGAGAAGGCTGATTATAATAAGATGAAAGCCAATGTCATGGAGGAAGTAAAGCGTCTGTTCAAACCCGAATTCATCAACCGAATTGATGAAATTATGGTATTCCATCCATTGACAGAGAAGGATATGAAACAGATTATTACACTTCTGTCCAAGAATCTGTGTGATCGTTGTAAGATACAGATGGATATAGACCTGACATTCACCAGTACATTAAAGGATTATCTGGTAAAGAAGTATTCAGACCTCAAGATGGGAGCCAGACCTTTGAAGCGTGCAATCCAGAATGTAGTAGAAGATGAGCTGGCTACAGCGATTCTGGAGGGCAGAGTGAAACGCGGTGATGTGGTTCACGCAGGTATCAAGAATGATAAAATTACTTTTACAGTTAAGGAATCAAAATAGCTCGATGAATTTCAAAAAACTTGTAAAATTCTTGTGGAAAAACTGCAAATTTTATTATATACTGTAACAAAAAACCAAAGTATTTTTTTAGGAGGACGAAAGAAATGGCAGTAGTGGAAGAATTACTACGCTCCGAAAGCAACGGAAATATCAGTTTTGGTAATCATATGCTGAAACAGAAAGCGAAGCTTGAAGATTTTGAGCATGCAGGGGATATTTATAAAGTAAAGACATATGATGCAATGACCAAGCTGGAGAAGAATGGAATGTTTCTATATGAATCAGTTCCTGGTACATCCGTATTTGATTTTGCTGAAAATAGTACAGGAATTGCATTTACAGTAGAAGGAGAAGAGGATGCGCAGATAACAATCGGCCTGGAAGATGACTCCGAATATGAAGTATTTATTGATGATGCCAGCGTAGGCACCATGAAGACTAATCTGGCTGGAAAGATCAATGTCAGCGTAGAATTAGCCGGTATTGGTAAGGCGCAGGTAAAGCTGTTAAAGCGCGGATAAATAAGAATTAATATAAGCCTTCTCGTATGAGGAGGCTTTTTAAAGTTTAAAAGGAGGTATATATGGCAAAAGCCAGGACGGCAACAGTGTTTTTCTGCCAGAACTGCGGGTACGAATCTGCCAAGTGGATGGGGCAGTGTCCTGCATGTAAGCAGTGGAATACACTGGTTGAGGAGAAGGTAAGTGTTACGGGAAGCGGTATGGGGGGAAGTGCGAAGATCACCCCGGCAAAGGATAGACCCAAACCTGTAGCAATCAGTACCATAGATATGAAAGAGGAAGACAGGGTGTCTACAGGACTTGCAGAGCTGGATCGTGTATTGGGAGGCGGCATTATGGCTGGCTCGCTGACTCTGGTGGGCGGCGACCCCGGAATCGGTAAATCTACACTGTTATTGCAGGTATGCAGAAATCTTGTGAATGCGGGACATAAGGTACTCTATATATCCGGTGAGGAATCTCTCAAACAGATCAAGCTTAGAGCAAATCGAATCGGTGAATTTAAAGATACGATGCTTCTGTTGTGTGAGACCAATCTGGAGCTGGTTGAAGATGCCATAAAACAGGCTCAACCGGAAGTAGTAATCATAGATTCCATTCAGACGATGTATCAGGAGTCTGTATCCTCAGCACCGGGCAGTGTTTCTCAGGTCAGAGAAGCAACGAATATCTTTTTACAGCTGGCAAAAGGCATGGGAATCTCCATTTTTATCGTGGGTCATGTAACAAAAGAAGGAACTGTGGCAGGACCACGAGTGCTGGAGCACATGGTAGATACTGTGCTGTATTTTGAGGGTGACAGACATGCTTCCTATCGAATACTGCGAGGCGTAAAGAACAGGTTCGGTTCTACCAATGAAATCGGAGTTTTTGAAATGCGCAAGGATGGACTTGCAGAAGTGGCGAATCCTTCCGAATTCATGTTAAATGGTAAACCGGAAGGCGCCAGTGGTTCTGTAGTAGTTTGCTCCGTAGAGGGAACAAGACCTATTCTGATCGAGATTCAGGCACTGGTGTGCAGAACGAATTTCGGGATTCCAAGACGTCAGACGACAGGAACGGATTTTAACAGGGTGAACCTGCTTATGGCTGTTCTTGAGAAAAGACTGGGAATACAGATCGGTGACTGTGATGCCTATGTGAATATCGCCGGTGGAATGAAGATCAATGAACCGGCAATAGATCTTGGAATTATTATGGCGATTGTATCCAGTTACAAGAATCGCCCGATTGATGAGAAAACAATTGTATTTGGTGAGGTCGGATTAAGCGGTGAAGTCAGGGCTGTCAGTCAGGCACAGCAGCGAGTCCAGGAAGCCAGAAAGCTTGGCTATGAGACAGTAATCATGCCAAAAGTCAGCGCAGAAGGACTGGAAAATATAAAAGGAATCAAAATAATCGGCGTATCCGGCATTGGAGAGGCGATTGACATTATATAATGAAGGAGATTAAGAATCAAAATGGAAAAAATACAGCAAAATTCAGAAATTCAGAACTTAATGAAATTCCTTGATAAAAGTGTAACAAACTATCATGCAGTACAGGAAGTGTGCACACAATTAGACGAACAGGGATTTGTACAATTAAGTGAAAAAGAACTGTGGAGATTAGAAGAGGGTGGGGCATATTATGTGACCAGAAATGACTCATCTGTAATGGCATTTCGAGTGCCTGACTGCACAGTTGAGGAGATTAAGGGTTTTCATATCTATGCAGCACATTCTGATTCTCCGGCTTTTAAGGTTAAGGAACACCCGGAAATGGAGAAAGAAGGGTGCTATGTCAGCATCAACACAGAGAAGTATGGTGGAATGATCCTGAATACCTGGCTGGACAGACCACTTACAATTGCAGGAAGAGTATGTGCGGAAGAGGACGGAGAGATTATAACCTATCCTGTGAAACTGAAGGATAATGCGTGTATGATTCCTAATCTGGCAATCCACATGAATCGTGAGATGAACAATGGTGTGGCATTGAATCCACAGGTTGACATGCTTCCGCTTATCACCATGACAGAGGAAGGACAGGAGAAGTTCTCTCTCAATAAGGCTTTGGCAGAGGCGTTGTCCAGACAGAATGGTGTAACCTACAAAGCAGAAGATATTCTATCTGGAGATCTGTATGTAGTCAACTGTGAAAAGGCAGTACTGGCAGGAGCAGAGGATGAATTTCTCATGACAGGCAGATATGATGACCTGGGATGTGTGTATGGAGGGCTGCAGGCGCTGCTTCAGACAAAGCCTGGTAATTATATAGATATATTGGCAGTATTTGACAATGAAGAGGTGGGCAGCCTGACCAGACAAGGGGCTGATTCTACGTTCCTACCAGACACATTGCACAATATTTCAGACGGATTGAAGGTCAGTAATGCAGTGATGCGAACCTGGATCGCTGACAGTTTTCTACTGAGTGCAGACAATGCACATGCCTGCCATCCCAATCAGTCAGGTAAGGCAGATCCTACCAACAGACCTTATCTCAACCATGGAATTGTATTGAAGTTCCATGGCAGTCAGAAGTACTCCACAGACGCATATTCTGCGGCTTTTGTAAAGAAATTGTGCAAAGAATGTGAAGTACCGGTGCAGACCTATGCGAACCGTTCTGATATAGCTGGTGGATCTACACTGGGTAATCTCGCTATGGCACAGGTATCCATGCCGGCAGCTGATATTGGTCTGCCACAGCTGGCAATGCACTCTGCATATGAGACAGCTGGGGCGAAGGATATTGCATATTTAATTACTTTGACGAATAAATTCTTTGAATAAGTAATAAAAATGGGCTATTTTTGTGCATTTTCACGGTTGTTTTTTTCTTTTTCAATGTTATAATAATGACTTGTGTTTCAAAAATGTTACTAATTTATTAACAGAGTATGGAGGCAAGTAATTATATGTTAAAAAAAGTTGTGGGAGCCATTGCCACGCTATCGTTCATGATAGGTACACTTGGTATGGGATATCCACATGAAGTTGAGAGTCAACAGGAAAATGCGTATCTGGTATACTCAGAAGCAGTCACGAGCCGGATGTCAGAAGAAACACATTCTTCGGCCCAGACAGTATCAAGAGTACAGGCGCAGGGGGCAAGAAGCATTGCAAGATATGCTAAAGAAGAGGCCCGCATACAGGAAGCAGCTATGCCGCTTGTAATGAACAGGATAGAGTCATCCAAGAGGAAAACTTCTCTGACAGAAGAGGAAATACAGCTTCTGCAGAAGGTAGTATCCGCAGAATCAAGGGGAGAAAGCAGCGAGACACAGTACACAGTAGCATGTGTTGTGCTTAACCGTATCGAATCTGATATCTTCCCTGATACACTGGCAGAAGTTATTGTTCAGAGTGGACAGTTTGCCTGTGTAGAGAATGGTGCAGTCTACAGCGCCCCTATTACAGAGAGTGTTGCAGAGGCAGTAAATAAGGCACTGGATAATAATACAGTCGATGAGAATGTATTGTGGTTCCGCAGTGGACATTACCACGGATTCCATAACAGGGCATTCCGGCTAGACAGGATGTATTTTTCCCAAATGTAAGCAAAACCGTTACTGTACACAGTAACAGCAAAACGGACAGGTTGAAGGACCTGTCCGTTTTCTGTGTTGACGTATGAAGAAGATATTGCTATACTAATGTATATGTATTTAAGAAAGGCAGACATTATGAGTTGTTTTAATGAAGACCGTGCAACATTAAATGAACAGGCAGCGAAGCTGGATATGGCATTACAGACATGTGGATTTGATGCAGTATTACAGGAAGCCTTTGAAGATGGCATGAATCTGGATGAGATCAGCTATGTGCTGAATACACATACTGAGAGAACTGTCCGTCGTTATATTGTTCAGGCTCAGTTAAAGAGAGCTGCGAATAAAGATAAATAATGAATGAAAAAGCCCCCCTGTTAATTATGGCAGGGGGTTACTGGTTTAGTAACTAAATAATATATAAAACAAAAGACCATATTTTAGAATATATTCTTAAATACGGTCTTTTTAAAAATAACAGGGGTAGTAAGAATCGAACTCACGTTGACGGTTTTGGAGACCGCTGTTCTACCGTTAAACTACACCCCTACTTATTTAATTAATGGTGCCGGAAGCAGGACTTGAACCCGCAACCTACTGATTACAAGTCAGTTGCTCTACCAATTGAGCTATTCCGGCAGTTATTTAATTATGGTGGAGGATGACGGGCTCGAACCGCCGACCCTCTGCTTGTAAGGCAGATGCTCTCCCAGCTGAGCTAATCCTCCACTTAATGGTGACCCGTACGGGATTCGAACCCGTGTATGCATGCGTGAAAGGCATGTGTGTTAAACCGCTTCACCAACGGGCCATTAAGTAATTAATGGCGCCCCAACTAGGACTCGAACCTAGGACCCCTTGATTAACAGTCAAGTGCTCTAACCAACTGAGCTATTGAGGCAGGTTTATTTTGGCCCAGCGACGTCCTACTCTCGCACTTGCGTACTACCCTCGGCGCTAAGGAGCTTAACTTCTGTGTTCGGTATGGGAACAGGTGTGCCCTCCTTGCCATCATCACTAGACCATTGAAAGATGTTGTTAATCTTCCAAAACTAGATATCTTCTTCAGTTTCTTTGGTTAAGTCCTCGATCGATTAGTATCAGTCCGCTCCATGTGTCACCACACTTCCACTCCTGACCTATCAACCTCGTCGTCTTCAAGGGATCTTACTTCTTTCGAATGGGAAATCTCATCTTGAGGGGGGCTTCACGCTTAGATGCTTTCAGCGTTTATCCCGTCCACACGTAGCTACCCAGCTATGCTCCTGGCAGAACAACTGGTACACCAGCGGTGTGTCCATCCCGGTCCTCTCGTACTAAGGACAGCTCCTCTCAAATTTCCTACGCCCACGACGGATAGGGACCGAACTGTCTCACGACGTTCTGAACCCAGCTCGCGTACCGCTTTAATGGGCGAACAGCCCAACCCTTGGGACCGACTACAGCCCCAGGATGCGATGAGCCGACATCGAGGTGCCAAACCTCCCCGTCGATGTGAACTCTTGGGGGAGATCAGCCTGTTATCCCCGGGGTAGCTTTTATCCGTTGAGCGACGGCCCTTCCATTCGGTACCGCCGGATCACTAAGCCCGACTTTCGTCCCTGCTCGACTTGTAGGTCTCGCAGTCAAGCTCCCTTCTGCCTTTACACTCTTCGAATGATTTCCAACCATTCTGAGGGAACCTTTGGGCGCCTCCGTTACTCTTTGGGAGGCGACCGCCCCAGTCAAACTGCCCACCTGACACTGTTCCCTGACCCGATAAGGGCCACGGGTTAGAACCCCAGTGACACAAGGGTAGTATCCCAACAGCGACTCCACCAAGACTGGCGTCCTGGTTTCTTCGTCTCCTACCTATCCTGTACATGTGCCACCAGTGCTCAATATCAAGCTACAGTAAAGCTCCACGGGGTCTTTCCGTCCTGTCGCGGGTAACCTGCATCTTCACAGGTACTATGATTTCACCGAGTCTCTTGTTGAGACAGCGCCCAGATCGTTACGCCTTTCGTGCGGGTCGGAACTTACCCGACAAGGAATTTCGCTACCTTAGGACCGTTATAGTTACGGCCGCCGTTTACTGGGGCTTCAATTCAAAGCTTCGCTTGCGCTAACCTCTCCTCTTAACCTTCCAGCACCGGGCAGGCGTCAGCCCCTATACATCACCTTGCGGTTTAGCAGAGACCTGTGTTTTTGATAAACAGTCGCCTGGGCCTATTCACTGCGGCTTGCTTTCACAAGCACCCCTTCTCCCGAAGTTACGGGGTCATTTTGCCGAGTTCCTTAACAAGAGTTCTCTCGCTCATCTTAGGATTCTCTCCTCGCCTACCTGTGTCGGTTATCGGTACGGGCACTTATTAAATTAACCCTAGAAGCTTTTCTTGGAAGCGTGACGTCAGTTGACTTCGCCATTCGGCTTCGGCATCACAGCTCAATGTTATGCCATGCGGATTTGCCTACATGACCACCTCACTGCTTACACGTGAATCCAATCACACGCTCAACTTAGCCTTCTCCGTCACTCCATCAGTTTAATAAGTGGTACAGGAATATCAACCTGTTGTCCATCGGCTACGCCTTTCGGCCTCACCTTAGGTCCCGACTTACCCAGGGCGGACGAGCCTTCCCCTGGAAACCTTAGGCTTTCGATGGATAGGATTCTCACCTATCTTTCGCTACTCACACCGGCATTCTCACTTCTAACCGCTCCACAGCTCCTTCCGGTACTGCTTCACCGCTGTTAGAACGCTCTCCTACCACTGACTCTAAAGTCAATCCGCAGCTTCGGCGGTCCGTTTAGCCCCGGTACATTTTCGGCGCAGAGTCACTCGACTAGTGAGCTATTACGCACTCTTTAAAGGATGGCTGCTTCTAAGCCAACCTCCTAGTTGTCTGTGCATCTCCACATCCTTTTCCACTTAACGGACACTTGGGGGCCTTAGCTGGCGGTCTGGGCTCTTTCCCTTTTGACCATGGACCTTATCACCCACAGTCTGACTCCCGATTATATCTATCTGGCATTCGGAGTTTGATTGAGATCAGTACCCCGAGGTGGGGCCATCACCCATTCAGTGCTCTACCTCCAGTAGACTTAACATCGAGGCTAGCCCTAAAGCTATTTCGGAGAGAACCAGCTATATCCGTGTTCGATTGGAATTTCACCCCTAGCCACAAGTCATCCAAGCACTTTTCAACGTGCCCTGGTTCGGCCCTCCAGTCAGTGTTACCTGACCTTCAGCCTGCTCATGGCTAGCTCACACGGTTTCGGGTCTACAACATCGTACTCTTCGCCCTATTCAGACTCGCTTTCGCTACGGCTCCGCATCTTCTGCTTAACCTCGCACGATATCGTAACTCGCCGGTTCATTCTACAAAAGGCACGCCATCACCCATTAACGGGCTCTGACTATTTGTAGGCACACGGTTTCAGGTTCTCTTTCACTCCCCTTCCGGGGTTCTTTTCACCTTTCCCTCACGGTACTGGTTCACTATCGGTCACTAGGTAGTATTTAGCCTTACGAGATGGTCCTCGTTGATTCCGACGGGATTCCACGTGTCCCGCCGTACTCAGGATTCCTTCCATGCATCTCACAATTTCACCTACGGGACTCTCACCCCCTACGGTTGGCCTTCCCAGACCATTCGGCTATCATGATTTGTCAATTATGAAGGTCCTACAACCCCGGATAAATCCGGTTTGGGCTCTTCCCACTTCGCTCGCCGCTACTACGGGAATCGATTTTTCTTTCTTTTCCTCCAGGTACTTAGATGTTTCAGTTCCCTGGGTCTGTCTCCTATATGGCTATGTATTCACCATATGGTGCTAGCGTATAACCACTAGCGGGTTTCCCCATTCGGATACCCCCGGATCAATGCTCACTTACAGCTCCCCGAGGCGTTTCGCCGTTTGTCGCGTCCTTCTTCGACTCCTAGTGCCAAGGCATCCTCCGTGCGCCCTTATTCACTTAACCTAAATCAAATCTATTGTTTGTTTCTTCTGAATGAAGATATCTAGTTTTCAAAGATCAACTTTGGAAGAAATTCTTCCAAAACTAAACAGAACGTCTCTTTCTCCATAGAAAGGAGGTGATCCATCCCCACCTTCCGGTAGGGATACCTTGTTACGACTTCACCCCAATCATCTACCCCACCTTAGGCAGCTCCCTCCTTGCGGTTAGGCCACTGACTTCGGGTGTTGTAAACTCTCGTGGTGTGACGGGCGGTGTGTACAAGACCCGGGAACGTATTCACCGCGACATTCTGATTCGCGATTACTAGCGATTCCAACTTCATGTAGGCGAGTTGCAGCCTACAATCCGAACTGAGATTGGCTTTATGAGGTTTGCTCCACGTCACCGCTTCGCTTCTCTTTGTACCAACCATTGTAGCACGTGTGTAGCCCAGGTCATAAGGGGCATGATGATTTGACGTCATCCCCACCTTCCTCCAGTTTGTCACTGGCAGTCTCGTTAGAGTCCCCAACTGAATGCTGGCAACTAACGACAGGGGTTGCGCTCGTTGCGGGACTTAACCCAACATCTCACGACACGAGCTGACGACAACCATGCACCACCTGTATCCATTGTCCCCGAAGGGAAAATCCTATCTCTAGAACGGTCAATGGTATGTCAAGACCTGGTAAGGTTCTTCGCGTTGCTTCGAATTAAACCACATGCTCCACCGCTTGTGCGGGTCCCCGTCAATTCCTTTGAGTTTCAGTCTTGCGACCGTACTCCCCAGGCGGAGTGCTTAATGCGTTAACTTCAGCACTGAGGTTCGACCCCCAACACTTAGCACTCATCGTTTACGGCGTGGACTACCAGGGTATCTAATCCTGTTTGCTCCCCACGCTTTCGCGCCTCAGTGTCAGTTACAGACCAGGAAGCCGCCTTCGCCACTGGTGTTCCTCCATATCTCTACGCATTTCACCGCTACACATGGAATTCCACTTCCCTCTTCTGCACTCAAGTCGACCAGTTTCCAATGACCCTCCACGGTTAAGCCGTGGGCTTTCACATCAGACTTAATCAACCACCTGCGCGCTCTTTACGCCCAATAATTCCGGATAACGCTCGCCACCTACGTATTACCGCGGCTGCTGGCACGTAGTTAGCCGTGGCTTTCTCATAAGGTACCGTCACACTCTAGCCATTTCCTACTAAAGTCGTTCTTCCCTTATAACAGAATTTTACAACCCGAAGGCCTTCATCATTCACGCGGCGTTGCTCGGTCAGGCTTTCGCCCATTGCCGAAGATTCCCTACTGCTGCCTCCCGTAGGAGTCTGGGCCGTGTCTCAGTCCCAGTGTGGCCGTTCACCCTCTCAGGTCGGCTACGCATCGTCGCCTTGGTAGGCCTTTACCCTACCAACTAGCTAATGCGCCGCAGGCTCATCCATCAGCGGTGCCAGAAGCACCTTTAAACTTTCGTCCTATCCGGTATTAGCGATCGTTTCCAATCGTTGTCCCCGTCTGATGGGCAGATCACCTACGTGTTACTCACCCGTTCGCCGCTCACCACCGAAGTGGTTCGCTCGACTTGCATGTATTAGGCACGCCGCCAGCGTTCATCCTGAGCCAGGATCAAACTCTCCATAATTAAATGTTTGTTTTTATCCTAAGCTTCCTTAAGAAACTTAATTCTTAAATAAATGTTTGTTGACGTTCTGTTTAGTTTTCAAAGAACTTCGTGTCACCTTGTTTTGGCGACTTTATTAGTTTATCATGTCTGTCTCTTTCTGTCAAACACTTTTTAAACTTTTTTTCGAAACTTTTTATTTCGTTTCCTTGTATCGTTCATTTCTGACGACCTTGTTATCTTACCATGATTGTCGAATACTGTCAAACACTTTTTTATTTTTTTATCATCCTTATTTCATATTCTCACAAGGGATAAAAAAAGCACTCTAAGAGTGCGACTATTCGAATTGGAGCGGGTGAAGAGAATCGAACTCTCACAGTCAGCTTGGAAGGCTGAAGTTCTACCATTAAACTACACCCGCATATAGGTTTGGCCCAGCGACGTCCTACTCTCGCACTTGCGTACTACCCTCGGCGCTAAGGAGCTTAACTTCTGTGTTCGGTAT
>ENA-UERN01002758-UERN01002758.1-human-gut-metagenome-genome-assembly--contig:-NODE-2758-length-13189-cov-3.372178_pt1 | contig 13189 bp, 12 predicted proteins | sample MGYA00242950_ERZ507950 | MGnify/ENA primary metagenome ERZ507950 (study PRJEB26167, sample SAMN06115515) | human gut metagenome | host: Homo sapiens | place: China:Ningxia | collected 2014-11-26...
TTCAATTTCTGGGCCGTTCTTGTGAAAGCTGCACAGCATTGTGTCTCTGCATGACGGATTCTTCGTCGGTTTTTGAGATTGACTTTGAATAAAAATTGATATAGAATGTATATAAATTCAAACGGTAAAGCGGACACGCTCCGCCGGAACATGAAGGAGAATGAAAGTATGAAAAAATGGATTGCCCTGACGCTGGCCCTTGTGCTGGCGCTGTCTCTGTTTGCGGGCTGCGGCAAGGGCGCAGACGCAGATGAAACCGATTATGCATCCATGTCCATCGAGGAGCTGAAGCCCCTGCTGAAGACGGTCACGGACGGCAAGCTGACCGTCGCGACCAGTCCGGACTTCGCGCCGTATGAATTCTATTCCATCGATGAGAACGAGAATCCGACGCTTGTGGGCTTCGACATTGCGCTTGCGCAGTACATCACTGATTACCTCGGTCTGGAGCTTGAGATCATCCCCATGGACTTCGACGGCACGCTCAGCGAGCTCAGCGCGAAGAAGGTCGACCTTGCGCTCTCCGGTTACTCTCCCGATCCCACCCGTGAGGACAAGATGGACTTCTCGGATATCTACTATGTCGGCGGCCAGTCGTTTGTGACTGTGCAGGACAAGGCGGATTCCTTCTCCACGCTGGCCGACGCCAACAAGGCGGAGTACCAGATCGGCGCGCAGCTCGGCTCCATTCAGGCCGACCTCGCCAAGGAGAACACGCCGGACGCCGATATCGTGGAGCTCTCGAAGGTCACGGATATCATTGCAGAGCTGCTGAGCGGCAAGCTGGACGGTGCGTTCATCGAGACGGTCGTCGCCGAGGCCTATGCCAAGAACTATCCGGAGCTGTGTGTCAAGTTCGACGTCCCCTATGAGCAGGAGGGTTCCGTCGTCGGCGTGAGCAAGGACAATGGCGCACTGCTGGCAGCCGTGAATCTCGCCATTGCCGCTGCCAAGGAGGACGGCTCCATGGACAAGTTCGTCGCCGAGGCCAACACGCTTGCCGAGGGCAATACCTACGAAGGTCTGCTGGATAATCAGGGGTAAGCACGCATCTGAAAGAGTAAGGAAATCGCAGACTTCTCCCGCCGATAGGCGAGAGAAGTCTGCCTGTCTGTCAAAATAAAAAAGGAGGGACCCCCGTTGCTTTCTGTCAATGGCTTCCGCGCCGCCCTAAAATATCTGACCATGTTCAAGGAGGGCATGATCTGCACCGTCTCGCTGTCGTTCCTGACGGTCGTGTTTGGCTTTCTGCTGGCTCTCGTTCTGGCGTTGATGCGTATGAGCCGCGTTAAGCCTCTGAGCATTTTCGCTTCCATCTATGTGGAGGTGTTCCGCGCGACACCGATGCTGGTGCAGCTGTTCATCATCTATTATATCGTTTTCGGCGGCGTATCGCTGCCGTCGTTCAAGCTGTTCGGCTTCATTCGCTTTGAGCGCTTTCTGCCGGGCGTCATTTCGCTGGCGCTGAACTCCGCTGCCTACCTCAGCGAGATCATCCGCGCCGGTATCCAGAGCATCGACCCCGGCCAGTCGGAGGCCGCCCGCAGCCTCGGCCTGACGCGCCGCCAGACGCTGCAGTCCATCGTGCTGCCGCAGGCCATCAAGAACATCCTCCCGGCCATCGCCAATGAGTTCGTGACGATCATCAAGGAGTCGTCCATCTGCTATACCATCGGCGTGCAGGAGATCATGTCCGCAGTGAACTCCGTGAAGTCCGCGACGTTCTCCATTGGCGAGCCGCTGATCATCGCTGCCTGCGTGTATTTCTGCCTGACGTTCCCGACGTCGAAGATCATCCAGTATTTCGAGAGGAGAATGAGCCGTGGCGACCGCAGATAATGTCATCATCTCCGTGCAGAATCTCTGCAAGTATTTCAAAAAGGACGCCATCCGCGCGCTGGACGGCATCTCCGTCGATATCCGGCAGGGCGATGTCATCGCGGCCATCGGCCCCTCCGGCTCCGGCAAGAGCACGTTCCTGCGCAGCCTGAACCTGCTGGAAACGCCGACGAGTGGCTCTATTCTGTTCCACGGCGTCGATATCACGCAGAAAAAGGTCAACATCGACCAGCTGCGCCAGAAGATGGGCATGGTCTTCCAGCATTTCAACCTCTTCCCGCACCGGACCATCCTGCAGAATATGACGCTGGCGCCGGAAAAGGTGCTCCGTATGCCGCGTGAAATGGCCACGGAAAAGGCCCTGCAGCTGCTGCGCCGTGTCGGCCTTGAGGACCGCGCCGACGCCTATCCCATCCAGCTCTCCGGCGGCCAGAAGCAGCGTGTGGCCATCGTGCGCGCACTCATGATGGAGCCGGAGGTCATGCTGTTCGACGAGCCGACCTCCGCGCTCGACCCCGAGATGGTCGGCGAAGTGCTCGATGTTATGAAGGAGCTGGCGCACACCGGCATGACCATGGTCGTCGTCACGCATGAGATGGGCTTTGCCCGCGAGGTCGGAAACCGCGTGCTCTTCCTCGATCAGGGGAAGCTCGTCGAGGAGGGCACGCCGGACCAGATCTTCGGCGCGCCGAAAAACCTGCGCCTTCAGGAATTTCTGGCAAAAGTGCTTTGAGTTTCAAAAAACGGGATCGCCTCGTCGGCGGTCCCGTTTGCTGTATCAGGTATGCTCCTGCCCGGCGCGGTAGACGCTCGGGGAGCAGCCCTCGCTGGCGGCAAACACGCGCGAGAAATAGAGCGCGTCCGGGTAGCCGACGGACCACGCGATCTCGGAGATATGCATTGTCGTGCCGCGCAGCAGGGTGCGCGCCGTTTTCAGCCGGGTCTCCCGCAGCAGGGCGGTGGGGGAGCGGCCGAAGCGCTGCATGAAGCCGCGGTAGAGCCAGCTGCGGCTCACCCCGGCAAAGGCGGCGATGTCGTCGACGGTGATGGGCTCGGCGTAGTTGTTCTCGATATAGGCCGCCGCGCGGTCGATGACGTCTCCGCGGTCCTCTGGGCCTTCCCGTCCCTCGATGAGCTTGCCGAGCAGCAGGTAGGCATAGCCCAGCATCTGCGTCCGGCTCCACGCGGACTGGCCGCGCGCCTCGTAGATCGCGGTGATGTAGCGCTGGAACGTCCGCCCGAAGTCGATGTGCAGCACGGGCGCGTCCGGGCGCAGGTCCGTGCGCGCCAGCAGGGCGGCGGCATCCGGCCCGCTGAAGCCGAGCCAGTAGTATTCCCACGGCGATTCCGTGTCGGCCTCGTAGCTCACCACGACGTTCGGCCAGACGAGAAATACCTCGCCCGCGCGCACGGGGAAGGCCCGCCCGGCCGCCGTAAACGTCCCGCGGCCGGAGACAACGTAGTGGATGAGATAGTGATCCCGCACGCCCGCGCCCCAGCGGTAGCCGGGCGTGCACTGCTGAAACCCGACATTTTTTACCGACAGCGGCAGAACGGCGCCGTCGGATTTATAGGAATTCTTGAAGTAAACTGCCATGATACCCGCCTCCCGTACCAGAATACCACAAAAGGCAACAAATTTCCATATCAGCGCTTGAAAATTCCATTGCATCCGCAACATATTTCCCTAAAATAAAGATATCGGTAATAAAAAGCGAACAAAAAGAAATCACAGAAAGGTGCGTCATTCCGATGTACGAATCTCTCAAGAAGCGATTTACAGATCAGTTTGGCACGAAGCCCGGCTTCGTATTCTCCGCACCCGGCCGCACGGAGATCGGCGGCAACCACACGGACCATCAGCACGGCTGCGTGCTGGCGGGCGCCGTGAACCTCGACACCGTGGCGGCGGTCGCCCGCAGCGAGCGCGGCGCGATCCGCGTGCTGTCCGAGGGCTATCCCCTCTGCGAGGTCTCCCTGTCGGAGCTGGAGGCCGTCCCCGCCGAGGCGGGCACGACGAAGGCCCTCATCCGCGGTATTGCCGCGCGGTTCGCCGCGCTGGGCCATGCGCCCGTGGCCTTTGACGCCTATGTGACCTCCACGGTGCTGCCGGGCAGCGGTCTGTCGTCCTCGGCGGCGTTCGAGGTCCTCATCGGTGTGATCCTGAACCACCTCGGCAGCTGCGGACTGACGGCTCCGGAGATCGCGCAGGTCGGCCAGTATGCCGAAAACGTCTACTTCGGAAAACCCTGCGGCTTGATGGATCAGACGGCCTCCGCCGTCGGCAACATCATCGGCATCGATTTTGCGGATCCGGCCCATCCGAAGATCCAGCCCGTCGCCTTTGACTTCGCGTCCTGCGGCTACAGCCTGTGCATCATCGACTCCGGCGCGAGCCACAGCGACCTGACGGACTGCTACGCCGCCATCACGAACGAGCTGAAGGCCGTGTGCCGTGTGTTCGGCAAGGAGGCCCTGCGCGATGTGCCGGAGGACGAGTTCTACGCCCGCCTCGGCGAGGTGCGGCAGGCGGCAGGGGACCGCGCCGTGCTGCGCGCGATCCATGTCTATGAGGACAACAAGCGCGTTCGTCTGCAGCTGCGTGCACTCGAAAACGACAATTTTCCCGCCTTCCTTGAGTACGTCAAGGAATCCGGCGATTCGTCGTGGATGTATCTGCAGAATGTGATCCCCGAGGGCCGCACGGCCCGTCAAGAGGTCGCGTTTGCGCTGGCGCTTGCCGAGCACCTGCTGGGCGGCCACGGCGCATGCCGCGTGCACGGCGGCGGCTTTGCGGGCACCATTCAGGCCTTCGTGCCGAATGAGCAGCTCGAGGAATTCCGCGGCGGCATCGAGGCCGTTCTGGGCGAGGGCAGCTGCCATGTGCTGTCCATCCGCCCGGAGGGTGGCATTCTGGCGGAGGTGTGCAGCCATGATTGACGCCTGCATCGCCGGCCTGCTCCGCTATGCGGAGGATACCGGCCTCATTGAGGCGGACGACCGCCTCTGGGCGCGCAACCGTCTGCTTGAGGCCCTGCAGCTCGACGGCTGCGACCCTGACTGCGCCCCGGCGGAGCTGCCGCTGGCAGACCTGCTCCGCGAACTGACGGAGGACGCCGTTTCCCGCGGCGTTGCACAGGATAATTCCGTGGCGCGCGACCTGTTCGATACGAAGCTGATGGGCGTGCTGACGCCTGCGCCGCATGAGGTGCGGGCTAAATTCCGCAGCCTGTATGCCGTCTCACCGGAGCGGGCGACGGACTGGTTCTACGCCTTCAGCCAGAACACGAATTATATCCGCCGCGACCGCATCGCGCGCGATCAGAAGTGGGTCTACGAGAGCGCCTACGGTCCGCTGGACATCACGATCAACCTCTCCAAGCCGGAGAAGGACCCGCGCGCCATTGCGGCTGCCAAGCTCGCGCCGCAGTCCGGCTATCCCAAGTGCGCTCTCTGCGCCGAAAACGAGGGCTATGCCGGACGGATGAATCATCCGGCCCGCCAAAACCACCGTGTCATTCCCGTGACGATCAACGGCAGCGGCTGGTATCTGCAGTATTCGCCGTATGTCTATTATAACGAGCACTGCATCGTCTTCAACGGCACGCATACGCCGATGAAGATCGACCGCGCGGCCTTCCGCAAGCTGCTGGACTTCGTCGGCCAGTTCCCGCACTACTTTGTCGGCTCGAACGCCGACCTGCCCATCGTCGGCGGCTCCATCCTGAGCCACGACCATTTCCAGGGCGGGCACTACACGTTCGCCATGGAGCGCGCGCCTGTCGAGGAGCCTGTCCGCTTCCGCGGCTTTGACGATATCCGCGCGGGCATCGTCAAGTGGCCGATGTCCGTTCTGCGCCTGACCGGCCCGGACAGCGACCGCCTTGTGGAGCTGGCCGACCGTATCCTGCGCGCATGGCGCGGCTACACGGACGAGAGCGCCTTCGTCTTTGCCGAGACGGACGGCGAGCCGCACAACACCATCACACCCATTGCCCGCCGCCGCGGCGTAGACTATGAGCTGGACCTCGTCCTGCGCAATAACATCACAACGCCGGAGCATCCGCTCGGCGTGTTCCACCCGCATGCGGCCCTGCACCATATCAAAAAAGAGAACATCGGCCTCATCGAGGTCATGGGCCTTGCCGTTCTGCCCGCCCGCCTGAAGGGCGAGCTGGCCGCACTGGAGCAGGCCGTTCTGTCCGGCGCGGACATCCGCGCAGACGAGACCCTCGGCAAGCATGCTGACTGGGTCGAAGAGCTGAAAACGCGTTACACGTTCACGCCGGAAAGCACGGCGGACATCCTGCGCCGCGAGGTCGGCGCGGTGTTTGCGCAGGTGCTGGAAGACGCGGGCGTCTTCAAACGAAATGAAGCCGGGCGGGCGGCATTCCGCCGCTTCCTCGGCACTACAGATCAGGAGGGATCGTTATGAAAATTCTGGTAACCGGCGGCGCGGGCTTCATCGGCAGCCACACCTGCGTCGAGCTGCTTGAGGTGGGCCACGACGTCGTCATTCTGGACGACCTGTCCAATGCGTCCGGTACGGTCATCGACAAGATCGAGACCATCACGGGCAAGCGCCCCGCGTTCTATCAGGCGGATGCGAAGGACCGCGCCGTCCTGCATGAGATCTTCACGGCGCACCGCATCGATGCCGTCGTGCATTTTGCGGGCTTCAAGGCGGTCGGCGAGAGCTGCCATATCCCGCTGGCCTATTACCGCAACAATCTGGATTCCACGCTGGCCCTGCTCGAGGAAATGGCGCAGGCGGGCTGCACGCGCTTCGTGTTCTCGTCCTCCGCGACGGTCTATGGCCCGGACAACGCCATCCCCTATGTCGAGACGATGCCCACCTATGTCGCAACGAACCCCTACGGCTGGACGAAGGTCATGATCGAGCAGATCCTGCGCGACTACTGCACCGCAACGCCGGGCTTCACGGCCGTGCTGCTGCGCTACTTCAACCCCATCGGCGGCCATCCCTCGGGCCTGCTCGGCGACGATCCGAACGGCATCCCGAACAATCTCATGCCCTATATCGCCCGCGTGGCGGCCGGTCAGCTGGACAAGCTGACGATCTTCGGCGACGACTATCCCACACCGGACGGCACCTGCCGCCGCGACTATCTGCATGTCGTCGATCTGGCCAAGGGCCATCTCAAGGCCATCGACTATGCCATGGAGCACACGGGCGCGGAGGCCTTCAATCTGGGCACCGGCCACGCCGTGAGCGTGCTGGAGCTGGTGAACACGTTTATGGAGGCCACGGGCGTGAACGTGCCCTATGTCATCGGCCCGCGCCGCGAGGGTGACCTGCCCCAGATGTGGGCGGACACGCACAAGGCGGAGACCATCCTTGGATGGAAGGCCGAGAAGACCGTGGCCGATATGTGCCGCGACAGCTGGAACTTCGTCTGCAGCGTGAAGAAGCAGTAATGTCCGGTCAGGAACCGGAATAACAAAACAGCCGTCTCATTACGAGATGGCTGTTTTTGCTGTCTGCATCTCGTCGATCCCGGCGGCGCAGTCGTGGGGGATCGGCTTCCAGTCCACATGGGAGAACAGCGCGATGACCGTGCTGATGCGGCCGATGACGTCGAACAGCGGGAACGTCACGGCAAACCAGAGCTTCCGGTACCACGGCAGGGCGGGCATATGCTGCCGCTCCGTCAGGAAGACATAGAGTGCGATGACCGCGTTCCGCAGCCAGCGCTTCCCGAAGCCGGCGGCCCATGCCAGCAGCGCCGCGCCGACCACGCCGAAGCTCTCCTTTGTGAACAGCCACAGCGCAATGGCGCACAGCAGCCGGGCGGCGTAGGTGAAGATGCTCCACAGCGCGCGGGGGCAGACGAGCAGGAACATGTCGTAGGACATGAAGGCCGTCGGGGCGTCGTGCGACGTGAACACATGCTTCCACAGCGGCCAGCCCGTCTCGGCAAAGGCCTGCAGGTGACCCTTTGCCCAGCGGATGCGCTGGCGCAGCGCGATGCGCAGGGAGACGGGCTGCTCGTCATAGAACACGGCTGCATCGCAGTAGGAGATGGGATAGCCTGCAGCGACGGCGTCGGCCGTAAAGGCGCGGTCCTCCGTCAGCGAGGTATAGTGCCAGCCGTTTTTGACCAGCTCAGAGGCAAACAGGAAGCCCGTGCCCTGAATGCGCGTGGCCAGTCCGAACACAGAGCGCGCGCGGTGTTCCATGCGTACGGTGCGCAGCCAGTGCAGGGCATAGGATGCGGAGATCCAGTTGTCGCCGAAATTTTTGCTGGCGCGGCAGGACGTTACGATGCGCTCGCCCGCGTCAAAGGCCTCGTTCATGCGCGAGACATAGTCGCGGTTGAGCAGGTTGTCTGCGTCAAATACAAAATAGCCCTCAAAGGCATCCGTTCCGTAGTCCCGCGCGATGCAGGAGAACAGATATTCCAGCGCGTAGCCCTTTGTGCGGTGGTCCGGGTCGCAGCGCTCATAGCAGACCGCACCGCCGCTGCGCGCCGCCTGCGCCGTCCCGTCCGTGCAGTTGTCGGCCACGACAAAGACCGTGAGCAGCTCCGACGGGTAGTCCTGCAGGCGGATGCTCTCGAGCAGACGGCCGATGACGGCCTCTTCGTTGCGGGCTGCAATGACGATGGCATAGCGGTGCTGCCGCCGTGCGGGTGCAAAGCGCCGTGTGGCGAACAGACCGACGATGGCGTAGACGGTATAATAGCAGCTCATCGCGCCGAGCAGGGCGCCGATGGCGGCAAAAATTTTGGGCAGCAGATGCAGCATAGGCGGCACTTCCTCTTTCGAACTCAAAATGCACGCCTGATTATAGCACAGAAGGCCGAAAAAGGAAATGCTGCCCGGATTAAGATTTTATGAACGTTAGATGTGTTGACGCAGTGCCGCAAGAGCCTTTTTCTCGATGCGGGAGATCTGCACCTGCGAAACGCCGAGAATTTTGGCCGTTTTGTCCTGCGTCAGGCCGTGAAAATAGCGCAGGCGGATGACCATCTGCTCGCGGTCGGTGAGCTGGGCGATCGCCTCGCGCAGCGCAATGCGTTCCAATATTTTCTCCTCCATTTCTCCCTCGGTCAGGACGTCCTCCAGCGCAAAGCCGTCCTCGCCGGAGCGCCGCTGCAGGGACTCCGTCGCGCAGGTGGCTGTCTCGGCTACGGCGATGTCCTCCGGCTGCAGGGCCGTGGCTTCGCTCAGCTCTGCCAGCGTTGGTTCGCGGCCGAGCGTGCCGGTCAGCCGCTGACGCGCGGTGCGGATGAGGGCGGCGCGTTCCTTCAGGCTGCGGCTGACCTTGATGGTGCCGTCGTCCCGCAGAAAGCGGCGGATCTCGCCCGCGATCTTCGGCACGGCATAGGTGGAAAACTGCGTGCCGTAGCTCAGGTCGAACCCGGCCACGGCCTTGAGAAAGCCGAGGCAGCCGAGCTGATACAGGTCGTCCGGGTCGACGCCGCGCCCGAAAAATCGCCGCGCGACGGACCAAACGAGGCCGGAATTCGCCTGAATCAGCGCCTCTCCCGCCTCGCGGTCTCCATCGCGGGCGCGGATGAGCAGCTCCTCCTGATTCATTTTTTTCCACCCCGGCGTACAATCCGGCGCTTCATATGGACGGTCGTACCCTTGCCGGGCACGGAGCTGATGCGGAACTCGGTCATAAAGCTTTCCATGATGGTAATGCCCATGCCGGAGCGCTCCTCTCCACCGGTCGTGAACATGGGACGGCAGGCCTGCTCAAGGTCCGCGATGCCGCAGCCGCGGTCCTTGACCATAATGTCCAGCACATTGTCCGGCAGCAGCCGTGCCCGCAGGATGACCGGCCCGATCGTCTCGGGGTAGGCGTGGACGATGCAGTTCGTCACGGCCTCGGACACGGCCGTCTTGATGTCGCCCAGCTCGTCGAGCGTCGGGTCGAGCTGCGCGGCAAAGCAGGCAATGGCAGAGCGCGCAAAGGCCTCATTGGCCGAGCGGCTGGGAAATTCCAGATTCATGTAGTTTTCGCTCTTCATCGGTTGCATTCCTCCCTGATCTCCGTGATTTTTTCGATGCCCGCCGCGCGCAGCACCTTATAGGGCTGGGGCGGGATGTTCTGCAGCAGCAGGCGGCCCTGCAGCGTGTTCATGCGGCGCAGTGTATGGATGACCACGGCGATCCCACTGGAATCCATGAATGTCACATCGCGGAAGTCCAGAATGCAGCGAAGGGGAAGGTAGAGATCGATCTTGGCTGACAGCGCCTGCATGATTTCCCGGGCGGCATGGTGGTCGATCTCGCCCCGCAGAGCGATCGTCAGCTGCCTGTCCTGCACATAGCTCGTCAGATTCATTGGTATGGTTCGCCTCCAGCAAAAAAATAACGCACACGGAACCCGTGTGCGTTTAGTATAAAGCACTGCCCGCGCGCCGTTTGTCGAAGCGGATGCGCGGGCGGTAATTTTATCAGGAAACAAACCAGTAGTTGCGTGCCGTGTGTACGGCCTGCAGGGAGTCGTCACGGTAATTTGGCTCGAGACCCTCGACCAGCAGGTCGACGGTCTCGACCTCCGGCAGGGCGCTCAGCGAAGCGACGATCTCGCGCACGGCCATGCGCTCCTGCTCGGCCGTGCGGCAGCCTTCGAGAAATTCGGCTGTTAGGTCGAGCGTGCACACGCCGCCTGCCAGCTTGAGGGACAGAATTTTCGTGCCCTGCGGGATGGAGTTTTCCAGTCCGTTTTCGCCCTCGAGCGCCAGCAGGGCCTCCAGCACACACTGCACGCTGCTGACGCCCTCAGCGAGCGTGAGCTGCATCGGCACCTGCGCCAGCAGCGGCATCGTGTCGCAGGTCAGGCTGAGCGTGACGTCCAGCGTTCCGTCCAGTGCAGGCACATAGATCATGCGCTCGTCGCGTGCAAGGCCGTTCTCCAGCTCCAGCACATACAGCCGCTCCACGGGTGCGCCCGCGATCCAGAGATCCACGGTCTGGATCTGCGGCAGCTCCGTCAGAGAATTCACAATGGCGTAGACGGCCAGCCGCTCCGTGTTCCAACTGCGCGGCATCCCCGTCAGGAACTGCGAGGAGAGATCGACGGTGCAAACGCCGTTTTCTACACTGACGCTGCGCAGTGCCGTGCCCTCGGGAATGGCGCTCTCGCTTTCCGGCAGGGCCAGCAGGCGGCGCACGATCTCTGCGGGCCGGTCGGCCGCATTCATGGCGGCGACGGTCTGCGTTTCGCGCACGAGGTAGCGCTGCGCCTCGTCCGGCACATAGAGCACGAGCTCCTCCTCCTGCTCCTCCATGCCGTTGTCGCGCAGCAGGATATCCTTGGCGGCCAGCACATCGGCCGCGCCGTCGCCGCTGCGCAGAATGCTCACGCGCTGCACACCGGGCAGCTGCAGGAGCGTCCGGGCAAGGCAGGCGTTGAGAATGGTGCGGTCGAGGCTCCGGCACGGTATGCCGGAAAAGACCAGCTCCGCCGTGCCCTCGGTCAGGCCAATGGACTCCAGCGCCCAGTCTGCGGGCAGGGGAGTGCGCAGCTCCGGCGAGGCGGGCCCCTTCAGGTATTGCAGCACGACGGTACGCAGACCGGCGTCTGGCTCGAGCGGCGCGGCCTCGGCGCGGATCACGCCGTCCTCGCCGCCATAGGCGACCTCGGCGCAGCGGTAGTAGAAGGAAAATGGAGCGTCCGCCTGCTCTGCAGGCGCGGTGGTGCAGGCGCACAGCAGCACAAGCGGGAGCAGCAAAAGCAGCAGGCGTCTCATGTTTCGTCCTCCTCCAGATCAAAATGCGGGAACCGTACGGTAAAGATCGTGCCGCCGCCCGGCCGGGCCTGCACAGTGATGGTGCCGTAGCTGCGCTCGACCATGTCGTGCACGATGGAAAGGCCCAGCCCGGCGCCGCCCGCGGCGCGGGAGCGTGCCTTGTCCACGCGGTAAAAACGCTCGAAAATATGCTCCATGGACTCCGGCGGGATGCCTGCACCGCTGTCCTCGACGCGCAGCTCCACCTGATCGCCCGCCCGGCGGACGGACACGCCGACCCAGCCGTCCTGCCGGTTGTATTTGATAGCGTTTTCCGTTAGATTGAATACGATCTGATACAGATCGTCCTCCACAGTCATGACGCTGCAGTCCGGCTCAAACGTCGTGTCGATGCCGATGCCGCGCAGCCGCGCCAGCGGCAGCAGCATGCGCACAACCTTCCGCACGACGGGCGCGGCATCGAGGATCTCGCGCTCCTCTTCCACGCTGCTGTCGAGCTTCGTGAGCGTCAGAAGCTTCTGCGTCAGGCGGCCGAGACGGTCTGCCTCGCGGCCGATGTCGCCGATGAACTCGCGCTGTGTTTCGGGGTCCATCTCGTTTTGCAGGATGGAGTCGGACAGCAGCTTGATGGAGGCCAGCGGCGTTTTCAGCTCGTGGGACGCGTCGGAGACGAACTGCCGCCGCCGCGCCTCGGAGCTTTCCAGCCTTGCGGCCAGCTCGTTGAAGGCCCGGCTCAGGCGTTCGACCTCGTCGTGCCCGCGGACGGGCGGCTGCTGGGAATAGTCGCCCTCGCGCATGCGGCCGACCTGATTCAGAATGGCGCGCATGCGCCGCGAGAATGCGGCCGAGAAGAACAGGGAGAACAGCACGACGCCGCCCTCCATCACCGCCGTACTGTCGAGTATGCCGCGATAGGCTTTATACAGCTCGTTCCAGGTCTGCTGTCCCATAATCCCGTCCGGCGTCAGGCCAAAGGTGCGCTGGAATGCCATCACGGCCTGATAGGTGGCGTCGTCATATACGCCGGTGGTGGTCAGCGGGGGGACGGTATCGTAATACGCGGCGACTACCTGGAGATAATACTGTATCATCCGCACCTCGTCCCCTGTGTCTCCCGGAGACAGCAAGGAGGGGAACTGCTGCGCTACCTCGTCCAGGGAAATCCCCTCCGAATCCAGTTCGGATAGGCGCTTGACACTGTTGTAGAGATAGGCGATCCGATACCAGGTGGCTTTGCCGATAATGCCGTCGGCGGTCAGCTTGAAAATCCGCTGAAATTCCCGTACAGCGTCGTCTGTCTCCTGTCCGAACACGCCGTCCACCGGTGCAATTTTGGGAATGCTGGGGTAATTGCGGGATATGCGGTTCAGCTGTACCTGCTTGGTGCGCACGCTGTTTCCGGCATCCCCCAGCCGCAGGGGCAGCCCGGGATAGGAGGGGGAGTTGATGCGCACCGGTGTATCGGTGTTCAGGTTGATGTCCGGGCCGTAGAACTCCACCAGAATATCGTAAGGGCCATAACCCTGCTCCGCTAGAGGCACCGTTCCCCATTGAGACAACCCGTCGCAGGTGACGGTGGTGCCATTGCAGTATTGGGTGAAGTAGGGCTCGACGCTGCCCTG
>ENA-UERN01002759-UERN01002759.1-human-gut-metagenome-genome-assembly--contig:-NODE-2759-length-13185-cov-3.454913_pt1 | contig 13185 bp, 14 predicted proteins | sample MGYA00242950_ERZ507950 | MGnify/ENA primary metagenome ERZ507950 (study PRJEB26167, sample SAMN06115515) | human gut metagenome | host: Homo sapiens | place: China:Ningxia | collected 2014-11-26...
GACTAACTAACAATTTAAATTTTGGCATAACTTTTAACTTCACCTATTCTGGACCTGTCGGGACGACTTCCGGCACCGTCTGCTTCGAGTAAAATGAGGACAATAGAATAAAAAAACTGGGCTTCTACAGACGGCAAACGGTCGTAAAAGCCCAGAAATCAAGCCTTTTTCGGTGTTTTCACACCGGAGAAGAATTTTCCCTTTGTATCAAAGATAGCGTCTTGTTAGACTAGGCAAACAGTACTGGTGTATTTATCGTGTGAATTCTTGACTATTAAGGTCGAGTGCATGGGAATTGTGATTCCAGATTGACTGGAAAATAGTCGTTGACCTATCCCTTGTACTGCGAACAGGCAGGGTCGAGACAATGGGAAGTCTGCAACTATTGACTTTGGCATTATAATAGGAAATATAAAGGGAATTTCAGACCTGTTCCCATAAACAGCTGAGGTCTAGGCTGTGATATTGATAGCAACAGAAACAGCCATATTTCTACTACAGATACGAGTTGATATGTTTCCGTAGACAAACGGACTATTCCGAAATATCCCGATTATGTTGTTATCAATCAGGGCCAATCGAGCCATATCGAAAACGTCTGCCTGCTGACGCGGGAAAACTAAATCCAATCCTCTTTCTTTTTACAGAAGAAGGGGGATTTTTTTATTGCCTTTTTTGCGCTTTTCTTCACATCGAGACTATGTGAGACTACAGAAATGGTATACAGAAAGAGAAGCAACGAAAGGGGGGAGAAAAATGGAGAGAGAAAGCTTTATCTTCTACCGCAGCTTTTACGATTCCATCAAGGGCTTAGGGGATGCGGAATTTGCGGAATGTATGCGTTTTCTGTGCGAATATGGGCTGAATGGAGCGGAGCAGACAGGCGGCACACTGGCGGAGGTGGTTTTGAAGATGGCGAAGCCGCAGATAGATGCGAATAACCAACGACGAGCAAACGGCGCAAAGGGCGGCAGACCAAAAGCAAGCCTCTCCGCACAGGAGCAGGCGGTATCCGATAGGAAAACCGATGGTTCTGAGACGGAAAACCATAGGTTACGGGATGCAAAACCTAATGTAAATGGTAATGGTAATGTAAATGAGAATGGTAATGGTAATGGCAATGAGAAGGGTAATGGAGAGGGGAATGAGAATGCTTCGCAGGACGGACAACCACACCCCTTTCATCCCCCTTCTGTGGAGGAGGTACGGGCGTACTGCGAAAGCAAGGGCTATCGTATCAGTCCGGAGCGGTTCATGGATTATTACACCGCCAACGGCTGGCGGCTTGGTAAGTCCGAGATGAAGGACTGGAAGGCAGTGGTGCGAAACTGGGAGAGACAGGAAGCGAAGCAGACGGAGAATGTGAGTGGATATTGCCGTCAGGAGAGCGGAAAAGGAGTGAAGGGGTATGGTAGATGTGAAGGCGCTGATGCAGGCAGCGAAAAATACGACGGCACTGTCCTGTGAGGAGAGGATGGCGTTATACAACAGCAGAAGGGGCGACCTGATGGGGTATGACTGCCCGATTTGCCGCAACAAGGGGTTTGTGTTTTTGATGAAGGATGGGTATGAATACACCATGGAGTGCGAGTGCATGGAGAAGCGCAGGGGCAAGTGGCGGCTGCAAAAAAGCGGCTTGCAGGACATGGCGGAGCGGTATCGCTTCGAGACCTACGAGGCGAAAACAAGCTGGCAGAAATCCATCCTTGCGGCGGCGGAGTGCTTCTGTGAGGAAGGGGAGGGTTGGTTTTATATCGGCGGACAGGTCGGGGCAGGGAAAACGCACATCTGCACCGCCATTGCGAATCGGTTGATGCTCCAGGGCAAGGGCGTGCGCTACATGATTTGGACGGAGGAAGCCACCAAGCTGAAGGCGCTCAAGACGGATGATGAAGGCTACGAGCGCGAAATCAACAAATGGAAAACGGCAGAGGTGCTGTATATCGACGATTTTCTGAAAACCAGAAACGGCGCACTGCCGACCGATGGGGACATCAATCTTGCGTTTGAAATCATCAACGCGCGGTATAATAATCGCACCTTGCGGACGATTTTTTCGGGGGAAAGAGGGCTGAATGAAATCATGGAGCTTGACGAAGCCATGGGCAGCAGAATTTATCAGCGGTGCGGCAAATATAAGCTGAAAATCGGCAAAGGAGAAGGGCGGAACTACAGAACGAGAGAGGAGCTTGAGGTATGAATAAAGTGATTCTGATGGGACGGCTGGTAAAAGAGCCGGAGGTGCGGTATTCGCAAGGGGCAGAGCCTATTGCGGTGGCAAGATACACGCTTGCGGTGAACCGTAGATTCAAGCGGCAGGGAGAACCTGAGGCGGACTTCATCAACTGCGTGGCATTTGGCAAAACGGGAGAATTTGCAGAGAAATATTTCAAAAAAGGGCAGTTGGTTGCGATTACCGGGCGGTTACAGGTGCGGAGCTGGGACAAGGACGGCGAGCGGCGCTACGCAACGGAGGTTATCATTGAGGAGCAGCACTTTGCGGAAAGCAAGAAGGACAGCGGAGAAGGCAAAGCGGCAGCGGCACAGAGCAGACCCGCAACGGCACCCAATAAGCCTGCAAAGCAGATGGGGCTGGCGGAGCAGGAGGGGTTCTATCCGATTGATGAAAGCGTTGAAGATGATGATTTGCCGTTCTGAGGAGTGAGGGTATGAAAGCAATATTAAAATACCCGGGCAGCAAGTGGCGTATTGCGGATTGGGTTATTTCCTTCTTTCCGGAACATCACAGTTATCTGGAACCGTTCTTCGGAAGCGGAGCAACCTTCTTTCAGAAGAAACCGAGCAACATAGAGACTATTAACGATTTGGATGGTGGAGTTGTGAACTTCTTTGAATGGGTGCGGCGAGATCCGGAGCGTCTGGCGAGAGCAGTTTATTTAACGCCGTATGGCAGGCAGGTTTATGATGCGGCTTTTACACTTGCGGAAAATAATTTTGATGCAGCAGTGAAATTTTTCATACAGGCGAATATGGGATATGGTTTTCGCACGGCAGGAGCGAGGGCTGGGTGGAAATTCGACATTCAAGGCAGGGAACGAGCATACAGTTTGAACGATTGGAATGAACTGCCGGAACGGATTATTTATGCGGCGGAGCGGCTGAAATGTGTTCAGATTGAGTGTAAGCCTGCAGTAGATGTGATTGGACGGTTTGATTTTGAGAATGTCCTGATTTACTGCGACCCGCCATATCTGTTGGAGACACGATTCGGAAAACAGTACAAGCAGGAAATGACAAGGCAGCAGCACGAGGAATTACTGGATGTATTGCTGAAAAGCAAGGCGAAGGTTTTACTCAGCGGATACGAAAGCGACCTCTACAATGATGCCTTGAAAGATTGGCGCAAAGAGAAAATATGGAGTGCGGCCAGAAATTCTTCAAAGAAAAAGCAAGAGGTGCTTTGGATGAATTTTGAGCCGGTGCAGCAAATGCGGTTGTGAGGAGGGATAAGCATGACAAGAAAAGAAGCTCTGGAATATTTGAAACATCGTTTTATGGAGACCGGAAGTCCCTTGAACCCATCATGGGAATCATTGGAAGAACTTAAGAGACATTATGGAGCCATTGGTATAGCAATTTCTGCACTGGAACAGCAAGTGCCGAAGCAACCGGACTTTGAAGGTGATGGGTATGACGAGGATGGAGAGATCATATTTGACGAGTGGTTATGCCCCTGTTGCAGAACCAGATACGAGGTAGATTATGACGATTATAAGTTCTGTCCTAATTGCGGACAGGCGATTGATTGGAGTGAGGAACATGATACAGAAATGGATTGAGACAGAAAAAATGAAAAGGCTGACAATGGATAACGTAGAAGAAATGGATATGTTCGGTCTGGCACATAACTGCTGCTACATTGATGAAAATGGCAATACCAGATACAGAGACTTTGAGATAGATATTGATGCAAGAGAGTTGGCAAAGGGAATGCTGAAAGAAATGACAGAAGATGCGGTGTCTTTTGAATCAGATGAGGACTTCGATGATTGGATGGGTTGCTACATCGGAGAGGACGGTATATGCACACAAAGAGGCTTGATTGCCACTTTCTATCAGAATCTTTGGGCTATGGCGGAGTTAAGAGAGAAACTCAAATATTATGAGGACTTGGAAGAGCAGGGGCGGCTGTTGGTGCTGCCCTGCAAGGTCGGAGATACGGTGTATGAAATCCTCGAAGAAACCGTACCGAACCACTATTTTTATATCAGCGAGCACAAGGTGCAGGATGTATCGGTAAAGGCTGTCAAGTATGCTGACGAATGGGAACCGTATGACTATGAGAACCTGTATTTCACAAGAGAGGAAGCGGAAGCGGCACTGGAGGGAAGGAGAGGGAAACATGAGTAGAATTTACATAAGTGGAGCAATTACAGGCACAAGTGATTTCAGAGAAAGATTTTTGAAAGCGGAAAAGGAATTGATTGAATGTGGCTGGGAGACGGTAAACCCTGCGAGACTGAATGATATTATGCCGAAGGATGCGACATACAACGAATACATGAAGATGTCGTTTGAGCTGCTGAGTATGTGCGATACGATCTACATGATGAAAGGCTGGGAGGAAAGCAAGGGAGCCAACCGAGAATATGGCTTTGCGGTTGCAAGGGGAATCAAGATTTTGATGGAGGAGAGCGTATGAGAGGAACAAGATCGACAAAAAATGAATGCCGAAGATAAACGGCACCGCCGCAGGCGGCTTTGCGAAGCAAAGTTCTGACAGGGCAGGCGATATTTCTGAGGGAGCACAGGTTAAACAGTGACAACTGGTTCATCTGCAAGGATACGCCTACGGAAATGGTGATTAAAAACCGAATGAGCGGGAAGAAAAGAATCTTGAAGAAGGGCTGACCGACGAGAGGAGGGAAAGGCGATGCCGAATGATTCGACGGTTGCACGGTGTCCATTTTACATAAAGAGCAACCAGACAACAATTTTTTGCGAAAGCAATGTGAGTCTGGAGCGGCAGGAGGACGACCCGGAGCGGAGCTACGCGCACATTTTTCAAAATGCGGCGGCAAAGAAGAATTTCGTAAAGGAGCACTGCGGGAAATACCCCGACATGAATTGCCCCTATGCGGACTACATGGAAAGAGAATATGCAGGAGGAAGCGGAAATGAAGGTAAGAGAAAAGCTGAAAAGAGCGAAGCGGCAGTTAGAAAATCAGGAAAAAATGATTGCAGGACTGGAAAGAGGAAATAGATATCTGCACGGCGTATGCGAGCGGGCACAGCGAGAAATAGCGGAGCAGCAGGAGGCGGAAAAGCAGAAGGATGAGCTGATGCTTTTTCTGATGGCGGGGTGCGCGCTGGCGGCAGGCGGAGCGGTTACGATTCAGACAGAGAACATGAGCCGCGTACTGGAGGAGAAGCGTGTATTATTCCATGCGGACTTTGAAAAGCATCTGGCAACGGTCAGTGTGGTAGACGAGGATGGTAGCGGTTGAGGCGTTTGGCTATGAGGAACGAACGTCTGACCGACAGGTTGGGTGACGGTATGCACGCCGAAGATAGACGGCGGCGGCAAAGCCGACTTTGCGGAGCAAAGTGCTGAACAGACGAATAAACGCCGAAATATAGCGGTTTCCGAAGCGAAGCGAGGAAAACCTACAGAAGAAGAACAGACCTAAAAGCCTGTTCTTTTTTTGCGTGCGGCTCAGGAGAGAGGGCGGGGGCAAATGGTGCAGAAATGTGATAGATTTTAGAAAAACGGTACACGAGGCGGAGAGGGGGCGAGAAAAGCACCTCTGCAAGGGGGGAGAAGAAGATGGAAAAAAAGACGGAGCGGCGAGATTGGGGCGAGGTGAAAAATGCTTATATTACGGGGAGAGAGAGCCTGACAAAGCTGGCGGAGAAATACGAAATCCCCCTACGGACGATAAAGGACAGGAGCAGGAAAGAGAACTGGGTGGAGGAGCGAAAAAAATTCCGCACCGACGTTGCGCAGAAAGCGTCCCAGAAAACGGCGAAAAAAGAAGTGAAGCGTCTGGTGAAGCTGCGGGATGTTGCGGAGGATGTGGCAGACCTGATTGGGCAGGACGTGGAGCGGATGAAAAAGCTCAGGGAAAAGCGGAAAAGCGTAACGCCGGAGGATGTGAAGATGATTAAGGATTTGACGGTAGCACTGAAGAACATCGCGGATGTGATGCGGGATGTTTACGACATTCCGACGATTCGCGAAAAGCTGCTACAGGCAAAATACAACGACTACAAGCGGATTCTGGCAGAGATGGAAAAAGCACCTGAGGACAGCCTGATTGTGCTGGCGGAGACATTGGAAAGAGTGGAAGAAGATGACATGGAAGAAATGGACAAAGACGGTGGAGGAGCTGCGGAGGGAAAAGAAGGTAATCTGGAGCCCACAGCCGAAGCAGATTGAATTTATGCAGAGACCGGAGTATGAAGCATTTTACGGGGGAGCGGCAGGCGGCGGCAAGAGCGACAGCCTTTTGATGGAGGCACTCAGGCAGGTAAACATACCGCACTACAAGGGGCTTATCATCCGAAAGACATACCCCGAATTATCGGAGCTGATAGACAAGAGCCTGCGGTTTTACGGGGCGGCGTTTCCGAAGGCGAAATACAACGGGAGCGAGCACGTTTGGAAATTTCCGAGCGGTGCAAAGATTTACTTTGGGAGTTTGCATCATGCGAAGGACAAAATCAAATACCAAGGGAAGGAATTTGACTTTATCGGCTTTGACGAGCTGACGCATTTCACATGGGACGAATACAGCTATCTTTTCTCCCGAAACAGACCAAGCGGCAAGGGGACGAGAGTATACATGCGGGCAACGGGAAACCCCGGCGGCATCGGGCATGGATGGGTAAAGAGCAGATTCATCACGGCGGCACCACCCAAGACAACGATATGGGAAAGCTACAGCGTGGAGGCACCGGACGGCGGAGAAATCAAGATGAAGCGGGACAGGATATTTATTCCCTCTACAGTATTTGACAACCCTGCACTCTTGCAGAACAACCCAGAATACCTTGCCAGCCTTGCCATGATGAGCGAGGCGGAGAAGAAGGCCCTGCTCTATGGGGACTGGGACTGCTTTAGCGGACAGGTATTCAGCGAATGGCGGGACGATCCGGCGGGCTACGAAACAAGGCGTTGGAGCCACGTGATCAAGCCGTTCCTGATTCCGGAGCATTGGAAGATTGTGCGGGGGTTTGACTTTGGGTTTAGCAGACCATTTAGCGTAGGCTGGTATGCGGTGGACGAAAAGGGCGTGCTTTACCGCATTGCGGAATACTACGGCTGCACGGGCGTGCCGAACGAGGGCATCCGCATTAACCCGAAGGAAATAGCGGCGGGGATACGGGAGATAGAAACGACGCACCCACTACTGAAGGGGAAAAGCATTACAGGCGTAGCCGACCCAAGCATTTTTGAGAAAAGCCGAGGGGAAAGCATAGCGGAGCAGATGGAGGATTTCCCGCACTTCATTTCATGGGAGAAGGGGGACAACACACGCCTTGCGGGGAAGATGCAGTTTCACTACAGGCTTGCCTTTGACGAGGAGGGGCGGAGCATGTTCTACTGCTTTGACACCTGCAAGCACTTTCTGCGGACGATACCGAATCTGGTATATGACGAGGCGAAGGTGGAGGATATCGACACAGAGGGAGAGGATCACATCTACGACGAGTGCAGATACATCTTCATGTCACGCCCGATTTCGCCAAGAAAGACAACGCCGAAGCTGATGCCGCTGGAAGACCCTCTGAACCTATTCGGCGGAGAGCGGGCGGACGGAAAATATCAATTCTACAGAGTATAGGAGAAGGAGGAAGGAACATGTTTGATGAGATAGAAAGCAGTGTAATTGTGAAAAAGGGAGAGGAGCTTCTGCGAAAATACATGGACGGGAAGAAGAACCTTGACAAAAGGATTGTAGAGAATGAGCAGTGGTACAAGATGCTGCACTGGGAACAAATCAGAGACAAGGACAACGGCCCGCGGACGGCTTCTGCATGGCTATTCAACAGCTTAGCGAACAAGCACGCAGATGCCATGGACAACTACCCACAGCCGAGCTTTCTGCCGAGAGAGGAGGGGGACAAGGCGGATGCGGAGGTGCTTTCCAAGATTGTGCCTGTGATTTTGAAGCAGAACAACTTTGAGCAGGCATACAACGACGCATGGCATGACAAGCTGAAAAGCGGCACAGGGGTTTACAAGGTTTTCTGGGACAAGGATAAGGACAACGGTGTGGGGGACATCGGCATTGTGGACGTGGATATTCTCAATTTGTTCTGGGAGCCGGGGGTAAAGGATATTCAGAAAAGCCCGAACCTGTTTCACATTGAGCTGGTGAACAGGGAGGAGATGGAGGGGGAATACCCTGATTTCAAATTCAGAGGCAGCGGCGATATACGGAGTGCAAAATACATGCACGATGACACGATTGACACGAGCGACAAGTGCATGGTAGTGGACTGGTATTACAAAAAGCACGAGGGCGGAAGAATGATGCTGCATTTTATCAAATTCTGCGAAGGGAATCTGCTTTATGCCACAGAGGCGGAGGAAGGGATGGAGAACGGGCTTTATGCACACGGGAGATACCCTTACGAATTTGACGTACTCTTTCCCGAAAAGGACAGCCCTGCGGGGTTTGGCTATGTGGACATTATGAAGGACGCGCAGATTTCGATTGACAACATGTGGATCAGCTTTGAAAAGAATGTGAAATGGTGCAGTGAGCCGCGATATTTTGCAAAGGACGGCAGCGGCATAAACGCGGAACAATTTGCAGACCTGCGGAACACGATTGTAAATTACACGGGGGATATTGACAACATTAAGCCGATACAGACGGCACCCGTAGGAGGCATTGCAACGAACCTTTACCAGCTGAAGATTGACGAGCTGAAGGAGACGAGCAGCAACAGGGACTTTTCCCAAGGAAGCACAGCAAGCGGCGTAACGGCGGCAAGTGCAATTGCAGCCTTACAGGAGGCAGGGAGCAAGACGAGCCGAGACATGATTAAATCCGCCTACCGCACATTTGAGAGAATCAACATTCTGGTGGTGGAGCTGATTCGGGAGTTTTACGATGAGGCGAGAGAGTTTCGCATTACGGGCAAGCGTGGGGACGAATTTATCAAATACAGCAACGAAAACCTGAAGCCGACAGAGGAAATGATCATGGGGCAGGTGGCAGTGAGCAGCAGAAAGCCTATCTTTGACATCAACATTACGAGCCAGAAAAGCAGCCCCTTTTCCCGTGTGGCACAAAACGAGCTGGCGAAGGAGCTTTACGGAGCGGGGCTATTCAACCCACAGCTGACAGACCAAGCCTTGATTTGCCTTGAAATGATGGACTTTGAGGGGCGGGAGGAAATTATACGGAAGGTAAGCCAAAACGGGGCAATGCTGCAGCAGATACAGCAGATGCAGATGCAAATTCAGCAGATGGCGGAGGTTATCACACAGCTGACAGGCAGAGACATGATAGGAGCCGTAAGCGGCGAAGCGGCAGGAGAGGAAATGCCGCCGACCACGGGCGGAGGCAGTACGGATGCGTTAGGCAATGCCTACCGGAGCGCAAAGGGCAACACGATTGCGGAACGGGCAAAGACAACGACAAGAGAGCGGACAGCGGTAAATTAAAGGGGGAAGGCACATGACAGAGATTAGATGGGCGGAGACGGCGGACATCTGCTATATTCGGGCGGAGGGACACGCAGGATACAACCCGGGGAATGACATTGTTTGTGCGGCTATTTCAGCACTGATGCAGACGCTTTATGCGGCGATGGACAGCGTATGCCATGCAGCAGCGGAAGAAAGGCACAGCGACGGGATGATGGCAGTAATCGCCTACAAGGAGAGGAACAACAGAAAAGAGGCTGAGACGCTTTTTCACGGGATTTTATGCGGCTTGAAACTGATTGCAGAGGAATACGCCGACTGCGTGAGGATGGAGCGGCTGACGGGAGAGAGGATGCCCGATTGCGGGTGGGGGAAATAAATTATTTTTTATATTACAATGACGATAGGCACCTCGGAGAGACGAGAGAAAACAAGGATGACACGCCGGAAAGACGGCAGAAGGAGGATACCATGAAACACTACGAAATGAATTTGCGCTTATTTGACGGCGAAGGAGGAACGGCGGGCACTGCAGCGGCAGGCGCGACCACGACCGGAGCGGAGACAGGCGCAGCGGGCGGCGAAAGCAGGGATTTCAACGCAGAATTTGACACGATGGTGAAGGGCGAATACAAGGATGCCTTTGACGCAAGGGTGCAGAAGATTGTGCAGGGGAGGCTGAAAAACAGCAAGCAGACGGAAAGCAAGCTGAAGGATGCAGAGGGACTGCTGGCAATGGTGGGCGAAAGATACAACCTTGACGGCAAGGATTTTACGGCACTGAAAGCGGCACTGGAGGGCGACAGGCAGTACCTTGAGGCGGAGGCTCTGGAAAAGGGCATGACCGTGGAGCAGCTGGCGCAGTTCAAAAAAATGGAACGGGAGAACAAAGCATTTCAGGAGCAGATTGCACAGAACAGACAGCGGCAGGAATTTGAACAGAAATTTGCCGCATGGACGCAGGAGGCGGAGCAGCTGAAAGGGAAATTCCCTGAGCTTGACCTTGCGACAGAATTTGACAATCCCGAATTTGTACGGATGCTGGATCATGGTATCAGTGTAGGGACGGCTTATCAGGCAGTTCACTTTGACGACCTGATGGGCGGCGCGCTGCAGCACACGGCAGCAACAACGGAGAGAAAGGTTCTGGACAGCATCCGCGCACGCGGCGCAAGACCGGCAGAGAACGGCGCGAGCGGCAGCAGCGGGGCAAGAGAGAAACCGATTGACGTAACGAAACTGACAAAACAGCAGAGAAATGAACTGATTGAGAGGGCGAGAAGAAACCCTGACGAGAGAATCACATTCTCCTGATTGGTTCTGAAAAAAGGAGGACAGAAGAAATGAGAAAACAGAGAATGAACCTGCGTCTGTTTGACGTAATGACAACAACGACGGAGACGCTGTCGGCGGAAATGAAAATTTTCTATGACGATGTGCTGATTGACAATGCGAAGCCTAACCTGGTACACGACCAGTTCGGCCAGAAAAGACCTATCCCCAAGAATGGCGGTAAGGAGATTGAATTCAGACGCTACAAGACACTGCCGAAGGCACTGACTGCGCTGACAGAGGGCGTGACACCCGACCCGAACAAGATGAGCGTTACAACGGTAACGGCGAAGGTGAAACAGTACGGCGACTGGATTTCGCTTTCTGACGTATTACTGCTGACTGCAATCGACAACAACCTGACAGAGGCGGTGGTGCTCCTGGGCGACCAGAGCGGCAGAACACTGGATACCATCACGAGAGAGGTTATCAACGGCGGGACAAACGTGCTGTATGCACCTGCGGGGGCAACACCCGTAACCACAAGAGCAGGCATCAAGGCAACAAGCCTGATGACATTGCAGCTGATTATGAAGGCGGCGGCAATTTTGAAAGGTGCAAATGCGGTGCCTTTTGACAAGAGCTATGTAGCTATCGTGCATCCTTATGTTGCATATGATCTGATGATGGACGAAAAATGGGAGGACTGGAACAAATACACAAACGCAGAGGCAATGTACGAAGGCGAACTGGGGCGCATCGGCAATGTGCGTTTTGTGGAATCGACAGAGGCAAAAATCTGGGACAAGGAGACCGCAGGCGGTGACGTTTCCGTATTCTCCACACTGGTAATCGGGAAAAATGCTTACGGCGTGACGGAGGTAGAAGGCGGCGGCTTGCAGACCATTGTAAAACAGCTTGGCAGCGGCGGCACGGCAGACCCTCTGAACCAGAGAGCATCCGCAGGCTGGAAGGCAATTAAGACGGCGGAAATCCTCTCCGACGAATTCATGGTAAGAATCGAAAGCAGCTCCAGCTTCAGCGCGGCGGCGGCGAACTAAGAGAAGGAGGACAACCCTATGGCTACAAAAAAAGAAACCACAGCGGAACAGACAGCGGAAAGCACAATACCTACACAGGAGGAAATGCAGAAGCTGCTGGAGGAAAATACAAGACTGAAAGCCGAAAGAGACGCGGCGGAGGCGGCAAGGATTGATGCGGAGCTGCTGGCGGCGGAAAGAAAAGAAGAAGGCAAGACCGAAGAAAAAGAGGCGGAACTGACACCCGGACAGAAGCAGGTGCAGATGGAAAAGCGGATGCAGGAGGCAATGGAAGCGGCAAAGGCGGAAAAGGAGACAATCCGCCTGCCAATTACCGGAAACGGTGATGACGATGTATTCGTAAGCGTGAACGGTTACAAATACCTGATTCAGCGCGGGAAAGAGGTTGAAGTGCCCCGCTTTGTGGCAGAGGTGCTGAAAAACAGCGAAAACCAGAAGGCGGCAACCTACAGAATGATGGAGGAAATGCAGAAGAAAGCGGAAGACGGCACAGGTCAGTTTCTGTAAGATGACGGATGGCGGAGGCAGAAATGCTTCCGCTTTTCTTACAATAGCGGATTTTTCGGAAGGAGGGAGAAGAAAGTGATTTCGATTATCGGGAAGGAAATGCTTTTTCCGAACGAGGAACAGACCTTTATTGCAGGGGACATGCGGACAGTGAGCCGCACCTTCATGATGAAGCGATACGAGGCGGACAGGATAGACCTTTCGCCGCTGACCTTTCGGCTGGATGTGGAATACAAGAGCGGGAAGAAGGACACCCTGCTTTTAATCAAGACGGTGCAGGAGGAAAGCATTACCTTATTTCTTGAGGTGGATGCGGGGATTTTCAGAGAGAACGGGACGGTTTTCATTGCCGTGCGAGGGAATGACGCGGACGGCGTGCTGAACTGGACAACGGCGAAAGCACCTGTTTTTGTGGAAGGCGCGATTGACACCGACGGAGACTGGAAGGGCGAGCTAAGCGAGCTAAAGCAGATGGAGGCTTCTGTTTCCAAGGTGCTGGAAAGCGAAGCGGCAAGAGAGAATGCAGAAGCGGCAAGAGAAGGTGCGGAAAAGCAGCGGCAGACAGACACAGCGGCGGCAATACAGGAGGCGCAAGAGGCGGCGGAGATTGCCAGAAACGCCAAGGGCGACAAAGGCGACCCCTTCACCTATGCGGACTTCACAGAAGAACAGCTGGCGGCGCTAAAGGGAGCAAAAGGAGACGCTTTTACCTACAGCGAC
>ENA-UERN01002768-UERN01002768.1-human-gut-metagenome-genome-assembly--contig:-NODE-2768-length-13157-cov-6.878287_pt1 | contig 13157 bp, 9 predicted proteins | sample MGYA00242950_ERZ507950 | MGnify/ENA primary metagenome ERZ507950 (study PRJEB26167, sample SAMN06115515) | human gut metagenome | host: Homo sapiens | place: China:Ningxia | collected 2014-11-26...
TAAGTATAATTAATTAGATACAAGTAAGTTACATGCGAATATAAGAGCAGGAGATTTTTCTTTTTAGAGGAAAGGTATAGAAAATGTTGTCATCACATTAGGTAAAGATGGTGCTTATGTAAAGGAAAAAGATAAATATGCAATGATTCCCGCTAAACAAGTAGAGACAATAGACACTACCGGAGCCGGAGATGTATTCTGCGGTGCATTTAGTGTTTGTCTATCCGAAAAGCATTCATTGACAGAAGCTGTCGAATTTGCCAACGCAGCAGCGGCAATTGCCGTTACCCGTATTGGTGCACAGAGTGCCATCCCTTATAAAATGGAAGTTACTTTATAAAACATAAAAGACCTAGGTTAAATATAAATCTGATTCACATGAAAGTAGTAGTTATTGGAAGTTCAAACATCGACATGGTTGCCCAAGTCAACCATTTACCGGCACCCGGCGAAACTGTCGGCGATGCCTCTTTTATGCAATCCCTTGGAGGAAAAGGAGCAAACCAGGCCGTGGCTGCAGCGCGACTGGGAGGTTCCGTCATTTTTGTCACTTCATTAGGGAATGATATGTATGCCGATATACTCAAAAAGAATTTTGAAAAAGAAGGAATCACTACGGATTACATCATCAATGATAACCAGCATCCTACAGGAACAGCATTAATCTTTGTAGCAGATAGTGGGGAAAATTGTATAGCCGTAGCTCCGGGAGCAAACTACTCTTTATCTCCCGAATCAATCAATCACTTTTCCAAAGTAATTGATGAGACGGAAATAGTAGTAATGCAAGCCGAGATTCCTTACAATACAATTAAGAGTATTGCCCTATTAGCACAACAAAAAGGTAAAAAGATTTTGTTTAATCCCGCACCTGCCTGTCTGATTGATGCAGAGCTGATGAAAGCTATTGATATTTTGGTAGTCAACGAAGTAGAAGCAGCTTTTGTATCAGGTATCAAACATACAGGAGACAATCTGGAAGAAATTGCCGAAGCATTGATTACGGCAGGTGCACAAAATGTTGTGATAACACTGGGAAGCCATGGCGTATATATGAAAAACGCTTATACAAGCGGCAGGCTTCCCAGTTACAAAGTGAATGCTATTGACACAATTGCGGCAGGCGATACATTCTGTGGTGCTTTGGCTGTAATGTGCGCTCAAAAAGAGATAGATATTGAAGCCCTCAAATTTGCTAATGCAGCGGCGGCAATTGCCGTCACTCGTTCAGGGGCTCAACCATCCATCCCTACTCTCGAAGAAGTGAACCACTTCATCCTAAAAAACGAATTACCTTATCGCTCAACTTCTAAATTTAATGAACATGAAAACCTACTCGAACCGACGATTCATTCTATCAGGTAGAAATCTTCTGTCAGCAACTGACGGTATAAGACATAGACTTATACTGTTACTTAGCTGTCTATTCATCTTCTCAATGAATATACATGCGCAAAACACTGTATCAGGTACTGTTAAAGATGGTAATGGGGAACCCCTACTCGGAGTTTCCGTTATCGTTAAACATGGAAAAACAACTACGGGAACCGTCACAGACCTCAATGGACATTATCAAGTGAAAGCAGAACCGAACGCTACTATTGAGTTCAGCTTTATTGGATTCAAATCAGTAACAGTACCGGCCAATCAGAAAATGATTAATGTGACCCTACATGACGATAATCAATTGCTGGATGAGGTAGTCGTTGTCGGCTATGGAACTCAAAAGAAGGTTAATTTGACAGGAGCCGTTAGTCAGGTCACAGCCGAAATACTGGAAAACCGCTCCACATCTTCCGTTACGCAAATGTTGCAAGGAGCTATGCCAAACGTCAACATTCAGGTAAATACCGGTAGCCCCGGAGCAGGCGGAACAATCTCCATTCGTGGAATGGGTTCCGTGAATTCCAGTTCTCCTCTTATTCTGGTAGACGGTATTCCCGGTAGTATAGATCAACTGAATCCGAATGATATAGAATCTATCTCCGTTCTTAAAGACGCTTCTTCAGCAGCCATTTATGGTGCGCGTGCAGCATTCGGCGTAGTCTTAGTTACCACTAAGAAAGCAAAATCCGGAAAAGCAAAAGTTTCTTATGATGGTTATTTCTCTTGGTCGAAGCCGACAGTCTCCACCGACTTTGTTACTTCGGGATATGACCACGCTTATATTTACGATACTTCATACATGGGACAAAAGGGGTTCATGGGAGCTGCTACCGGATATACAGAAGAAGATTATAAAGAGCTGGAAGCACGTCGGTATGATACAACAGAGCATCCGGATCGTCCCTGGGTAGTTACAACAACAGAAAGTGATGGCAGACAAAAATACAACTACTATGCCAATTTCGACTGGTGGAACTGGATGTATAAAGAAAGAATGCCATCCCAATCTCACAATGTCAGCATCTCCGGGGGCACCGACAAAATCCAATATTATGTATCCGCAAATTTCTATTCAAAGGATGGTATGATGAAACGGGTAGACGAGAAATATACGCAATACACTTTAACTTCGAAATTCAATGCAGAAATCAAATCATGGCTGAGAATTGGAAACCAGACGAACTATTTTGACAGCTCGCACACTTATCCTGGTGAAAATGCTGCCAATGCAGCTTTTGCCAGAACCATGATCAACTGTGCACCTTACTATGTACCCATCGGACCGGATGGCAACTATACCGGTTTGATGAAAAATGGAAAAGTCATCAACGAAGGTCGTGTAGCAGATATATATGGAGGCGTCTCCAAAGGGAATGTAGGAAAAAGACGTTTCCGAAATACATTCTCTGTTGAAATTACTCCCATCAAGAATTTATCCATAAACGCTGATTATACATTCGGATTCACGATGGATGATAACTGGAAACGCCAGGGATTAGTATATATCTCTAACGGGTATGCCAACGAAACGCAGTTGAGCACCACTTCCACTCACAAAAAAGACTATATACAGAAATCAATGTCTTATGACCCTTCACATGTATTCAATGCATACGCTACCTACGGTAACACTTTTGCAAAAGTTCATAACGTATCGGCAACAATAGGTATGAACTACGAAAAACAGCAAACACACGATTTACTTGGCTACCGGACAGATGTATTATCTGAAACATTGAATGATTTGAATCTGGCAACAGGAACAGGCGCATCAGACCTCAAAGCTACAGGAGGTGCATCCGCTTACGAACTATTCGGCCTTTTTTTCAGAGCCAATTATAATTATAAGGAACGCTATTTATTAGAAGTAAACGGAAGATATGACGGTTCTTCCAGATTCCTCTCCGGAAACAGATATGGTTTCTTTCCCTCCGTATCTGCAGGATGGAGAATAAGCGAAGAGCAATTTATGAAAGACCTAAACATCTTCGATAACCTGAAGATAAGAGCTTCATATGGTGTCCTCGGTAATCAATTGGGAGTAAGCATGTATCCCTATTCTACAATTACCCAAAAACAGTCTTCTTATATTGTTGGTAATTCGCTTGCCTATTACTTGACTACCCCCGCTCCCGTAGCAGGTGACTACACGTGGGAAAAAGTAGGCACCCTTAACATGGGTATAGATATCAGCGTATTGAATAACAGATTAAACTTCAGCGGAGACTATTTTATCAGAAAAACATCAGATATGTTCGTTGACGGTATTACACTTCCTGCTGTTTATGGCGCGAATCCTCCCCGACAAAATGCCGGAGAAATGAAAACAAAAGGGTATGAAATAACCGTAACCTGGCATGACAATTTCAAATTGGCTGGAAAACCACTGAATTATGAGGTTTTCGGTTCTTTGGGTGATGCTACCTCTGAAATTACTAAATATCAAGGAAATGACACGAATATCTTAACTGATTATTACGTAGGAAAGAAAATCGGAGAAATTTGGGGTTATAAAACCGGTGGATTATTCCAATCGGATGAAGAAGCAACTGAATGGACAAGTAAGATAGACCAGTCGGCAGTAAACAGGGATATTTTAAAGAGCCAGGGAAAATGGTCTGTTGCTCGTGGAGGAGACGTAAAATTCCTCGACAAGGATGGTAATAATATTATCAACAATGGAGCAAATACACTTGACGATCATGGCGACCTTGAAGTTATCGGCAATGAAACACCACGTTATAATTATGGGTTTGGAGCAAATATCAACTGGTATGGGTTTGACTTTTCTATCTCATTCCAGGGTATTGGAAAAAGAGATTTGTATCCGAACAAAGAAATGGAAAAATTCTGGGGTTCATGGGGGCGTGTCAACAGCGCTTTCCTTCCCAAGGGAATTGCCGAACAAGCATGGTCGGAAGAAAACAAAGGTGCATACTTCCCTCGCCTCGAACGTGGTAGTGCAGCATACAATGATGATGGACAGATGCAAGTTGTCAACGATAGATACTTACAAAATCTGGCATATCTGCGTTTGAAAAATCTCTCGATAGGTTATACACTGCCGAGTAAACTTACAACTAAAGCAGGAATCGAACGATTAAGAATCTATTTCGCTGGTGAAAACCTATGTTATTGGTCACCTTTCAAGACTGACTATATAGATCCAGAACAAGCGATGTCTGCCAACGATGCACGTATTTATCCGTTCTCTAAAACGGTGTCCATTGGTGTAAACCTGACATTCTAAATTCCCCAAACTAAACATCTATTAAGTATGAAAACAACAACGATTATAAAGAAAGCCTTTTTGATAAGTTCATTATCGCTTTCGTTTTGCGCTTGTGATTTAGATCAGTTACCGCAAGATCAAATGACTCCGGAGAACTCTCTGAAGAATGAAACGGAACTTAAGTTATACATCAACGGACTTCTGCCCATGCTGTCAGGAGCATCCAATGTAGATAATGGAGCCAGCGTAGCCGCCGGAAGAATGATGGAAAAGACTGACGACGTGATATGGCCCACACTTCCCGATTATATGACTGGCAAAAGAAGCTCAACGCAATCAGCCGGAAGCTGGGACTGGGACAATCTGCGAAAGATTAACATCTTCCTAAAATATTCTGTAAACTGTCCGGATGAGACTATACGTGAAAAATACAATGCAATGGCCTACTATCTGAGAGCACAGTTTTACTATGACAAACTGAAGACATTCGGTGGAGTGCCTTGGTACGATACTGTACTCGAAGATAATAGTCCGGAATTGTACAAACCGCGTGACTCCCGCGAAACGATTGCGAACAAGATTCTGGAAGATTTGGATAAAGCCATAAAAAACGGTGTGGAAACCAAAAGTCTGAATGAGATAACCAAATGGACTGCATTGGCTCTGAAGAGTCGTTTCTGCTTATTCGAAGGAACATTCAGAAAATACCATAACATAGAAGGAGCAGAGGATTTTCTGAAAGAATGTGTATCGGCTTCTGAGGCACTAATGACTTCGGGGAAATACACTATTGACAAAGGAGAAGGAACGGATGTTGCTTACAGAGATTTATTTGCACAACCTGTTACAAACAATGCCAGTGACGTAGAAGTTATAACCGCCTATGCTTATAGCATTTCATTAGGCGTAAAACATAACACCAACTATTCTATCATTAACGCCAGTGGAAACCAGATTGGACTTAGTAAAGCATTCATGGATTCTTATCTGATGAATGATGGTAGCCGTTTTACAGACAGACCAGGCTATGAGACTATGATTTTTGGTGAAGAATTTGAAAACAGAGATCCACGTATGTTTCAGACAGTCAGATGTCCCGGTTACGCCCGCATTGGCAAGACCCATGATGTAAATAGGCTCTATGAGGCCATGCAAATCTCCGCCACTGGATACATGCCGATTAAGTATATACAATCTGGCGATTATGATAAACAGACCAGCAACGAAAATGATATCATCCTGTATCGTTATGCAGAAGTTCTGTTGAATTATGCCGAAGCAAAAGCCGAGTTAGGTACGCTTATCCAGACAGACTTGGATCAAAGTATCAAACTAATACGGGATCGTATCGGGATGCCGAATATGAATATGGCAGCTGCAAATGCTAACCCGGACCTAGTGTTGGCAGTACAGTATCCACTTGTATCAGGAAATAACAAAGGAGTAATTCTTGAAATCCGAAGAGAACGCAGAGTTGAAATGGTTATGGAAAATCTGCGTTATGATGATCTGATGCGTTGGAAAGCCGGCCATTTATTTACCGAACAATTCAGGGGAGTTTATTTTTCAACAGTCACCGCTCCTTCTACCAAGTATGATTTGGATAAACCGGCATATACAGTTAGAAACGCCAACTTTTACATTTATATAGGTGAACGTCCCGCCAATCTTACCGAAAAGAACTCAATCGGGCTAAATGTAGGTATTTTCTTGAGCAATGGCAATTCTGGTAATAAAGTACTCAATACAGATAAAGTAAAAACCTGGAATGAGGAACGTGACTACCTGGCTCCGCTACCAAGTTCCGCCCTTGTTATCAATCCGAATCTAAAACAAAATCCGCATTGGGACAGTCCTTCAGATTAACTAATCTATAAAAAAATAGCAAATAAATGAAACGACGTGATTTTATAAAAAACGCAAGTCTAGCATTATCTGCTGCATTTGTACCTAATATAGCATTCCCCTCTTTCTTAAGGGGGGGTGCTCCTCTAAACAATGTTCTGTACAACGGTGTCGCATTACCTGACGTTTGGCCTCCCAGAAATATTGGCATGAATTACGATCCTATGCCAACGCCTTATTTAATCAACCGACCGGAAATCATTCCAATCGACCTAGGAAGACAACTTTTGGTTGACAATTTCCTGATTGAACAGACAGATATGGAACGCAGGTCATATACACCACGTAAAATGAGTTTCAATCCGGTACTCAAACCGGAGACAGAATTGGAACAGGGTATTTACGGCATTCCCGGAGCCAGTGCCAAAGATGGTGGTGTATGGTGGGATCCGAAAGACCAACTCTTCAAAATGTGGTATGAAGCTGGCTGGTTACACAGAATGGCCTACGCTACAAGTAAAGACGGAATATATTGGGAGCGTCCCAATCTTGATATAGTGCCGGGCACTAATCAGATTGTACCGGAAATCGTAGCAGACTCATCTACTGTGTGGCTGGATCATTTTACCCAAAATGATGAAGAGCGTTTCAAAATGTTCCTACGCTCTCCTAATTCTATTCCCGGTTCCACAGAACGCTTTAATTATGGATTCAGTATGGTTTCTCCAGATGGAATTCACTGGGGTAAACCAGTCAAAACCGGACCATGTGGAGACCGGAGCACCATGTTCTACAATCCTTTCCGCCAAAAATGGGTATACAGCCTCCGGAATCCGGAAAACATAAACCGTGTACCTATCGGACGCTTCCGCTATTACCATGAACATTCCAATTTCCTGGAAGGAGCGAAATGGACAAAAGAAGACCTTATTTATTGGTTGGGAGCAGACTATCTGGATGATCCGGATCCATATATCGGTGATAAAGCACAACTATATAACTTGTCCGCAGTACCTTATGAAAGCATTATGCTGTCATTACCTCAAATACACCTGGGACCATCTAACGAAAGATGTAGAGAAGCCGGAGTCCCTAAAATAACCGAGTTAAAAGTAGCTTACAGCCGCGACGGTTTCCACTGGGATCGTACCGACCGGCATACCTTTATTCCCGCCGAACGAAAAGAAGGTTCATGGGACAGAGGATATGTACAATCCGTGGGAGGATTATGCGCAATTGTGGGGGATCAACTCTGGTTCTACTATATAGGATTCGAGGGAAACAGGAAAAAGAAAAGTTCGGTTTACGAAAAGAACGGAATGCATGCCAATGGAAGTACCGGCATAGCTGTATTACGCAGAGACGGCTTCGTATCTTATTCCACTTCAAAGGAAAAAAGTACATTATTAACCCGTCCAGTAACATTCACTGGCGAATACCTGTTCGTAAATGTAAATTGTCCAAACGGAGAGTTAAAAGTGGAGGTGTTAGATACTGACAATAATGTAATTCCAGGGTTCTCCGCAGGTGACTGTAAGCCTCTCTCAATAGACAGCACGATTGCACAAATAAAATGGAAAAACAAAAAGGATCTGTCTATTTTAAAAAACCAACCAGTCCGATTCAAATTTTATTTAGCCAACGGTGATTTGTATTCATTCTGGGTAAGTCCCGATATAGAAGGTGCCAGTAACGGATACAACGCAGCAGGAGGTCCGGGTTTTAGCGGAGGTATAGACATTGAAGGCAAAAAGGCCTATAAAAAAGCTGAAAATTTCCCTAACCTGTTAGAAAGATGTTAAAACAATTAATAAATAAAATAATATAAATAACGATGGATAAAAAATTATTTGAAGGCGTGATTACCCCAATGGTGACCCCCCTTATTGACAGAGAGAATATTGATATTAAAGGTTTGGAAAAATTGCTGGATCATTTGATAAATGGCGGAGTCAGTGGAATTTTTCTTATGGGTACTACTGGTGAAGGAACAAGTATTTCTCTTCGAATGAGAAAGGAACTCATTAAATATTCAGTAGCATATGTAAATGGCCGTGTACCTGTATTTGCCAGCATTGCTGATTGTTGTATTGAAGAAAGTCTGAATATGGCATGTTATGCAAAAGAATGTGGAGTCAGCTATTTAGTATCCGCACTACCTTTTTATCTGGGATTAACTCAAAAAGAAATAGTCGACTATTACACGACGATTGCCGACAATGTATCCCTGCCTCTGTTCTTATACAACATTCCGGCACAAACTAAATTAATGATTTCCGTAGAAGCAGTCAAGACATTGGCTAAGCACCCGAACATCATCGGAATGAAAGATAGTTCTGGTAACGGTACTTACTTCAATACGCTACTTGCGGAAGTGAAAGCTGAACATTCTGATTTTACCATTCTCGTAGGACCAGATGAAATGTTGGCTTCTACAATGGCATTAGGTGGCAATGGAGGTGTAAACTCCGGTTCCAATCTATTCCCTGAACTTTATGTCAACTTGTTCAAAGCGTGTAAAGCTAAAGATGCGGAAAAAATATTCAATTTACAGAAGCTAGTAATGAAAGTTTCTACCAAGATTTACTCGGTTGACAAATCAAGCGTGTCTTTCCTCAAAGGGTTAAAAGCCGCATTATTTACAGAAGGCCTAATAACCGATTACATCTGCGAACCCCTACAAAAAGTAAATGACACTGACCTGGAAATAATCAGAAAAAATGTAGCGGAATTGAAGAAACTAATTATTCAGGCATTATGAAAACAACCAGCAAATTAATCACTTTATTAATGATCATTACTATGACTTGTTCCTGTGGAAACCCTAAAAAGAAAGCTGAAACTATCACTTCTGACACTGATTCTACAGAAGTAGACTGGAAATATGGTTGGCCGATAGTTGCCAGTCCGACACTCGACATGAATGCTTTAAAGAAACATCAAGCCCAATACCCTGAAAGATGGAAAGCTACATTCGAGTATCTGAAAAGTACAGAATTAAGTAAATTAACTCCTGGTGAATATGAAATTATAGGGCGAGACATATATGCCATTGTTAGTGAATATGCTCCTAAAGAAGAAACAGAATGTAACTTTGAAGCACATCGCAAATATATTGATCTCCAATACCTGATCAATGGAAAAGAGAAAATGGGAGTAACAACATTGGATAAAGTAGTCCCTGTTTGCGAATATGACGAGAAAAAGGATATTGTTTTCTTCAAACCCGATGCACCGGCCATATATGAAGTGGCAACTCCCGGTTTTTTTTATGTTTTCTTCCCTAAAGATGCTCACCGTCCCAGTATAAAAGAGGAAGATGGGATGATTGTGAAGAAAATAGTTATTAAAATCAAAATATAGATATGCTGAAAGATAAGAAATTTTATCCATGGATGGTAGTAGGGATGCTCGTCGTAGTGTCTCTACTCAACTATTTAGATAGACAGATGCTAGCTACGATGCGGCCGTTCATCATGGTAGATATCAAAGAGCTGGAATCTATCACTAATTTCGGACGACTGATGGCTATATTCCTCTGGGTATATGCTATTATGAGCCCCATATCAGGAATGATTGCAGACCGCTTGAACCGTAAATGGCTGATTGTCGTCAGTTTATTCGTATGGTCTACCGTCACTCTTATGATGGGATATGTGCATGATATTAACCACCTGTATATATTAAGAGCATTAATGGGTGTTAGCGAAGCATTTTACATACCTGCCGCTTTATCTCTCACAGCCGACTACCACCAAGGGAAAACAAGATCTATTGCTATCGGCGCACTGACTTCCGGTATTTATTTAGGGCAAGCTATCGGTGGCTTCGGAGCTACAGTAGCCGCTCACACTTCCTGGCAATTTACTTTCCACTCTTTTGGGATGGTCGGTATCATTTATAGTTTTGTGCTTATCGCACTGCTGCATGAGAAAAAAACTTATGTAGTAAATACAGAACAAAGGAGAAGTATAAAGGAAAATCTTTCAATGACCTTCAAAGGATTGGCAGTATTGTTCAGTAATATTGCATTTTGGGTAATGCTATATTATTTTGCGGCACTTAATCTCCCTGGATGGACCACCAAAAATTGGTTGCCGACAATGGTCTCCGATACATTAAATATGGATATGGAGTTTGCTGGTCCGCTTTCTACCACAACTTTGGCCCTTTCTTCTTTTGTCGGGGTATTCCTCGGAGGTTTTATCTCCGATAGATGGGTACAGAAGAATATCAAAGGAAGAGTTTACACCAGTGCCACCGGATTGTCACTGATTGTTCCCGCTCTTTTAATGATGGTTTACGGAAACAATATTATATTTATTGTTGCAGGAGCCATACTCTTCGGACTTGGCTTTGGTATGTATGATACCAATAATATGCCTATTCTTTGCCAGTTCATCCCTTCCCGATATCGCGCTACTGGTTACGGACTCATGAATTTTGTTGGAATAGCCGCCGGAGCCATTATCACAAACGAGTTAGGCAAAGCGTTCGAAGCTAATTATAAGGATCTTGTCTTTTTGATAATGATCTTCTCTGTATGTCTGTCCATATTCCTTCAGTTAAAAGTGCTAAACCCAAAAACTACGGATATGACCGATGAACTAATGACCAAGTCAAAAAATAAATAAAAAACGTAAACTGAACGATTATGAAGTATACATACTCACTTATTAGGTCAATAAAACCATATGTAAACATTATCATGTTTTTACTGTGTTTGGTATCTTATAGTTGCGGCGGTTCAGATGATGGTATATCCGATCCCCCGGAAAATTCCGGAACTGATCCGGCCCCCGACCCTGATGACCCGTCAGACGATTGGAGAACTCTCTACAATGGAATCATTCTGCCCTCTGTATGGCCACCAAAAGATATAAATATCAGTTCATATGAACCGATGAAGGTTCCCTATCTACAGACGCCTCCGGAAGTAATTCCCATTGATGTAGGCCGTCAGTTATTTTTTGATAATTTCCTGATAGACAACACCGATCTGGTACGCAAATTCTATAAGCCCAAGAAATACGCACAGAATCCTATACTAAAGCCAGAAACAACTTTGGAGACATCAAATATTCCTGGTGCTTCTGCCAAAGATGGCGGAGTATGGTGGGAACCCAGAGAACAGATCTTCAAAATGTGGTATGAAGCCGGATGGCTCAACAAAATGGCTTATGCAACAAGTAATGATGGTGTCAACTGGGTACGTCCAGATTTGAATAACGGTTCGAATGAGCTATTGACATTGTCCAGATTCCCCGCAAATTCATGTGCTGTCGTATTGGATTATGAGGCATCCGACAATGAAAGATATAAGATGTTTTTACGTTCACCAAACGCTAATGCAACAGATAATGCTGGTTACTGCATGATATCTTCGAATGGAAAACAATGGAGCTGGTTCACAAAAACAGGTCCTTGTGGTGACAGAAGTACAATGTTCTACAATCCTTTCCGTAAAAAATGGGTGTTCAGCATACGAACTCTAGGTGTGCTAGGCAATTCTCCTCATGGAAGAGCCAGATATTATCGGGAACATTCTGATTTTCTGACTGGAGCAGTCTGGACTAAAGCAGATGTAGTATTCTGGTGTAATGCGGATAATAAAGACACTCCAGATCCGGAATTCAATCTACCACCCGAACTTTATAATTTGAATGCTGTAGGTTATGAAAGTATTATGCTGGGGTTGCACCAAATTTTATTGGACGAGAATGAAATTGCCAAAGCTGCCAACAGACCGAAAATCACAGAATTAAAAGTTTCTTTCAGCCGTGACGGCTTCCATTGGGACAGACCTTACAGAGAGGCATTTATTCCTGCTACCCGAGTACCTGGCAGTTGGGATCGTGGATATGTACAATCGGTAGGTGGTATTTGTACAGTAGTAGGGGATCAATTAAGGTTCTACTACATCGGATTTAAAGGTGGAGACCCCTCAAGCTATATGCATTCAAATGGTGCCACCGGCATGGCTATTCTACGCAGAGATGGATTTGCTTCCATGTCTACAACGGGAGAAGGCAGCCTTACGACTCGTCCTGTCACATTTACTGGTAAATATTTGTTCGTCAATGTCGATTGTCCGTCCGGTGAACTTAAAGTTGAGATTCTGGATAAAAATAATAAGGTTATTGATGATCTTTCAGCAGATAAATGTAAAGCCGTTAGTATAGATTCCACTATTCAACAAATAGAATGGAATGGAAGCAGTGACTTATCTTCATTGGTTGGTCAAGAAGTAAAGTTCAGATTCAAACTTAAAAATGGTGATTTATATGCATTTTGGGTAAGCCCGAGTACCAATGGCGAAAGTAATGGATATGTAGCCGGTGGTGGTCCCGGATATATCAGCAATAAGGATACAGAAGGAAAAAAAGCATATGAACAAGCAAGTGGTCTCCAAAAATTCTAATTAATGTAATAGAAACATTTAAAGAAACTGCAGGACAAATCATCAATCTGATCTCAATCCTACATGAAAAAGCCACAGGAAAACAATCAATAACCCTGTGGCTTTTATCTTATGTGACCTAATTTAGATTCAAACTGTCATATCCAACAAAGTTTCTCCCTTCGTATTCAATACTTTTATTCTTAACACCTCTTTTTTCTTTTCCAGAATCATCACCGTAGCACTGTCCATCTTATATCCTCCACCAATAATAACCGGATAATTATTACCCAG
>ENA-UERN01002775-UERN01002775.1-human-gut-metagenome-genome-assembly--contig:-NODE-2775-length-13131-cov-64.616516_pt1 | contig 13131 bp, 9 predicted proteins | sample MGYA00242950_ERZ507950 | MGnify/ENA primary metagenome ERZ507950 (study PRJEB26167, sample SAMN06115515) | human gut metagenome | host: Homo sapiens | place: China:Ningxia | collected 2014-11-26...
CCACCTTGCACCGTTTGCACTTTGCACTTCTTGCACTCTTGCACAAAAGATGCTGCATTTTGTGCCAAACAAGTGCAAAAGTGCAGAAAGTGCAAGGTGCAACAAGTGCAGAGCCTTATGAGTGAGTATAGATTCCATCTACAGAAATACAAGCTGGGCAACCGATATGCTTGCCCTCAATGTGGGCGTAAGCGTTGCTTTGCAAGATATATTGACGAGGAAGGACAGATTGTATTCCCTGACAATGTGGGGCGTTGTGACCATGAACAGAGTTGTGGCTACCATTATTCTCCGTCTGATTATTTCAAGGACAATCCCGATACCAACTGCAATGATGATTGGAGATATAAAACACCAATCAAAGAGTGCAGGAAAGAGAAAACTCTTCCAACTTTCATTGATAGCAAGCTGGTGGAGCAAACACTGCATGGCTATTCTGTCAATCCTTTGTACCGATACATTTCAACGGTCTTTGGCAAAGAGGAGACAGAACGCCTGTTTGCCTTGTACAAGGTCGGCACTTCAAAGAAATGGGGCGGTTCAACTATCTTTTGGCAGATAGATGTCAATGGGAATGTGCACACTGGCAAGATAATGAAGTATGATGACAAGACAGGTCACCGTATCAAGGAACCACACAGCCTGGTGACTTGGGTACACTCTGAACTGAAACTGCCAGACTTTACACTTCGGCAGTGCTTCTTTGGCGAACATCTATTGACAGATAAAACCACGACCAAGACTATAGCCATAGTGGAGAGTGAAAAGACAGCCATCATTGCCACACACTTCATGTCTGATTTCGTGTGGTTGGCTACTGGAGGCATGAACGGATGTTTCAATAAAGATGCTGTCGAAGTCCTAAGCGGTCGGGAGGTTGTTTTGGTTCCAGACCTTGGGGCAACGGATAAGTGGAAAAGCAAACTTCCGTTGCTGCAATCAATATGCAAGCAAGTTCTTGTCAGCAACATCTTGGAAGACAATGCCACCGATGAACAAAAGACCAATGGTCTTGACATTGCCGACTTCCTGCTGATGACGGAAACGCCACAGATGGCGCTACAAAGGCTGATAAAGCAACATCCGCCTCTCCAGCATCTAATAGACAGTCTTGGGTTGGTGTTGGTGGAAGAGTCATAGCAGAGTGGGTAAGGTTCTGCGAGCACGCTTGCGTGACGGACTTTCACAAAAGTCCTAAACATAATAGGGACTTTTAGATTCACATGCTTGCGATGTTCACTTAAAAAGTCCTTCTATTATGCTCAGGCTCCGCCCGAGACCTGTCTCCAATTATACAAGAACTACGTTACAAGCTCAAATGAAATTCTTATGGAAAGAAACATACCACGTGCCGCCATTCATGTAGGCACAGACAAGAAATCGTTCTCGTCCCAAGTGGGCAACGAGGCGGAGCGCAGAGGTTGGGACGAGAAGCGTTACCAACTCAAAAACGCGGACATAGACAAGAACAACCATTATAACTACTCACGCAAGAGACTCAACTTTGAGATAGTCAAGGGTGGAAAGATAGTGCCTCTTGGTTCCCAGTCGGTGCCGTTGCATGAACGCTTGCAGCACAGACTTGATGAACTTGGTTTCAAGCCGTATATGGATGCCAAGCGTCCCGACCAAGTTTCAAGGAACAGTCCGAACTGCACTGTCGGCATCATCTTCTGTGGTGACCATGATGTGCTTAACAGGCTTGCCTTTGGTGAACAGAAACTCAACACATCAGATCCAAATGCTGACCACAGCAAGGTTGTATTGCAAAAAGGCATCTATGACTGGGCATTGGACACCTACCGCTTTGCATGTGAGAAATGGGGAGAAGAGAATGTCATCGGCTTTGATGTGCATTGTGACGAGACAAGCATCCATGCCCATGTGCAGACCGTGCCTGTTGAACAAGTAAAGAAACGTGGGCGCATCGGAAGCAAGTACATTCACAAGGATAATCCAGAAAATGTTCTTACAACCAAAGAATGGAGAGCACTTCCAAAAGAAGAACGTGACAACTACACAAAATCGGAAGCGGCAAAGGGTGTTGTTGAAAGGGTCTCTTATGCCAAAGTGTGGGGAGAGCGAGCAAAGGACAAATCACAATACCTTTCCCAACTGCATACTGACTATTACAACAAGGTAGGACATAAGTATGGCTTGGCAAGAGGCTTCTCCTATGATGAACTTTCAGAGGAAGAAAAGCGAGGACGCAAGCATAAGAACAAGGTGGTGCTTGAAGCGGAACGTCAGGCGAAAGTCGCTCTTGACAAAGTGGAGAAATATGCAGTGCTCGCCACAATCGACAAGAAGGAACTGACCATTCCTTTTCTCAACATCAAGGCTCCAGTTCAAGAAGCGATGAATGCCGTAAAGAAAGAACTTGCTATCCCGATTCCTACGCTTATAGGACAAAAGACATGGCGTGAGGAGCGTGTGGCTAATATCTACGCTGCAATCAAGGCTCTTGTAGCAGCCATCAATGCAGAACGTGACAAGCAGAATGAAGATGTACGCAAGTCTGTCAACAAGACATACACTTACTATATGCAGAATCTCAATAAGCAGATAGAGGAGAACAAGTCGCTTCGTGCCGAGAATGATGCGCTAAAGACTGAAAACAACAAAGTCAAACAACGCATCTCTCAACTTGACGAGAAGGCTGTGGAGCGAGTGACTACTCAACTTGTCTGTGCGAAGGAAGAACTCGCCAGTGCCAAAAGTTATAATACTACACTTATGGAAATGTACAATGATTTGAAGGCTCGTTGGAATGCCATTTGGCAAGAGCCTGAAATGACAGACGCATGGAGACGAGTGGAAGCACGTAAGGAGAAAGAAGCAAAAGAAAAGGCTCGGAAAGAAGCCGAAGCCAAACGTGAAAGCATGGCTCGGCAAAATAGATACATAGGAGTGCTTGACAAGTTCATCCATGAGGGACACGAAGCTTTATCATCCTTTGCAAAAACAGACAGAGTCAACTTCAACGAGACAGAATCGGCTTCCATATACTATGGCATTATGGCATCTGCTGTAAAGCATAATATTGGATTGGACTCTAAAGCCTGTATAGATTCGGCAGCAAAAAGTTTCTTATCTGGTATGTCGTGGAATGGTTTTACAGACTTCAAGCAAGAATGTGTCACTAATTGGACAAAACTCTTCGCCACGAATGAAGTTCAATTCACAGACAACGCCATTGACAACTTTCTCGCTTTTGTTGACCATATGTCATGTAGTGCAGATACATACGTTTCGCTTGGTGGCTCCAATGGCTGCGCCGACCAACTTACGAATTGGGACGGAACACAAAAATTAGGATTGGGTATATTCTATAAAGAAAAGAAGAAATCTCAATCAAGATAAAGGATTCTGTTTGTATGGATAAGTTATATACCAAAAACACGATAGATATTACGTCTGAGAATTTGGACTAAACAATACATGAAGCCTCGTTTTTTGCTAAAACAAGGCTTCATGTATAATAAAGTGAAGTCTAAACCCTACAAGGACATTTGTATATTTTTAGTTGCTCATAAATTGAAATGGAAGGGCATAGAACCTGAAGTGCACAATCCTTACATTCCAATTTCTTATTTCGTGTGAAATACCAATAGCATTCTTGTGAACCAACCCAATTATTAATAATACAAGCAAGGTCTCGATTTTGTAAAGACTCAATTTGCTGATTTACACAATAGACCATCCCGTCATAATTGATTGTTATATGACCAAAGTATGATGTATTTATGTAATCTTTCAAATAACAGTCTTTTAGATTTTGATTGATTTTAAGAACCTCGTCTTTGGTTATAACCATTTGTGGCTGTAGGGTAATATTCTTTTCATCCAAGAATATAGGGCATAATACTATATTTTCTTTTGCACCCGTAAGCTTGTCTAAATCAGAATTATTTGTTACAATATATTTTAGGATTAACCTTTCTTCTCTTAGGTTTATAATATCTAAGGGGGTAGCTGAATCGATAAGCAATTCTACCATTATTGTTCTATACTTGCGTAACATATCTTGTATATGTTGAATAGGATAAGCCAAGTAATGGACTCTAAAAACAACAAGTATGTTTCTTGTTTGGGCAAGATTTAAAATTCTTTCCAACTTATCGCATGAAATTTCTCCAGACAAGACAATTCTTTCCAGGTCAAAAGAAATAAGTTGCAGTAATATTGTGTCTATGTCAATCTCTGTATGATTAACGTTTGGATACTCTAATTGCTTGTAAGCAAATGAATTGAGATTTATAGACAATGTATTATTAAGTAAAAAAGTGATAGATTTCAACATCATATTTGTATATGATGCCAAGTTGTGCCCTAAAGCTTTGTTTTCTTTATTTAAGGAGGTCATTATTTGTAATCCTCGTTTGGGGAAATAAGGCATTGACTTGTTTGGTTGTATGAAATATCCGACTCCGTTGTTGGCGATTTTTTGCAAAATAGTCTTGTTGTCATCGCAATCATCTATATAACCGCACTGATTTAATGTATTGACGGCTTTATATGGGACGACAATATTCCTCATATATATGCTACTAAACTTTATTGTATCATATATGAGCAATTCTTTTGATGTTGCCTTGATATAGCAATGTGGAAAAATTATGTACAGTCTGTTCATTTTATTATAATGTTTTCTTCAACCACTTCTATTATGTCAGGATGGGATTCTATGTATGATACAGCATCTGACAATAGTTTTGCGAATTTACTTTTTGAAGTAAACTCATCACATTTACCATTGCTATAACAAAAAGAACATTTAGTGCAACAAAATTGCATGTAGCATTTCTTGCATAAAGATGAAACTTCTGTGATTCTTTTCATAAATCCATTTGCTACCTCATTGCAATCAATATGAACACAGCCACTATTATCAATATATCCTAACGGTGAATCCCTATTGACTTTTTCACATGGATGTATTTTCCCATTATAGCTTACGAAAAGTCGTTTTGAAAATGGAATACATGTACCAGTTGGCAAGGTGCTATTCTCTATACTTTCATCTACGAGTAGCTCACTCTCTTTGCTAACTGAATTGTTCAACAGCCTTGTAGTAAAAACCAAAATTCGATTAAAGAGCGGATTTTGAGTGATTAAACTTGGAACCAACTCTATATCCTCTGGAATTTCAAAAGTTTTAAGCATAGATAGAATTCTGTTTCCATCTTTTGCATCCTCTGTAGGAACATGAAGGGGGCTAAAATTCGGCGTTGTGTTAAATTGCATCTTAAACCAATCAACAATTTCCCTTACATCACTTTTATTTGTGAAAACCGCATTATAGCGAAATGTTGCGAACCATTCTGAATATAAATTCTCAACACACTTCAAGTTCATCATTACGATGTCAAACGAAGGATTCCCTTTAGGAGTTACTCTATAAGAGTCGTTTTCCTTGTTGCCATCAAGACTAATTAGCATTTTGAATTTGTGACGTGACAAAAAATCTGCATATTTTGATAGAAGCATTGCATTTGTTGTCATTGTAAAAAACAATGAACGGTTGCGAAATTCTATACGTTCTGCATATTCTACAATTTGGCGCACTACAGCGAAATTCATCAATGGCTCACCTCCATAGAAACTAATGGCAAAAGGTTCTTTAGGTGCATTTGATAGAGGTTCTTTCTGAAAAAGAATTGCCAAATAATCAATTATGCCTTTGGCTGTTTCAAATTTCAGATTCCCCAACATACCTCTTCGGCTATCAAATGTATCATATCCTTCGCTATAGCAACAATATTCGCATCTAAGATTACAGAGTGTTGTTGTCTCAAATATGATTTGTGATAGTTTTACCAATACTCCTTGTATAGTATTCCCTGTTATATAACTATCAAATGATGAAGTATATTTGTCAAGATATCCATATTGCTTTAACTGACGAAAGGTTTCGTCTCCTTCATTTCTGTCGTTTGAAATTATATCGTACATATTCTTTGATAATGGCAATATTGCCTTTTTCAAAGGACTATACAAATAATAATTTTCGTTTTGAGTTTGAAATACTATAGCTTCCATATGCATAAAATAAGGAAAGCCAAAGTGTTAAACAATGGCTCTCCTTAATTAGTGATTCTTTAATCAATGTTCCAACTTCCAGCAGAGGCAACATCGTCGCACATTGTAACTTCGCCTTCTCTGATGAAACACTCACAAGGACAATAACAGTTGCTAATGCGAACAATATGTCCTTTTTGTCCAACAACTCTTAATCTATTTTTGAGTTGTTTGTTCTGCTCTTCTATAACAGACAGTTTTAAAACTCCCATAAATATTTCTTTTAACCCCTTTTGTTGTGTACAAGTCAATCGCAGGGGTGTTGCGTTTCGACTTGCTTGTGTATCGCTGTTAAATATTCATCCATAGGAATGTATATATCCGTGTTGGTATAAAGTGCATCGGTAAAAGTCTTTGGAAAGGCTGTATAACCGATTAATGCCCCTCGGAGCATATATCCATACTCTTTACTATCAATGCCTCTATTTTGGGCATATCGGTCAATTTGGTCAAAACCAAAAGGTTTGATAAAGAAAGCCATCAAGGATTTCAATACAACCAAGTTGACGGGAATGCTAAATGATGAGCATTGGTTGTGCTTGTATGACCAAAATTCCCGAAGAGTGCTAAGTATTTGCTTACCTTTTTCTGTGTTAGAGCATTCTAAGCACTTATATTTGTTGGCTGATTCAACAATAAGGTTCAATACAACTTCGTCAGACAAACCTCTTTGTTTGCACATAAGAGCTTCATTCATTATGATATCAAGAAATACTTTTTCTTCATCAGAATTCAGTACATCAATGCTTATAGTTAAGTTCTTTAGCGAGAAACGAGAGTAATCAATGTTTCCGTTTGCCTCACCAGATACTTTTGCTTTACCGATAAGATCATTCATAATATCACTAACACGGACAAACAAAGCTCCTAAAGTCGTATCATACATAGATGAACCTGATTCTATGTTCGTTATCTGTTGTTTTATATCTGCGATCTGCTGCTTTATGGACTTAAATTCGTAATTTTCATCTTCGTATTTTTTGATTTCTTGTTTGAGATACTTCTTACGCTCATATTCCCAAGTTCCCTTTTTGAAATATTCACGTTTTTTCCCCATTTTGATACCATTATCACGTTCTTTCTTTTTTATAGAATTAAGTTCTTCTATCCAATCAGAAATACCATCGTGACATTCCATGCTGTAAAGTTTGCTTTCTAGAGCATCCTTTTGTGTTATTAAGAAATCTCTTTTGTCTGTACTATTTGCTTGTTTATTCTGAGATATTTCTTCTGCACGAGCCTTTGCCAATTTGACAATTTCAGAGAAATGTTGCATAAGAATATCAAACAAGTTTGTCCTTGTCTTAACAGTACCATTATATATCCCTTTAGCTGTTTGGATTAGAGAAATATATTTACTCTCATTTGAAACAGCGATTTCAGAAACCATAACTTGTGTATTTAATCCAGCAAATGAATTTTTTAAATCACGCAATATACACATTAGTTTTTGTTCTTGGGGATTTTTTGCAAACGCCATTGCACGAGTAAAGGCAACAATCATTCCCTTTAATCTGTCATAAATACAGTCTTGTGCAACATATTCTTGAAGTTGAAAAGATATGGCGTTTGCTATTTTTCCTGTGGATATAGGCAACGCATTGCTCGTCTTTACGATAAATTCAGACTTGTACTTTTCAATACATTTTACTTCAAACAATATTTGCGATTCTGCAACAAGAGATTCCAGTAAATCTCTTGAAGAGAACAGAAAAGCAACAGCTCCCTTTTTGTAGTAGATTGTCTTATTGTATGTAAATAGAGTTTTACTATTTTTGACAGGAGCTATATTTGATTTGTCTAGAATTTCATCATTGACTCTCAAGACATAATCACCATTAATTTCCTTTGTTGACAAAATTAGATAATTAGCCCTTTCATTTGTTCCATCTAAATAACGGCTCAAATTATTCCCATATCCTCTGACTTGGTAGAAAGAGAATGGTGATATACTTTCTGAAACGAAAGATTCCAGTAAGTTCCATGAGTTTGTACTTATATAATAAAACATAGGTCTAATTATTTTCAATTTCAACTATATTTTCCTTTGAAACATCTTTCAAAAAGGATGTTCGCTTTCCTGTGTAGGAGATATACAGATTGCGTGAAGAACGAGTGCATGCCACATAAAAAGCATTTCTTTTACAAGTGTTCGCCTCATTAGCAAAAGGCACAAAGACATTATCAAATTCAGACCCTTTTGCTGCATAGTATGTCAGGATGCATGGTAGGTCATTGTTTGAAAAGTCCAATGTGTTGACAGTTCTAAACGGAACTACATTTCCAGTTCGATAATGAACTTGTGTATTTACTCCTCTTTGATTCAGAAAATCATTTACTTCACGTACATCACTCTCGTCAGGAACAAGAATTGCGACATCATCTAAATCTTCCATTTTTATTCGATTTAATATGCCTTCCAATTCTTTCTCTCTAGATGAGTATTTCGTGACAATCGGTTTGGGATAATTAGGATAGTCGCTATTGCCACCATCTTTCATGTTATTTGTCAACAAGTCCACCTTGACATCTTGAATTTGCTGAGCAACTTTAGCAATTGTCTTTGGTAGACGATAATTGTAATCCAAAGAGAGACGTTTGTAGACTAAAGTGTTAGCAATCTCATCTATTGAACTTCCTTTAAAATTCATTTGTTGCACAGAATCTCCAAATAAAGAAAGACTCTTCCCCTTATGAGGTATTATCCTTCCTTGATAGTCTGAGATGTTAAAATCTTGAGCCTCATCTATAATAAGATAATCAATTTTATCTTCTGATTGCTTATAAATTGTTCCACTTGGAATCAACTCGAACTTATTAGTATTAGTCACACTAAACCCTGATAGATATGGAACTTCTTTAAACCAACTAACCCTGCGTCCAAAGGCTGAGTAAAATTTGTAATCCACCCAATCTGCAAAATCTATTCCATAAGCCGTTTTGTCCTTTTCGGTACGTTCAAACTTTCTGACATTTAAGTCATTTACCAGATAGAGGGTATTCCTATTGCCTTTTTCCCAAAATACATCTCCTGTCAGGTCAAAGCCACGATGAGTCCAAGCCCATTCGTATGCAATGCGCTCTTTGTCTAAACCGAGAGCCTGCATTCCATAAGCTATCATTCTTTTCAAAGCCACAGTAAAAATAACTATGGCGTAACTTCCTTTGTTCTTTGCCTGTAGTGCACGATGGATAGCAAGATTAGTTTTTCCACTACCTGCAGCACCTTGTACTATGATATCTTCGTCTATACTTTGAACGATGATTTTTCTTTGAGAATCATCTAAGTTTGATATAAACCACTTTTCTAATCTCATGCCATTTCCATTAGAACAGCAGCTCCACTCTGTGTTGTTTGACTGATTAATGTTTTGAATACATACGAAAAAGCGCGGAGCCTATTCTCTCACTCGTTCCACGCTATAAAGGCTCTCGCATTGCCCGACAAGTCGAAACGAGCAACGCCGAAAGCCCCACGCCAGTGTAAGTATATAGAAAGCACTCTTGACAACGAACTATGGAATCGTCCGAAGCCAATGAGGGCTGTATATAATACACCTCATGAGGCGTTCTTTGTTGCTTTGTTCTTGACTTGTCGTTGAATTTGCGAGATTCTTATAGCGTCAAAACCAAAGCGTACAAAAACGCCTTTTACCATATGTATGTCTGCCCAACCTCTGCCCATCGGGGCTTCCGGTATGGGTATAGACGTTACAAAGATAACACTTTTATCTTGGAAACCACTTTTTTGGGCTGGTAAAATATGATTTTTAAGGTTTGATTTAACATTATTAAATATAAATATGTCAAAGAATTCCACTTTTGCGTGATTTTTCTTGCTAAAAAGTTTGTATTATCAATGATTATTTGTATTTTTGCAGCGTTAGTTCCAGCCGAGCCTCTTTACAATGCTTAAATAGGCTGGGCTTTTTTGTTTATAAGCTATGACAAAGAGAAATTTTGGAAAAGATTACAAGACTCCACGAGAACTTGTAACCTTATTGGAAAATCGTGGATTGATAATTAATGATAGGCAAAAGGCTCAATTGTATTTGGAGAGCATTGGCTATTATCGATTGTCTGCGTATATGCATCCTTTGTTGAAGACTCCAAAGATTCTTCATCTGTATAAGGAAGGTGCTACATTTAACAAAGTGATGATGCTTTATCGCTTTGACAAAAAGTTGCGCTTACTCCTTTTTAACGAGATTGAGAAGATCGAAATTGCTGTAAGAGAAGCCGTAATGAATATGACGGCTGAACGGACTGGTGATATATATTGGCTTACAAATTCTGCACATTTTCGTGATCAGTCCATTTTCGTCAATAGTATGGCAATGTTGTCGAAGGAGTATGAACGTTCTACTGAAGACTTTATAGAACACTTCAAAAGAACATATACAGAACCTTTTCCACCAGCATGGATTCTTGGTGAACTTCTCCCAATGGGTAGCGTGAATATGTACTACAGGAACTTGAAAGATAAAGGACTCAAAAAGCAGATCGCCAAGCGTTTCTGCCTTCATGCTCCAGTGTTTGAGTCTTGGCTTTCTGTGATTACGCTTACTCGCAATGCGTGTTGTCATCATGCTCGTGTTTGGAATAAGGTCAACAAGATTATTCCAAATGATATGAGAGGCATGACTCGTCCTTGGATTACTATTCCTGCGGACAAGCGAAGAATATATTATAACATGTGCATCATCAAGTATTTCCTTGACATCATCTCTCCCAACAATGACATGCTTGACAAAATGCACAATTTGTTCAGCAAGTTTCCAGAGATAGACCTGGCTGCTCTTGGATTCCCTTCTGGTTGGGAAAATGAACCTCTGTGGCAATAAAAGACATATGAAGAGACTGTTAACCACCCCACATCACCCATATTTTCTGCAATTTTGATGTGATTGAAAGTTAAATACGTTAAATCTTCACCTTTTCGTATCTAATCAGAATTCATACGGTCACTTTTCTACCGTTTAGAGCGTATAACACTGATAATCAACTAATAATAGATACCCAAGTTATCTTGATATGGCTGTCGTTACCTGTCTGGCCGTTATTCCGCCGGAGCTAGGGAAAGATAATTTCGGCCTTCCTGCTAAAATTCTTTATGTACCTGCCGGCAGTGTGGAGGTGTACAGGAAAAATGCTGTCTGGAGAGAGGCTTTTGAAACGATTGCGGCACTACCCTGATATTCCTGCCTGTGGGCGGGCGGTGCCGAGAACGAAATATCCCCGTACCCTGCAAAAGGGTACGGGGATATTTCGTTCTCGGAGTCGGCTGTTTCTCGAAGGATTATTTTTCCTGTGGGTCTTGCACTATTTCTTCGGCACGGCGGAGCGGATTGACAGGGGCTCCGAAGGTGAAGAGGCGACTTAACTGCACGACAAACCAAAGTTCGGAAGAGCGAATCGTTATCGTAACGCTCTTCCGGACTTTGGCTTTTAATGGCTTGCTTTCGGTCTTTTGTGGCGGTTTGCCCGACAGCATAGGGAACGGGTGGTTCGGTATTAAAGTGCTTGGGGCTGCGGCAAGAAATCTCTCAGTCTGTTCCGATCGAAAAGACGGAGCGGCGGAATCCATGCTGCAGACGACATCATCCTATGGAACGACTTGCGGCTCGGTCGTAAACCAACCGTTTTTCCCTGGCCGGATACGAAAATCGCGGGATTAAAACGGAGCGATAAAACGTTCGGGACGTTTATTTACAACAGTCGCATAATTTGACGGTTTACTCGTTTTCGCTCATCGTTTTCCCGAGCTCCGTGCCGCACGTGAAATCTCCTCTGCGGAGGGGAGAGGCCGCAATCGTAAATGTTCCCTTTGGCGGAGAATAACGACCGTTCCGACCGAAAGGTTTCGGAACCCGAAACATATCCGGAGTAAATCGGATGTAGGGTTCTAATTTATTATTCGTTTTCCGGGCTTTGCGGCCGGTCCGGACTGTTTATGCCGGAAGGTTTTGTATTCCGGCGCTCCCGAAGCATACGCTTACCTTTACCGACCGAGGCGACGTTGCCTCGGTTAAAATCATTTGTATTATGATAATAGGTTATTTACGCGTCAGCACGGGAAAACAGCATCTTGCCAACCAGCAGGATGAGATCCGGCGCTTCGCCGAAAGCAGAAAGCTTGTTGTCGATCATTGGGTGACGGAAGTCGTCAGTGGCAAGAAGAGCGAGCGAGACCGCAAGCTCGGCGGCCTGTTGCGCCGTCTTAAAAAGAACGATACGTTGATCGTGACGGAGATTTCGCGCCTGAGCCGAACGCTTACGGACATTATGGCGATTATGGGCAAATGCCTGGAGCGGGGAATCAACCTTTATACGACCAAGGAGGGCTATTCGTTCGACAATACGATCAACAGCAAGGTGCTGTGCTTCGCTTTCGGACTCGTCGCGGAGATTGAGCGCAATCTTATTTCGATGCGGACGCGCGAGGCACTGGCGCTGCGGCGTGCCGAGGGGATGGTCTTGGGACGCCGTTACGGAAGTTATACCAAACTGAACGTATTGATTGAAAATCGGCAAACCGTTATCGCAATGCTCGACCGGGGAAAGTCCATCGGCGATATTTGCAGACATTTCGGCCTTTCGCGGGATACGTTTGCCAAATTCAGGATGAAATACCCGTCGGTCCAGAAAGCTTTGGATAAGAAAGAACGACTTAGAATCAGTCGTTTTAAGAGCAGACGGTGCGATGTCTGAACAATATGCGGGAACTCCGGTGATCTGTATTCGGAGTTTCCGCATATTTTGTAAAAGAGCGCGGAGTTGTTTGGCCCTCCTTTCCCGATATTGTCGGTTAATCGTTGGTTAAATCGTTGGTTTATAGCTGCAAATATACATCATCTCTGCAATTTGTACAAGAATAATTTGTAATTATATTACAATTCAGATAATTATAATTATTTCTGTTTGTCGTCCTATGGTTTTATACCATGTATTATCCGTTTGAGGCGTTCAGTGGAACGATTAAATAGGATGGACGTTAGGATAACGTCCCGGTTTATTGTTGGTTAATAGTGTTTAATCGATGATAATTGA
>ENA-UERN01002776-UERN01002776.1-human-gut-metagenome-genome-assembly--contig:-NODE-2776-length-13113-cov-3.264345_pt1 | contig 13113 bp, 10 predicted proteins | sample MGYA00242950_ERZ507950 | MGnify/ENA primary metagenome ERZ507950 (study PRJEB26167, sample SAMN06115515) | human gut metagenome | host: Homo sapiens | place: China:Ningxia | collected 2014-11-26...
GGTCGGGTTCCAAGGGCGAAGCGCCTTGGTCGCCGAAGGCGAAATCCCGGTTTAAGAAACTTGCACACGGCGTTATTTCGTTTAAAAAATAAAAAAACAGGGCGCCTGCAACAGCGTCCTGCTCCGGAAAATCTTTGAATAACGAAATAGTATTACTCAAAAACGGCGGAACCGAAGTTCACGAAGATCATGAAAGGAAGCCAGCCGTTTTTGTTGATGTTGATCAACCCGCACTGGAACTGGGCGTTGTCGTCGCAGTTGTTGATCAGGCCGAACTGAACGCCGCCTTTGGCGCTCTGATTGACCAAACCGACTTGGGCGCCGTTCAACTGCTGCGTCAGGTTCACCAGAGCAAGCGCGCCGCCGCTGAGCTTTTCGGCATTGTTGACGCCGAGCAGGGTGAATTTGATTCCCTCCATGTATCTGGTGCCGCTGTAGAAGATTGAGAATTCGCCGCCGTTGACGCTGCCGTTGCTGATCGAACAGGGAAGGCCGAAACGGGCTCCGGTGATGCTCTTGTTTTCAATGCCGGCGGGGACGTCGGTCCAGACACCGATATCGGCTTCGGCGACGGCGGCGGCGGAACACAGCGCGGCAACGGAAAGAAGCATGGATTTCAACAGTTTCATACGATTTTTCTCCTTGAAAGTTGAGGACAGGTCATTTGAAGGTGTCGGAACCGAAATTCACGAAGACCATGAATGGCAGCCAGCCGTTTTTATTGATGTTGATCAGTCCGAGCTGGAACTTCGCGTCGTCATCGCAGTTGTTGAAAAAGCCGAGCTGGAATCCGCCTTTCCCGGAGAGGTTCACCGCTCCGACCTGAATTCCGGCCAGCCGTTCTTCGGCGATATTCACGCAGGCGAGTGCGCCGCCTTTGAGCGTTTCGGCCCAGGTCGCCCCGATCCACGCGAACTTGAAAGCTTCGGCATTGCGGGTGCCGCTGAAGAAGATCGACAGTTCCGCGCCTTTCACGGTCCCGTTGCTGATCGAACAGGGCAGCCCGAAACGGACGCCGGTGATGCTCTTGTTTTCGATTCCGGCGGGCACATTGGTCCAGACGCCGATATCGGCCTTCGCTTCATCCGCCGCGACGGCGCCGCCGACGGCCAGAAACGCCGCCAGCAACATGGATTTTCCGAATTTCATACTTGCATTCCCTTTTTGTTGAAGTTGGTTATTTGATTTCCTGATGGATGCGTTCGTTTTCCAACCGGATCTCTTCGAGCTTCTGCGCGGCCTCTTCCCACTCGCTTTCCGTGGAGGTGATATCGGACTGGATCTTTGCCAGCTCCCGGTTCAGGCTGGCGAAATCCAGAGCGCCCGGATCGGCCAGCTGTTCAAGCAGCCCGGCCTGCCGTTTCTCCAACTGTTCCAAACGGCTTTCCAGCTCGGCGACCCGTTTCTCGGCTTTTTTCCTGTCGGCGGCCAGCGCTTCACGCGCCTGCGCCCTCGCACGGCGGCGGTTGCGGGCGAGGTCCGGTGAACCGGCATTTTCCCGCGCTTCAAGATCCGGGGCCGTACCCGCGGCGCGGAACTCGGCGGATTTCTCCAGATAGTAGTCGTAGTTGCCGAAATATTTGCGGATGCCGGGCGGCTCCATCGCGATAATGCCGGTCGCGACGTTGCGCACGAATTCGATGTCGTGACTGACCACGCAGACGGTGCCCGGATAGCTGCGCAGCGCCTCCTGCAGCAGCTCGCGCGCCGCGATGTCGAGGTGGGTGGTCGGTTCGTCGAGCACCAGCAGATTGGGCGGATTCACGAAGATGCGCGCGAATAACAGCCGGATCTTTTCACCGCCGGAGAGCACCTTGCACGGCTTTTCCGCCGCCTCGCCCGAGAAGCCGAAGCTGCCGAGCACGTTCATCAAACCGGCGGTCGAAGCTCCCGCCGGCAGGTTGCCGCGCACCACGTCGAACGCGGTCTGCTCCGGCACCAGCAGGTCCGCGAACTCCTGCGCCTGATAGCCGACCACGCTGTGATGTCCGAGCACCACCCGGCCCGAGGTCGGCTTGAGCCTGCCGACCAGCAGCTTCAGCAAGGTGGTCTTGCCCATGCCGTTATAACCGATGAAAGCGAGCTTGTCCCCGGCGTCGATGGTCAGGTTGATATCCTTTAAAATCAGTTTGTCCGGCGTGTAGCCGAAGCTGAGATTCTCGAAACGGGCCGCTTCGACGCCGCCGGGCGGCGGAGCCGGGAAACGGATCGCGCCGTTGTAATTGAGGTCGTCCGGCAGTTCGATCTCCTCCATCTTGTCCAGCGCCTTCTGCCAGCTCTTGGCCTGGGCGGCTTTAGAGCTCTTGGCCCGGAACCGGTCGATCACCCGTTCGAGGTGCTCTTTTTTGCGGTCGGAATTGCGCTTGGCGGCTTCGAGGTTGCGACGCCGGTTTTCGCGTTCGGCGCGGTAGTAGTCGTAATCGCCCGGATAGCGGGTCACCTGCCCGGAGTTGACTTCCAGTGTGATCCGGGTCAGCTTGCGCAGCAGAAAGCGGTCGTGCGAAATCAGCAGCAGCGTTCCCGGAAAGGATTTCAGGAATCTGCACAGCCACTCCACCGCCGGAATGTCCAGATAGTTGGAAGGTTCGTCGAGCATCAGGATATCCGGCTGCGAAATCAGCACCCGCGCCAGCGCGGCGCGCATCCGCCAGCCCCCGGAAAAGGAACTCAACGGCCGGTTGAAATCCGCTTCGTGAAAACCGAGGTTGCTGAGCGCCTGTTCCGCTTCGGTCCGGAGCCGGTAAGCGCCGAGGTGCTCGATCTGCGACTGGAGCCGTCCGTGGCGGGCCAGCATCGACTGAAGTTTGTCGTCGTCGTCCACACCGTCGTGAAGCTGCTGCTCCAGCCGGTGCAACTCCTCGCTCATGGTGCGCAGCTCGGGAATCGCGTCGCTGGTGAAATCCAGCAGCGTCCGGGCCGCCTCGCCTTCGGGCAGATGCTGCCGAAGCATCCCGAGCCGGTGGTCCTTCGGCAACGAAACCGTTCCCCGGTCGGGTTGGACATCTCCGGTGATGATGCCGAAAAGCGTACTTTTGCCGGCTCCGTTCGGACCGACCACGCCGACCCGGTCGCCGGGATTGATCCGGAATGTGACTCCGTTCAGAATCGCATCTCCGGCATAATTCTTGACTACATCTTTAAAATCGATCATTTTTTTCCATCGCCGTTTTCGGCAGTTCCATCACATAGCGGAACCCCACATCGCCCGCACTGCCGTTCAAATAGTAAAATTCCGTGCACTTCGCCTGTTCCGGCCCGGTGACCCGCGAACCGCCTCCGACCTGGAACATCGGCCCCGCGTCATCCGCATTGCGGATGAATTCACGCACATTGCCGGTCAGGTCGGAAATCCCGAATACGGAAACGTCACGCGGGAAACTGCCGGGCGGCGCCCCGACCGGATACCGGTCCGCCTGCGGATGATCGCTCAGCAGCGCCAGCCCGGGCAGGTAATCATCACCCCAGACATAGATGCGCCCATCCACACCCCGCGCCGCTTTCTCCCATTCATACCGCGTCGGCAGCCGGACCGTGCGATCCAGCTTTCGCCCGAGCCAGCGGCAATACTCCATCGCCGCCTCCCCGGTGATGCCGATGACCGGCAGTTCCGGGGCAAAGGGCGGATTCAACACTCCATCCTCGTTCCAGATGGGACGGCTGCCGCCGGAATTCAGGTCGAACCGGTACCAGCCGAGGCATTTCTTTTTCAACACCGGATCGTTCAGGGAGTTCCAGAACTCCAGATACTCCCTGAACGTCACCTCATGTTTACGGATCAGGTAAGGCGGCAGATAGACATTGCTCATACCGGAGTCGTCGGCCTTCACCTGATGCTGAAATTCGCCGCCGGGAATATATCCCATATCCGCCGGAATCCGCTCCGGAAGTTCGAGGTCCAGCTGGTTTTCCCGGGCGATCCGGACCACCGCCGGAGCCGAAAAGGCGGTGCCGTCCTCCTGCCGGAACTTCAGCAGATAGGTCCCGGCAGGAAGCTGGAGCCGGACCGGGCCGCTGAGCGGCAGCGGCAAAGAAGCGTTTTCCGGCTCCGATACCGGAGTCCCGTCCGAATGCGCAATACTGACGCTCCAGCCGAAAGCGCTGCCGGGCAGGAGCAGGAGCCAGCCGTTCTGCGAATCGATCTCCCCGACCAGCTGGGCCAGCGTGGAATCCTGCTCCTGGGCTTTTTCGAAAATCGGCCTCCAGCGGCCGCGGAACTGGCGCAGCGCGTTTTTCAATTGATAATCATTGCCCGCCTGCAAATAAAGTTCCAGCGTCGATTTGAAAATCTCCCGGACCATGCGGTCCACCTGAGGAGCGCGCACCCCCAGCTCCGGGGCTCGGGAGATGAATTCCAGCGCGGAATTGTAGCCGTTCTCCATTTCCGCAATCTGCCGGATCAGCTCGGTCAGCAAATAGCGCTCCCGGTCGGCGTCGCCGCCTCCCGCCTTTTCCCGGAGCAGCCGCGCCGTCCGCAATGCCATCACATTGTACTCGCGGGCCTGTCCGTAATTGTATTCCGCCAGATTGATCAGCGAAGTGCTCTGCGAAATATTGCTGATCACCGTGAACGCATAATAACCGCCCCACGTCAGTACCGCCGCCATCAGGGTCGACGGGATCAGCGGGTGGCGGCGGATCAATTTGGTCAGGCGGTAGAGCGGCGTCGGCGAATAGGCCGCCACCGGATAACCGTCCAGATAGTTGCGCACATCGGCCAGCAATTCACCGACGTGCTGATAACGCTTTTTCCGGTTGCGCGCCATCGCCTTCAGGCAGATCGCCTCCAGCTCCAGCGGGATGGGCTGCTCGCGGTGCGCCGCTTTGCGGGGCGGGATGAACTGTCCGCGCGCGGCGGCTTCCAGCAGCTTTTGCTGCTCCTGGTTTACATCGAACGGAGCGCTTTTCCAAGTCAGGAGGGTATAGAGGATCGCTCCGAGCCCGTAGATATCCGACAGCTCCGTCGGCTGGATCTCCTCGCCGCAGAGCTGCTCCGGAGCCATAAAGGCGGGAGTCCCCCCCAGCAGCTCCTCGGAGTGTTTGCCGCCGGAGCACAGCGGGCCGCCCACCTCCAGGTCCATCTTGGAACGGACGCCGCCCTGATCCAGCTCCGGGCGATAATGGGCCATGCCCCAATCCATCACCAGCACCTCGCCGTAGTCTCCGACCATCACGTTGCCGGGCTTCAGGTCGCAGTGCAGAATGCCGTGGCGGTGGGCGAAAGCGACGCCGTTGCAGGCACCCATGAAGATTTCAATCAGGCGGCGCAGGTTGTATTTGCGGCGGTAGCCCGCCCGGTTCTCCTCCAGCTTGCGCAGGATCGCGCGCAGCGTTTCGCCCTCCACGCGCTTCATCGAAAAATAGACGCCGACGTCGTCGAACACGCCGAGCCGATGCACCGGAACAATATTCGGGTGGTCGATCTGGGCGGTCGCCCGGGCTTCCCGGATGAAAGATTCAATCCGTTCGGATTGATCGCGGTATTGGGGCCGCAGGATTTTCAGCGCGACCTCCCGGTTCAGCCCCGGCTCCCGCGCGGAAAAGACCGCTCCGATGCCGCCGATGCCGATCGTGGAAAGATCGTTGTAATCCTGAATGCAGTCCCCCTGCGGAATATCCAGCAGCTTGCGCAGCTCCTCGGGAGAGATGCGGTTCGCGTCATCGCCGGTTCCGTAAATCAACGTCTGTTCATTGTCGCAGTCACCGTACGAGGAGGAGAGATTTTCGGAAGCGTTTGAAGCGGCCATGCTAGTTCCCGGTAAATTTCCCGATCACGTCATAGTGGCGCTGGATCTCGCTGCCGAAACGCTCGAAACCGTTTTCGCCGGGCTGTTTGCCGATCGGGACCGCCGGTGCGTCCTTCCAGCTGAACGCATCGGAAAACACGTAACATTTCGCCTCCTCGCGGCGGCCGAAGTCGAACTTTTCGATCGAAACGACCACCCCGACGAAATCCCCTTCTTTGGTCAGCACCAGATCGCCCGGCTCCGCCCGCAATTCGCTGCCGGTTCCGCGGCCGGTATTCCGGATATACAAATAGCGGTCGCCGGAGGTGAAATCCAGCGAGCAGCGCCCGGCCAACCCCGCGCTCTGCTTGCCGAACGAGGAGGTCTTGAACAAAAACAGCTCCTCCAATCCCCGCTTTTTGAGCTTCTCGATCGTCATCACCTCCAGCGGAGCGCGTCCGGCCAGGTTGAATTCCATCGCGGCGACACGCGGTTCATCCGGCAGCGTCAGAATCGGCCCGGCCAGGCGGATGCCTGCCGACGAATCCGGCGCATCCGGCGAATCGACCTTGTAATCGGCCCTGATGATCTCCGTGAAGTTCAGCGGCTCGTAAGCGTTCCCGGCGAAAACCGGGAAAGTATTCACCATCACACTCCTGCCGTCGAGCTTGACCAGCGGCAGGAAAAAGCGGCCTCCGCCGTGCTGGTTCAGGAAAAGACGTTTTTCCGTGACATCGATATCCAGCCGGATCGCGGCGCTGGAATAGCGGGCCAGAACGTCGGTGGAAAGCTTCTTTTCCGCTTCGGAAAGCTGCCGCTGCGCCTGTTCGAGTTCCAGACTGGTCCGCTCAACTTTGCCCTGCGTGACGATCAGCTCCTTGCCGGTGTTGGCGGCAACTTCGCGGGTCTTGCCCAGTTCATTCTTGGTCTGTGAAAGCTCGGTGACCGCATTTTTCAGCATCGCGCTCATTTCGGCGAGCTGACGCTTTGCCTCATTGCGCTCCATCTCGCGCTCGGCGGCGAGCTTTCGGATCCGCTCCGCCTGGCTGCGGGCTTCGGCCAGCTCCCGCTCCGCCGCGGTCAACCGGCCGCGGGTATAGGAGAGATCGCCTTCCAGCTGCTGCTTCGCCTGTGAAATTTCCCCGGTGCGAGTCAGGGCCTCCTTGAGGGCGGCCTTTGTTTCGGAGAGTTGACCGCGCGTTCCGCTCAAAGCCGCCTCGCGGGCGGCCAGTTCTTCGCGGGCCTTCATGATCTCTCTGGAAGCGGCGTCCAGTTTAGCCTCGCGCTCCTTGAGCGTCTCTTTCGCCTCATCCAGCCGGTCCCGGGTATCGGAAAGACGCTGGCGGGCGGCCGCATAGTTCTCATTGAGCTTGTTGAGGTCGCCGGAGGTGGAGGCAAGGCTGTGCTGCAGCTCGGCTACCCGCTCCTGCGCCTCGTCATATTCGAGGCGCAGCTGATAGCGGCGCTGCACCTCTTTGTCCAACCGCGCCTGAAGCTGCTCCGGAGTCAGCGCTCCCGCGGATTCCGGCTTCAGCTTCATCTGGTTTTCCAGCTTTTCGGTTTTGGCGAGGGTGTCCGCCAGCTGAGCAGTCAGTTCCCTGAGCTGTCGCTCCCGCTCCTCGTCGAAGCCCTGCTTCTGCCGGGCCTGGCGGAGCTGTTCGCGGGCGGAGGTCAACTCCTGCCGGCGCTGCCGGAGTTCGGCGATCAGCAGCGCGGTAGTCTGGTGGTCCAGCCCAACGCCGGTCCCGCCGGTGTGAGCGGGAACCATTCCGGTCATCATCGACAGCATCGCCGAGACCAGAAAGTCGCAGATTACAATCAGAATTGCCCGATTCACTTGCCCGCCTCGCTGTTATTGTCACAGCCGAGCAGCTTCTGCCGGTACGGGAACAGCAGGACCACCCGCAGGATCAGACTGAAAATAATACCGATCAGGGTTGATGAATACGCGATCAGCCGGCTGCTCTGCGGCGAAAAGGTCATCACCAGAAACGCCGACACGGTACCGAACAGACCGACATAGAGCGGCACATCAAAAAAGATATCCGCGTTTTCAAGCTTCTTGAGTTTGAGTTTCACGGAGTCCGCGCCTTTTTTGATCCCGCCGATCACGACGAAAGCGACGCCGAAAGCGAGAAACTGCATCACGGTGATCACCGAGAAAATCAGCATCGAGATACGGCCGAACCTTTCATTCTGCATCGCCAGACTGTTGGGCGAACCGGGCGCGACCTCTCCGAGCACACCGGGATTGCCGGCGCCGCAGAACATATCGCGCATGATGGCGGAAGTGTTGAACATATGGTTCATCCAGTACACAAAAGCAGCGCCCAGCACCAGAATCAGAATCAACAACAAGACACGAGACCCGGCAGATTTCATTTTCAAAGGCTCCTGAAGAGGTTAACAGTCATTTCCATATTATACCACAAATAAGGTAGGAGCGCAACCTGTATTTATCAAGTTTTTTCGATCCTCCGAAGAACTTTGGTAATCAAAAAGTAATCTTCGCACCTTGGCGCATGGCGTATGACAGTGTTCCCGGCCGCGGATACAGTCTTCGGCGGCCGGTCACGCCGGGGAGCCTGCCGTTTTGAAGGCGAGCGGGTCTTGCGGCCTTTAGCCTCCAGACCTTGTGCGCCACGCGGCCTGATTTCCAATCAGGCTCCGGCAGCTGGGCGCAGTAGCGCACAAATTACCTCCGGCGGCAAGGGCGAAGCGCCCTGCTCGCTGCGATCAGCAGCGAAATCCCCGATTTTATTCTTCACCCTCTTTGGAGGTGAAACAGATGCGGCAGTGATGACAGTCCATACCGGCGGGAGGTACGTAGAGACGTCCTTCCCTGATCGCTTTGCGACGGTTGCAGTAGTTCTTGGCCGCGAGAATACAGCCGACGATGATGAAAGCGCCGGGGGCCGCGGAGGGGAGCAGAAAGTCGGTCGACCACGCGGTGATCACCTTGACTTCAAACACCGAGCCGCTGGTCAGGAATTCGCGGATCACGCCGAGCATCGTCAGGGCCAGGGTGAAGCCGAGCCCCATGCCGAGACCGTCGAGAATCGAGCGGACCGGACCGTTTTTCGAAGCGAAGGCTTCGGCGCGGCCGAGCACGATGCAGTTCACCACGATCAGCGGGATGAAGATGCCGAGCGCCTGGTAGAGCGACTGCGGCGCATAGGCTTTCATCAGCATGTCGATCACGGTCACGAAGGTCGCGATCACCACGATATAGACGGGGATGCGGATCTTTTTCGGCACGATTCCGGCGATCAGCGAGATGACCAGGTTGCTGCCGGCCAGTACGAAGGTGGTTGCCACGCCCATGCCGAAGCCGTTTACCGCGCTGTTGGTCAGCGCCAGCGTCGGGCAGGTGCCGAGCAGCAGCACCAGTACCGGATTCTCTTTCCAGATGCCTTTGGTGAAATCAGTGAGCATACCCATGATTATTTTCCTCCCGCCGGGGTTAATTCCTGCATGATCTTGTCGCGGTTCAGGAGATAGGTGCGGTCGATTTCGCTGACCAGCAGCGTGACCGCCCGGCTGGTAACCGTGGCTCCTGAGATGAAATCGATTTCGCCGCCGTCCTTTTTGACCTGCCAGTTGGCGTCCGGGCTGGCTTTTTTGCCGTCGAACTGATCGAGGATCTTATTGGGAGCGAGCCCCTCGGCGGGTTTGTCGAAGAGGGTGAAGATGGTCTTCTGAACCTTGCGCTGGCAGACGTTGGCGCCGAGTCCGGGGGTTTCGTTCTGCTTGGTGATCAGCACCGCGCGGATCGCGCCGTCGGTTTCCAGCCCGATCAGCGCCTGAATATTGCCTGCGTAACCCTGCGGATTGGCCGCTTCGGCGGCGACCGCCACGACCTTGCCGTCCTTGACGGCGGCCATGAAGGAGACCGGCCAGCCGTTCGGGCTGGTGAACTCCACGCGCTTTTCGGAGGGCTGGTTGTCGAAGGGGGGCAGGATCTGCCGCAGCGCCTGGTTGGTGTTGCGCAGTTCCGCCTGCTCGATCGGCCCGGCCACCAGATTGGAGACCACGGCCAGAATCAGCGCCGAAACCAGACCGATGATGCCGAGAAAGAGTCCGAGCACCCAGAGATTTTCACTGTTTTTCAGATTCATTTGTGCTTACCCCCGCTTTCTCACGTAGCCGAAGGGACGCTGGCTGCACCAGCGGTCGATCAGCGGAACCAGTGCGTTCATGAACAGGATCGAAAAACTGACCCCTTCCGGATAGTTGCCCCAGAGGCGGATCACGCTGGTGATCACGCCGCAGCCGACCGCGAATACCACGCAGCCGGTGCTGGTGATCGGCGAGGTGACCATGTCGGTCGCCATGAAGAATGCGCCGATCATCAGCCCGCCGGTCAGGATGTGGAACAGCGGCGACGGGCTGACCCCCGGATAGAAGAAATGCACCAGCCCGGTGATGATCGCGACCGTGCCGATGTAGCAGACCGGCACGCGCCAGTTGATCAGTTTGAGAGCGATCAGCAGAATGCCGCCGATCAGCAGCGCCAGCACGCTGGTCTCACCGATGCAGCCGCCCTTTTCGCCGAGGAAATACTTCCACAGCATCGCGTCGTTGTCGACCGCCTGAAAGTTCGCATAGGCCGCTTCGGATTTGTCGAGGATCTTTTTGGTGGTGCCGACTTCGCCGAGCGGAGTCGCGCCGGTGATCGAATCGACCGGAGTGTCGGTCGCATGCGTGATTTTCGCGGCAGGATCGGCGGAGTCAAAGCTGCGCGGCACCGGCCAGGTGGTCATGATCGCGGGCAGCGCGATCAGGAGGCCGACGCGGGCCACCAGCGCGGGGTTGAACGGGTTGTTCCCGATGCCGCCGAAAATCTGCTTGCCGAGCCAGATGGCCAGGAAAGCGCCGATCAGGCAGACCCAGAGCGGGACGCCCGGCGGCAGGTTCATCGCAAGCAGCAGTCCGGTCACCGCGGCGCTGCCGTCGGCAATGGTTCCCATCACCGGCTTGCCGGCGAGCTTGCACCACAACGCTTCGGCGCCGACGCAGAACAGCATGGTCACGACCATCACGACCAGCGCGTAAAAGCCGAAGAACCAGACGCCGGCGATCGCGGCGGGAACCAGTGCGAGCAGCACCTTGTACATGATGCGGCGGACACTGTCGGGCGAACTCAGGTGAGGAGAGGAGCTCAACACCAGTTCGGAACCGGTCGGCAGCATCACTTCAGAGTTTTTTTCGTTTTCACTCATGATTTGTTCACTATATTGTAAATTACTTTTACCTTCTTCGCTAATGTTCCGGTTGTCAGCACGCTTGTACCTTCCTCGTCATCATCTGCACGTAAAACATCAGTTGCATCACTGTCGTCATCGTCGGCACGCAATACATCGGTTGCATCACTGTCATCATCGTCCATCCGCAGAACGTCGGTTGCATCCTCATCGTCTGCATCGTCTCCCCGAAGTACATCGGTTGCTCCGTCATCTCCTTCGTCATTCCGAAGTACATCCGTTGCCCCGTCATCGCCTTCGTCATTTCGAAGTACATCCGTTGCTCCGTCATCTCCTTCGTCGTTTCGAAGTACATCCGTTGCTCCGTCATCTCCTGCCGATGTATCCCGAAGCACATCTGTTGCCTCATCATCCGCACCTGAACCGAGTACTTCTGTCTCGCCATCATCCGGTGTATCATAATCATTGATGCCCGGACGAAGGATGTCGGTCTCTTCAAACTTCTTTTCTTTCTCCTTTGATTTCTCCAACAGTTCGGTGGAATCGTTACCATTAGCCTTACGATCCTCCCGCGTAGAAACCGCTTCTTTCGCAGTGATCTTTCCACTTCCCATGTTGTAGTATTTTTCCTGTTCTTTCTTCGCTACGCTGCCCGGACTCGCTGTACCATCCTGCATTTCTTTCATTGCCTTTTTCGCAGCACTTCCGGTCAATTCTCCAATTACCTTCGGTATCTTCAATACAATGAATAACACGATCGCCGCAATCAGAAGGAGAATCGCCAGTACCAGGCCGCCATAGAAACATATCTCATATACGTTTTGCATGCTGATCACTCTCCCATCTCTGCTGACTGCGAATCATCGGAATTTGCATCCGGTGCCTGCGTCGCTTCTTCTTCGCTGATATCATAGCTACCGTCCTTCAACATCTGCAACGTATCTTTTCGTTTGTACCATGTTTTATTGCTGTCGATGCCAAGCACGTTACCACCATCATCAAATACCTGAATCAGCTTCTTTGTCAGATCTGGAATCTTCGTCGTCCAAAGCTTCGGATCCTGCTCCTGTGCCTCACACAGACGATACAGATAATCCAGATGCTCTGCATATACGTTGTCGCTCCACTCGTTCTTTGTACCGAATACCTTTTCTGCGGCTTCGTATATCTTGAGTGCATCATCTGTCTTGCCCTGTGCGTCATAACAACGTGCTTCCGTCATCATCTTATTGTAATAAGACTGGTTATACGCGTTGACAGAGGAACCACCCAGCGAAATGCCCGGATCGCTGTCTACCTTCATCTTCAGGATTCCAATATAGTCTTCACAATAACTGATTGCCATCGAATAATATCCATTGGCAACTGTTTCATTATCTGCATTTTCCTTGGCAAGCTGCTCATAGATCATGATCAGGTTATCGTCGTAACGATAATTCATATCCATAACTGCTTCTTCGTCCAGATCATTGCCTGTGTACTCGTCCAGATCTGCAACCGCCTGTTCCATCACCGTACTTGCCTGTTCTGCGATGCTTGTCTCCGCATCCTTGCTGACGTTTGTACTGTAAATCTCGCCGATAATACGATAGTTTACGAACTTCGTTGCTTCCTGGTTCGTAAAGTTGTTCTCGTTGTAGGTTGCGAAATCATTTACCGCCTGCATCAGCTCTGATGCATCCGACGTACTGTCAGATCGCAGCTCGGAAATGGATTTGTAAAAGCCTGCAAGCTTTCCATATTCCTCGTCCTTCTCGTCAATCATGCCGAAATATTTGGCTGCCTGACTGTAAGAACGCTCTTCCTCAAAATAAGTAAGTGCCAGCTTGTAAAGCACTGCGCTGTTTTTCTCAACACCACCATGTTTACTGCTGATTCGATTGGAAACCAACGTCAACGCATCATCCAGATTCAGCGTAGATTCCGTTCCGGCTTCCTCCGCCTTGTTCGTAGCATCAATGTATGCCTGTATGTACTGTTCGTAAGCTTTTTCCTCCGAGCCGTCCAGTTCGATTGCTTTCTTGAATTCTGCCGTTCCGGCTTCGTAATTCTCTTCCCGGCAGTAGTTCATACCATTTTCGATATACTGGTTGTAGTTGTTCAGCTTGATCCGCTGCATACCGGAATATCCGATTCCGGCTGTGATACCGGATACAACTGCCAATGCCACGGTTGCTGCAAAAAGC
>ENA-UERN01002782-UERN01002782.1-human-gut-metagenome-genome-assembly--contig:-NODE-2782-length-13097-cov-5.268049_pt1 | contig 13097 bp, 14 predicted proteins | sample MGYA00242950_ERZ507950 | MGnify/ENA primary metagenome ERZ507950 (study PRJEB26167, sample SAMN06115515) | human gut metagenome | host: Homo sapiens | place: China:Ningxia | collected 2014-11-26...
GGAGTTCCAACGAAGATTCGTTAGTGAGCTTCTTGGCTATATAAAGAGATTGGGAATGAATCGTAATGCTACATTTTGCATCATAATAGCAACCCACTCACCATTCATATTATCAGATATTCCACAAAGCAACATACTCTATCTGGAAAATGGAAAGAATGTAGATTCATCAGAATTCAAAAATCCATTTGCTGCCAATATCTGTGATGTCTTGTATCAGAGTTTCTTCCTGAAAAACGGCTTTCTTGGCGAATATGCGCGTCAAAAGCTGAACGAAATTTTTCACTATTTGACAGAACGACATAAATACATTCCGCAAAAGAAGCTCTCTGAAATAAAGAGTCTTATTGAGCTGGTTGGTGACCCATTTATAAAGATGCATATAAATCAGCTACTTGACCGATTTGTTATAAGATGAGAAAAATTGTCATAGATGATACCGTTCGGTCTTATGCCCAACGGTATGCCACAGAGGTTCAAGCGCAATGCCCTAATGTAGATGCTGATCTTAGAAAACTAAAAGAATTTGTGGTCGCAAACAATAACTGGACTGATCCAAGTGCGGTTGAGGAATATATCGACACGTTAAGAGCAGATTATGTGTCCCTCCTAACTTTAGAGCCGAAAGATTGGAATATCGGCAAGTATGATACAATATTGAGTCGAGAACCTGGTATGCTAACTAGGAAAGTGCGATATGCGGTTAAGAAAAGGGATGAAAACGGGAACCCTACTGAATATTACGAGGCAAAACTCTATGAACGCATAATGTTCCGCTTACGATATCATGATTGTCGTTCTATACTTGGAGGCATTCATCAGGAGATGGGATTAAAGGCATGTGTCTATTGTAATACTCAACCGACAAGAAGTGCTGATGGTGTAGTCTTTTATACTTTGGATCATTTCAAGACACAAAGTGAATATACATTCTTGGGAACATGCTTCTATAATCTGCAACCATCAGATGGAACATGTAATGGGCATAAATCTACCCAACCCTGTGACTTTCAGCTTTTCGTCAATAATCCGAATACTGAATTGTCACCTTTCAAGTTCCAACCGCAAGTAGTAGAATTGAACAAACCCAATGAATTTGACTGCCTGTCTATTGAATTCTTATCACAGAATGGTCAGCAGACGGTAGATAGTCGCGAATACGATAGAACCTTCCACATCACAGCGCTATACAATGCATATAAAGATGTGGTGGTTGAATTATACGATAAAAACTATAAGTGGTGTAATAGTGGCATTATTGCAAATTATAAGGCTTCGATAGGACTAAATCAAACACGCGCTCAGATGACTGACATGCTTCTTGGTTGTCCTTATGATGAGAGTCTGATACATGGTGAAGTAATGAGGAAATTGAGGTATGATACTATGAAGCAGCTTGATGATGCCGGTCTTTTGTTAAAGGAAGGAGTATAGGTTATGACGAACGAAGAAAGATGGCTCCGAAACTATGAGGCATTGAAGGCATACATAGATGAGCATCATCACTTTCTGGATAAGCAAAAAGAGGCCGACCGAAATAAGCTCAGTTGGTGGAAATACCAGATGAGAATCTGAAGTATCTTGCAAACTATTACGATGTACATGGTAATCCTAATATAAAATGGAGGAAATTAATGTTAGATAACTTATTTTTTGAACTAATACAAGTTGCTATAGGCATGCGGATTTGCCTCTCTCATACGCCTACAGTGGATGAGTGGGACGAATTGTATGCGATGGCCAAGAAACAATCTCTGGTAGGAGTTTGTTTCGCTGGCATACAGCGATTGCAACAGCAACGGCAGGAGCCTCTAGAAATGACATATCTCACTTGGATGGGTATGGCGGCTAAGATACAGCAGAAGAATGAGGTTGTGAATCGGCAGTGTGCTGAATTAGGTAAAAGGTTAAAGTCTGAAGGTTACAGATATGCTATCCTCAAAGGTCAAGGAGTTGCCTCTCTATATAAGGTTTCAGGTTCTACTTCGACAAGCTCAGCACAGGCGCAGAGGTTTCAGGGTTCAAGTGACCTTTCTCTACTTCGCCAGTCGGGCGACATTGATGTGTGGGTGCAGAACAGGTCGATACCAGAACTTGTGGAGTATGTGAAGGGGCTGGGTGTAGGTTATAAGGCTACGGCGGCTCATGTGGAGTGTGAGATGTTTCCGGATACTGATGTGGAGCTGCATGCTGATCCCGCTTTCTTTCGTTCATTTAGGAATGATCGAAAGTTGAAGCGGTGGTTTCAGAAAGAAGGTTTCAAGTTTCATGTGGTTTCAGGTTTCAATGTGCCAAGTGTCGAGTTTAACCTGGTGTATATGATGGTGCACATGTATCATCATGTGTTGTTTGAGGGGTTGGGTTTGCGTCAGTTGATGGACTACTACTTTGTTTTGCGTGCCGCAAACAAAGAGGTTCCAAATGGTTTCAAGTTTCAGGAGGTTTCAAATACTATAGAGTCACTTGGTATGAAGAAATTTGCATCAGGAATCCTTTGGGTGATAGATTATGTCTTTGGCGGTATGAAACCCTATGAAACCATTCCTTTGAGTCTTGACGAAAAGGTCGGAAAGCTTTTGCTTGACGAGATTATGCAAGGAGGTAACTTCGGACATCATGACGAGAAGAATAGGGGACTGCATGGGGGAACGGCTGTGGGTCGTTCGCTCAATGGGCTGAAGCGAAATATGAAGTTCTTTGCGCTTGGGCCATGGGAGATACTGAGTTCGCCATTGTGGAGTACATGGCACTGGTGGTGGCGCAAGCGCAAAGGTTTCAAGTAGTTTCAAGTTTCAGGAGGTTTCAAGTTTTGAAGATATGAAAGAATATAACTTACTGAAGAGGCGATTCCGAGAGTTTGGTGGATGGCGATTGGTGAAGGAATATGCGAAGTTGGGAATTGTGCCTGTTGTTGTCAAGACCTTCTGCCGTTGTGTCATCAAGCATGAGTCGCTAAGGGTAATCTATCCAGCTATTCGCGAGAAAGTTTGCCCCATGTTGGTTGCAAAATATAAGCATATCATCAAGGAGAGCAAAGCTAAATATGAGTCAGAAACATTAACGCATGAACATCCCAAGGTGGTGTGGTGGTGTTGGCTGCAGGGTGAAGAGAATGCCCCCACGATTGTGAAGGCGTGCTTGAATTCCTTGCGCAGAAACCTGCCACAGGATTATGAGATACGAGTGATTGATGAATCAAGTTGGATACAATGGATTTCGCTGCCTGACTATATCGTGGAGAAGAGACGAAAGGGGCATATTCCTCCGGCTTTGTTCTCGGACTTGCTGAGATTGGAACTGCTGATAAAGTATGGAGGAACATGGATAGATAGTACAGTGCTGTGCACGGGGGAAAATGGTTCCAAAGAGTTTCAGGGAGTTTCAGAGGCTTCAAATTTTTTGGAAGCAGATTTGTTTTTCTTCCAATATACGCCCCCTGGTAGCCAGCGATTTGGCGGAATCAGCAATTGGTTCATTTCCGCCCATAGCAACAATAAGGTGCTGATGACCATGCGGAATATCTTGATGGTTTATTGGCGAGATTATGATTGTACGCTGGACTACTATATCTTCCATCTTTTCTTCGGGGGTATGGTTAGAGCCTATCCGGAAGAGATCAACGCGATGCCGTATGCATACAGTGTAGATGCATTACAGTTGATGAAGCATTGGCACGAACAATACGATCAGGAAAAATGGAATAAATGGACATCAAGGGTTTGTTTCCACAAGTTGAGTAGCAGACCAAAGAAACAAAGCAAAATAGCAAGAAATAGTATTTATCAACAAATAATTGAAAAATATAAACTATAGATATATGAATAATCCGAAAGAATTTTTTAGAGTTGGGAGGGTGCGTATCTCGGTGACTGACGAGGAACGTGCCATCCAGACAATAAAGGATGCGATTCATCAGAAAGTGAAGGGGTATGTGTGTATCTCGACATTGAGAACCGTGCCTATCGCCAATCGCGATGACAGTTATCAGGAGGTGATGGAGAACTCGCTGATGAATACACCTGACGGTACACCATTGGTGTGGTGCGGTCATTGGTGGGGACTGAAGCAGGTACAGAGGGCATGTGGACCTCATATCTTCCCTCGTATGCTGAAGGATAAAGACCCTGAGTTGAAGCATTTCTTCCTGGGCGATACGGACGATACTTTGGCGGCCTTGACAAAGAAAGCTACCGAGGAGTTTGGTGCACAGGTGGTGGGTAGTTATTCGCCTCCATTCGCTCCATTGGAGGAGTACGATATGGAGGGCATTGCGAAGATGATCAATGAAAGTGGTGCCACCATCGTATGGACTTCGCTCCGTGCGCCAAAGCAGGATTATCTGGATGCTATGCTGACACCTTACCTGAATGACGGTATCGTTTGTGTGGGTGTGGGTGCTGCATTCAGAGCTGTGATAGGTGGTTTGAAGGCTCCTGATGGATTCCTGCAGAAGATTGGATTGGCAGGATTGCTTTTCAAAAGAAATAATGTATCGCGATTCCAGCAGTTGGGTTGGTATTTGGAGCATGTTACTTATTTGATTAAGTATTGGTTCATCATCCATTGGAGAAGAATGACAGGCAAGAAGTATTACGAAATATAATGTAAATCCAGATATGGAAAAGAAGAAACTGAGTCTTACGTATAGATTCCTCCGACTGATTGGATTAAATTTTCCTGAGGAGGACTATGGACAGGTGTCGCTACTGAAGGTGATAGGGCAGTTCTTTGCTTCGATATGGCATCGTTTCCTGCTGAACACTATGAACTGGGCTATTTTGGAGCCTATCAATCCACGTCTTCTTAGGCCTTTTGTGTTACGCAGGTTGGGCGCGAAGGTGGGTAAGGATGTGTTCATCGGTGAGCATGTGATAATTGACCTGAACCATGCAGACCTGATTACGATTGGCGATCATTCGCACATTACTGCTTGCACTACTTTGCTCTGCCACAAGAAGGATCTTTCGGATTATCATGTAGGCGATGACTATGCGAAGGTGAAGTATATGTTTGCACCTATCACGATTGGTAAGGGGTGTTCTACTGGTACTGGTACGTTGATTATGCCTGGTGTTACGATTGGCGATGGGGCAATCATTGGTTCGGGGTCGCTGGTAACGAAGGATATTCCTGCGTGGACGGTTGCTGTAGGCAGACCGGCTAAGGTGGTTAGAGAGATTCCAGTTAGGGAATAAAGTTTCAATATGAATTTCCTAGAACAAATAAAAAACAAGATACAATGAAAATTTTGATTACCGGCTATGCCGGAATGATAGGTTCGTATGTGGTGAAGGACTTGCTGGCGAAAGGTCACCTGGTGGTGGGTGTGGATCGCAGGGAGTCAGACTACAAGCATGAGAACCTGAGGCAGGTGGTGCTTGACCTGTCGGATAAGGTGGCTCTGAATGAGTTGTTCAAGAAGGAGAAGGTGGATCGTTGCATCCACTTGGCGGCTCTGGCGCACTTTGCCGGGGAGAATGACCTGAGCTTCGAGCGGTTTAAATTCGTGAACGTGACGTGCGCGGAGAATGTGTTTGAGGCGTGCGCGAAGTATGATGTGCCGGTGTTGTTCATCAGTACGGTGGATGCTATCGGTATGGTGAAGGGTGTGATTACGCCTGAGACGAAGCTGAATCCGATTTCGAACTATGGTAAGAGCAAGGCGATGGCAGAGGGACGGCTGAAGGAGATCTGCCAGAAGTGGAACATCTACCGTTTCTCGCCTGTATATACTTCGTCGCAGACGCGTGACATTGAGAAGCGCTATTACCTGAAGTCGCCAAACTGGGCATATAAGATCGGCAAGGGCGGACAGTTTGAGGTGCTGGAGATGAGTGGCGCTGTGAAGGCGATGGTGGACTGGGTGGACAAGGATGTGGACAACACGATCCGTATCATCAAGGACAAGGAGTTGCTGGATGTGAACCGCCTGATTGCGAGCGAGAAGGCTGAGGGAAGGGCGAAGCATGTGGTGTGGATACCACGGTGGATGGTGGTGTGCGGGTATTACTGCGTTCGTTTGGTATTTGGCAAGTCGAACAAGACTTACCTTGTCTTCAAAGCGCTTTGGCCATTCCGTACGCAGGATTAAGACAAAAACAAGAAAAACAGCTCGTTACCTCGCAAATAAACCGGAAAAACATTTTTTTGAAGAATAGATAAAAAAGCATTTGAATTGGGTTGTGGTTTCTTATGAGCCCATGGTGTAGCGAGCACAAGAAATCCCTGGTGAGCGAGCTCCCCGATGATTTCTCGCACTCACTTCACCACCTTCCTTCAGAAGGCTATCATCCCAATCCAAATGAAAAAAAGGCTCATTCTTCGCAAAAAAAGCCTCCCTTTGGTCGGAAATAAAATTGGTTGATGTATTCGTTACGCAACAGACATTATCAACAACAGATTTTTTTTGGTCGTAAGACCACTTTTTTTCCTGAAAGGCTTTTTATCGAAGACTTTGTTTTGAGGACTCGATAGAGGACTGTTGGCAGGAGTGGCTGAAAATGTCTGAGAGCTTGGGCGTATGCCTTCTACTTTAGGAGAACTCTCAAGGATTTTCAGGTGCTCGTGGCAACTTACCCGATAGGGTCAAAACAATGTTTTCGCTTTTTTATCATTTCACTAACGAACGAATAAAACGTAAACGAATTATGTATAGAATTTGTAAACGCGCATTTGATTTCATTTGCGCTCTGATTGGCATTATCGGCACTTCGCCTATTTGGATAATTAGTATCATTTTGACTTTGGCGAGCGATTGGGGACCACTGTTCTACTTCGCAAATCGTGTGGGACAGGATAACAAGAAATTTAAGATGTGGAAGTTCCGCTCTATGAGGGTGGCTCGTGGGGCGAATGAGGCTTCGCTGCGTCCGGATCAGGATCGTATCTTCTGGTGGGGCAAGTGGATGCGCCGGTTGAAGATTGACGAGTTGCCTCAGTTGCTGAACATCCTGAACGGCACGATGTCGATAGTGGGACCTCGTCCGGCTGCGGTGGATCAGGTGGAGATAACGCGTGGGGGCGAGAATGCGATCTGCGCGAAGGTGCCTTGCGGACTGACGAGTCAGTCGAGTCTGTGGGACTATATCTACGGTGATCAGTTCCCGGATGAGGAGGAGTACAACGAGAAGGTGCTGCCCATCCGCCTGAAGCTGGATGTGTATTATGTGAAGCACTCGAGCTTCTTTGGTGATGTAAAGCTCATCATCTGGACAGTGCTGGCGATACTCTACACGGCTTGTGGGAAGTATCCGCAGTGGATGCACGATAAATTAGTTGCATATTCAAAAAATATTTAATCCTGAAAATTTAACTATATGAAATATTTACTTGTAGTTGCTCATCCAGATGATGAAACTTTGGGTGCAGGTGCATCTATGTGGAAATGGGCTCACAGTGGTGATACTGTGGATGTGTGCATAATGTGTACGGAGGCGAAGGCTCGTGCGTTCCGTCCAGAGGATAATGAACTGGAAGATGATACGAATGCATCGAACAAGTTCCTAGGTGTTAACCATATCTATGAGGGAACTTTCCCTAACATTGAGATGAATACGGTACCACATTTGAAGCTGGTGCAGTTCATAGAACAGGCGATAAAGGAGAGTGAGCCGGACATCGTGATCACGCATCATCCTGCGGACACGAACAACGACCATCTGCAGACTTCGATGGCGTGCCAGGAGGCAGTGCGTCTGTTTCAGCGCAGGCCGGAGGTGAAGCGCGTGAGGGAGTTCTGGTACATGGAGGTGCCTTCGTGCACGGAGTGGAAGATCAACAACGCGATGCAGACGTTCAACCCGAACTGCTTCGTGGAGGTGGGCAAGGAAGGTGTAGATGCAAAGATCCAAGCCCTCTCGATGTACCGTGGCGTGATGCGTCCGTACCCACATCCTCGTTCGGCAGAGTACATAACTGGTCTGGCTGCGATGCGAGGTGGTCAGTGGGGGCAGGAGTATAGTGAGGCGTTTGAAGTGGTATTGAGAGCGTACTAAAGTCTTTTCTCTTTTTCAAAATAAGTATTATGAGAAAAGTAATAAATGCAGTCAAACAGTTTGTGAGCTATCTCTTCTGGCCACAGCGAACAGATAAGAAACGATATGATACAGATTGATAAATCTTTGATTGACGACTTGTATGCTAAGGCGAAGGAGTCAGAGCGTCTTAGAATGAACTACGACTTACGTACATCTTCTAACGATGGTAGTCAACGTATGCTTAACGCGTTATTACCTGGCTCTATTGTGCCTATACATAGACACCCTTTGAGCAATGAGAATGTGCTACTCGTCTGTGGTAAACTAGTGGAGGTACTCTATGACGTCCGTTCGACAAGCTCAGGAACCGAATTGGTTGAAACCGCTCGTTATCATCTTGACCCAGCTGCCGGTAATTTTGGTTGTGTAGTTCCAGCTGGTGCATGGCATACAGTCGAGGTTATAGAACCATCAGTCATTTATGAAGCAAAAGATGGCAAATATGGTGAGGACGGTAGCGAAACCTTGGACGAGTACAAAGCTATGCTAACATTGGATCCTTCAAAGGCGGTATTTTCCAATAGCTTTGGTGATCTCAAAAAGAACATCGAGTACCTCATCGGCATGGAACGTCAGTCGGGCAGTATGGATGCAATCTCCCCACTCTACGTCTCTCGTATGCTCAACGTCCCACTTGAGGATGTGGAGAAGTGTATGAAGGAGATGGGTGTTTGATATTGTCAGATTGGCTCATGGATTATAAAGACTTGTTCTCGAAACTTAATAAAGCGTTGGAAAGTATCTCACAGGAGGAACTGTGCAGTTTTGCCCGTTCGTATGCTCTTTGCAATACGGATATGGCTTTGGCATTGGTAGAGAGATACTGGCAGCCTGATGCTACTGACTATAAGCAAGTAGTGGATGCTTGTTTTGTTCATCCCTTCGTTGTCAGTACAAAGTTCGGAGAGAGTCTTGACTGGAATGCTGTGACTGAGGATGTATCGGAATTGTTACAGAAGATACGTGTAGAAAAGGACGGTAAGGACATAATCGGTGCTGCTCAGATGGCATTGTACTTATTGGTACGCACATGCGAGGAGTATGACAGGGATCATCCATACAAGGATTACTATAATGAGGCATGGATTGAGAGGTGGCGTCCTCTGATGGATGCTGTGCGTGAATGTCATAAGGTGGTCTGTGAACTGCTGATTGACGGTGAGAAGATTGACGATGATACTCAACGAGGGTTGATAGGTGAAATGGCTGAGCGGATAAAGGAATTGAAGAAGTGTCCGCTGATAAACATGGATTTTGTCATCGAGGATATTCAGGAGAAACTGCTATCGCCCAAGCGTTACCTGACATACCTGAACAACAAGATCAAGAAGGGTGTCTCGTATGACGAAGAAAGGTTCTTCCGAAAGAAACTGAGGTTCCTGGATAAGATTGGCAAGAGACAAGAGGCTCTGGCATACATCGACAAACGTGTGGAACATCAGATTATGGCTCCCCTCAGGACTGTTGCCATTGAGCAGTTGATGGTATGGGGCGAGTACGAAAGGGCTCTGGAGCTGATACGTTCTGTCGGTGAGCAGGATTTCTACGCATACAATGGAAAATATGACGAGAAACTCGTTGATGTGCTGGAGAATATTGGTGACAAGAACCGTTCTGTGGACATTCTGAAGACTGAGTTCGTGAAGGCAGGTAGGAAGGAGGTCTATTATACGCGACTACGTGAACTGCTGGATAAACAGGAGTGGGAAGAGTTCATTTCCGACATCATGGCTGATGCTGACCATGTATTTGAACAAGACTATGATTGTAAAAACGAATGTAATGGGTACTGACAATGTACTGACAGCTGCTATTGAAGCAGGTGTAGGTGCTGTAATATGTCTTTCTACCGACAAGGCTGCTTATCCTATCAATGCTATGGGGATTACCAAAGCTGTTGAAGAAAAGATTGCTGTAGCCAAGAGCCGATACTCAGGTAAGACTAAGATTTGCTGCACGCGTTATGGTAATGTAATGTGTTCTCGTGGTTCTGTAATTCCTCTGTGGATAGAGCAGATCCGTAATGGTAATCCAGTAACATTGACAGAACCTAAAATGACCCGTTTCATCATGTCGTTGGAGGAGGCTGTTGACCTCGTGCTCTTTGCTTTTGAACATGGACAGAACGGTGATATCCTTGTACAGAAAGCACCGGCTTGTACAATCCAGACTCAGGCTGAGGCTGTCTGTGAACTTTTTGGTGGCAAGAAAGAGGATATTAAGGTAATAGGTATCCGTCACGGAGAAAAAATGTATGAAACGTTGCTCACTAATGAAGAATGCGCTAAAGCTGAGGATATGGGTGACTTTTATCGTGTACCGGCAGATAATCGTGGATTGAACTATGACAAGTTCTTTAAGGAAGGAGAGACGGAGCGTAATATGTTGACTGAATTTAACTCTAATAATACCTATATTCTTAGTGTAGAGGAAACCAAAGCTAAGATTGCTGCTTTGGACTACATAAAGAAGGAATTGAGTGGTGAAGGTAACTTTGTGCAATAATAGCGTTATGAGAATTTTAGTTACCGGTGCCAAAGGTTTTGTTGGTCGAAACCTTTGTGCTCAACTCAATAATATCAAAGATGGTAAGGCTCATTGTTACGGCAACTTACAAATAGATGAAGTCTTTGAATATGATCTTAATTCCACTCCTGAAGAATTGGATGTTTGGTGTCAAAAAGCTAACTTTGTGTTCAATCTTGCCGGGGTAAACCGCCCTAAAGACAATGATGAATTCATGAAAGGTAACTTCGGTTTTGCAAATACATTGCTTGATACCTTGAAGAAATATCATAACACTTGTCCCGTTATGCTTTCCTCCAGTGCGCAAGCCTCATTGACCGGTCGTTTTGGTAACAGTGAATACGGTCGCAGCAAAAAGGCAGGTGAAGATCTTTTTCTACAATATGGTAAAGAAGCAGGAGCTAAAGTGTTGGTATATCGTTTCCCAAATCTCTATGGCAAGTGGTGTCGCCCCAACTATAACAGTGCTGTAGCCACTTTCTGCAATAACATAGCCAATGACTTGCCTATACAAGTCAATGATCCGAGTGTAGAACTAGAACTGCTCTATATTGATGACCTTGTAGATGAAATGATTCATGCCTTGAAAAGCGAGGAGCATCGTTGCGAGTTTGAAGGTCTTGAAGTACATCCAAAGGTTGATGGCAGATATTGCTATTGCCCTGTTACCCATAAGGTTACATTGGGTGAAATCGTTAATTTATTGCACCGGTTTGCAGAAATGTCTAAGACACTGATGATTCCGGAAATTCCGTCCCATTCTTTTGCAAAACGTCTGTATAGTACATTTTTGAGTTACTTGCCAAAAGAAAAAGCCATATTTGACTTGAAAATGAATATTGACCAGCGTGGCAGTTTCACAGAACTTGTACATACTTTGAACTGTGGACAGGTAAGTATTAATATTTCTAAGCCTGGTATAACTAAGGGAGAACATTGGCACAACACTAAGTGGGAGCAGTTCATCGTAGTGAGTGGTCATGGACTCATTCAACTTCGGAAAGAAGGAACTGACGAGGTTCTTAGCTATGAAGTGAGCGGTGACAAAATACAATCTGTCATCATGCTTCCTGGTTATACCCATAACATTACCAATCTTTCTGATACGGAAGATTTGGTAACTGTTATGTACTGCAATGAGATATTCGATCCCAATAAACCGGATACGTACTTTGATAAAGTAGAAAAATAATATGGAAAAACAACCTAAATTAGATTATTCAGATATAAAGTTTAAGGATAACGGCAAGTTGAAACTGATCATCGTTGTCGGTACCCGTCCCGAGATTATCCGTCTGGCAGCGGTAATCACTAAGTGTCGTCAGTATTTTGATGTGATTTTGGCCCATACGGGTCAGAATTATGACTACAACTTAAATGGAATCTTTTTCAAGGATTTGAAGTTGGCGGAGCCTGAGGTTTATATGGATGCTGTAGGTGATGATTTGGGAGCCACCTGTGGTAATATCATCAACTGTTCCTATAAACTTTTCGTTCAGACCAAGCCGGATGGAGTATTGGTATTAGGTGATACCAACTCTTGTCTGAGTGTCATCGGCGCCAAGCGTTTACATATTCCTATCTTCCACATGGAGGCTGGTAACCGTTGCAAGGATGAGTGTCTTCCGGAAGAAACCAACAGAAGAATTGTAGATATCATCAGTGATGTAAACATGGCATACTCGGAACATGCGAGAAGGTACCTTGCTGATTGCGGTTTGCCCAAGGAACGTACCTACGTTACAGGTTCACCCATGGCAGAAGTCCTTCACAATAACGTTGCAGAGATTGAAGCAAGTGACGTACACCAACGTCTTGGTTTGGAGAAGGGTAAATACATACTCTTGTCTGCCCATAGAGAAGAGAATATCGATACGGAGAAGAACTTTTTTTCTCTTTTTAATGCCATCAACCACATGGCAGAGAAATATGATATGCCTATTCTCTACAGTTGCCATCCCCGTAGTCGCAATCGCCTTGCCGCAAGTGGTTTCAAACTTGATGAACGTGTTATCCAACACGAACCTCTTGGCTTTCACGACTATAATTGCCTTCAGATGAATGCTTTTGCTGTAGTCAGTGATTCTGGTACACTTCCTGAAGAATCAAGCTTTTTCACCAGTGTTGGTCATTCATTCCCTGCTGTCTGTATCCGTACCTCTACGGAACGTCCTGAGGCAATTGATAAGGGTGATTTTATCATCGCTGGTATTGATGAGAAATCATTACTTCAAGCCGTAGATACAGCTGTTGAACTTTGCAAGGACGGTCAGCATGGCATTCCTGTGCCTGATTATGTAGATGAGAATGTATCGATAAAGGTTGTAAAGATAATTCAGAGCTATGTGGGAATAGTTAATAAGATGGTTTGGCGTAAGTTTTAATTTATACTTTGCGTTTACAATTAGTGGTTAGCGTCCAAAAATGCCGTATAGTATAACCGATATAAAATCCAGATCTTTGCTTTCGTTAAATCAAAATCCAAGTTTATGTATAGTTACAATGATTTTGAGCGTCTATTTTTGCGCTATAAAT
>ENA-UERN01002784-UERN01002784.1-human-gut-metagenome-genome-assembly--contig:-NODE-2784-length-13087-cov-4.143505_pt1 | contig 13087 bp, 4 predicted proteins | sample MGYA00242950_ERZ507950 | MGnify/ENA primary metagenome ERZ507950 (study PRJEB26167, sample SAMN06115515) | human gut metagenome | host: Homo sapiens | place: China:Ningxia | collected 2014-11-26...
GGAGTTTTCAGGAGAGGAGGCGGACCAGACGGGAGAACTGGGCATGGTTCAATTCCGTGACAGGTAGCCTTTGTCCTGCAGCTGGAGCAGAAAATCATTCAGGTCTTTCTCCGCCTCCGGGGGGAGGGGGGAGGCGCTGTGTTCGGCGAGGCCGGCCAGAATCTGCTCCGGCGTTTCGTCGCGGGCCAGGCTTTTCCAGATGAACTTCGCGGTCGGATTCAGGCCGAAGATCTGGCCGTCGTCGGGATTGAACAGAAATGCGCTGCCGTCAAACTCTTCACGCAGAATGATTTCTGGATTGACTTTCATGGTATTTCCTTGAGTTGGTTGTTAGATCAGGAGTCGAGGAACCGCCGGAAGTCCGGATTGCTCCGGGGATCATCGGTCAGGTTCAGCTTGAAATAGCCGCCCGGCAGGCTTCGGCATAATTCGGAGGCGCCGTGCAGGATATTTTGGGATAAACGCCGGCGGAACTCCGGCGGACACGGCGAGGCGAGGATATGGACGAGGTCATTCAAGGCCCGGGAAAGCCCGATCTGCCGGAGCGGAAGCGGCAGCCGGGTGGAAAAGGATTCAACCTGATCGCGGCCGAGCAGGATGAAATTCCGCAACGGGACCGGTTCCGCCGTCCGATAGCGGCGCGGCTGCGCCGTATTGGCGAACCAGATGCTCCAGGTGGGGGCCGGATGGGCGAACCACTGGCCTGTTTTGCGGTAAAGCAGCACCAGATCATCACTGCGTACTTCAAAATCCGGGGTGATCCGCCGGGCAAACGTACTCTTGCCGACTCCGCTGGGACCGGAAAACAGTGTTCCGGAACCATTGTGAACCAGCAGGCCGCCGTGAAAGTAAAAAAGTTCCCCCGCCAATAGTTCGGAAAGCAGCCCGTAGAAAAAGAGACGGCGGTAAAGGAAACCCAGTTCCTCCGGCGTCCGGTTGCGGATTCTGCCGATGGCGCGCAGGTGACGGCAGTCGCTGTCGGAGGCGAAATAAAGCGTATCCATCCATTTGATTTCCCCCGACGGAGAAACCGGTTCGGGAATCAGGGAAAAATCAAAAAGCGGTGAAGCGTTTTCCGGAGAGGCCGTAAAGGATAGACCGGCGATATCACCCATCTTATCGAGCAGGAGCACGGTGGACTCATTTTCCGCCTGCCATTGTACTCGCTTGTTTAAATCCAGATACCGGACCATGAAAGGAACTGTCACACTTTAATGCTTATTCTTGTATAATCACTATAAACTACAGGATGAATGTATGCTTGTCAAGCGGTTTCGGCAATTGTGCGGAAAAATATCCGGGCGGCAGCAGTGGTAAACTGTCGCCGCCCGGAGTTGCGGGGGAGGGGGCTCAGGGCTGTCCGCCTTCTCCGCCGGTGCCGGAGCTGTCGGCTCCCTGAATACCGTTCCAGTCACTGAATTCGATCAGTTCGGGACGTTCATAGTCGAATTTTTCCATTTTCTTTTCCTTATATGATTCCGGCTCCGGTTTCCCGGAGCCTTTGTTTTGGTTGTCGCTTATGCCAGCTGCTTCTTGTCGTCGGCATCCAGGTTGAGGTTCAGCGCGTCGAGCGTGCTGCCGCAGCCGGAGACGATGTTCTCGGTCGCGAGGCAGTTCATCGCCGAGGCGATCGACGGTTCATTGAACGCAGCCATGGTTTGGGGCATATCGTTGTAGAACACCAGATCGCCGTTGCCGTTGAGCTTGAGCCCCCAGTTCGCTCCCATGCCGAAGTCGACCGTGGCCGCTCCGCCGACCTGCGCGGAACCGAGTTCGCCGGAAATCTTGCCGAGCTTGCCGAAGACGGTGATCGTCATGCCGTCGATGCCGAGCCCGCCGGTCGAACCGGTCAGGTTCCTGATCAGGATGATCTCTTTCGCACTCTCCACACCGCCCCAGACCGCCGGGACTTCGATCGAAATCGACAGGCTCGAATCCAGCGGGGCGGTGACGCTGACCGCCGCTTCCGTGCTGTCGTAGCTGCGGCCGTCCACACTGATGCAGAGTTCTCCCGAAGCGGCGAGGAGCGCGTCATCGACAGCTACCGTACCGGTCTTGCCGGCCGCCACTTCCAGACGTGAAAGCGTACCGGTGAGAGTACTGTTCGTCAGGTCAGTCGCAGCGGAAATCGTCAGCGTGTTTTGGCCGCCGCCGAGATCGATCGTTCCGGAGAAAGTTCCGTTGACGGTGATCTTGTCATTGCCGTCGCCGAGGCTGATCTTCCCGTTCACGGTGACGCCGTTTTCCATCGTCAGTGTATCGTCACCGGTTCCAAGATCGATATCGCCGAAGATCATGGCGCCGCTCTTCAGCGTGATCGTATCGCTCCGGCTGCCGCCGACAATCGCAATTCCGGTTGCGTAAGCCGCAAGCGAATCGGCCGCGACGCTGCCGTTGCGGACTCCGGCGAGCTTCGCCATCAGGTCATTGCCCTGATAGCTGCCGGCGAAGACCGTACCGGAAATCGTCGCATTGACGCTGGTGCCGGCGACAAGACCGTATGCCATCGTCCGGCCGTCGTCATTCTTCGCGGAGACGGCATTGGCAGCAACCGTGCCGGAGAGATCGCGGACCGTCAGGATGGAAGTGCCGTCTGCGTTTTCCGTGCCGGTCATCAGGCCGTATGCTCCTTCGTGATAGTTGGAGCTCTGCGAGAGTTCGGCGTAGATGCTGCCGGAGAGGGTTCCGACCGTCAGATCGCCTCTGGCTTCACCGGAGACGTTGACGCCGACTGCGGCATATTGATCGGCATATGCTTCGATCGAACCGGCCAGGGTGGCGATTTCCGTCAGGGCGACCGCCGTACCGCGGACATCCGCAGGCGCATTACCGTCGAAATCCGCCTGGTTGCTGAAACCGGAGGCAAAACCGCCGGCGCTGTAAGCCCGGATGGAAGCGCCGGTTGCAAATTCATTCAGTTTGAAAGTGCTGCTGGCGCCGCCGTCCATGAAAATGCCGTTGGCGAACAGGCCGCCGAATTCCTGGACGGAAATTCGACCGGTCATACGGCCGACCACAGTCGTCAGGTCTCCATTATCGCTGTTGGCGAAGATGCCGTTGCAATAGGTATGCCTGCTGCCGGTACTCAGGTCCATTGAACCGATCGTATCGACGATAAGTTCGTTGCCGCCGAATTTGATGCCGTGAGCCGCATTGCTGATATCGCCGGAGAGATTCACTTCCGCGCGCTTACCGCTGACGTACAGGACGGATTCTCCGCCGGCGCCTGTCATCGTACCGGTAATATCGGCCTTCTGGACGACTTCCGAATTACGCTTGCCGAGCGTGAATTCGCCCCACAGCGTCGTGTTTTTTCCGACCGTCAATGACGCATCCTCGCTGAATGTGAGTTTGCCGAGCTTCACATCGTCGACACCGGCGCCGAGCTCCAGAGCGCCGATCTCCTTGAATTCGGTTCCGGTCAGGTCGGCGTTGCGGTTGATGACCAGCTTGTCGAAGTTCCGGACCGTCCTGACGCTGAAGGTCGCGGCATCGTCATAGACGAAGGTGCTGGTCCCATCCACCGAGACGTTGCAGCCGTCGATCAGGTCGGCGGTAATATTGCCGCCACTGACCGTGAGGGTGGCGTTGCCGCCGACCGTACTGAACTCATTGCCTCCGGCATAGATGTTGCCGTTCACCGTGCCTCCCGAAACTGTCACGGAGGTATTGCCGTTCACGGTCGAAATGCCGCCGGAAATCCCGAAGCCGCCGCCGTAGAGATTGCCGTTGACCGTTCCGGCCGAGATGGTCACGGAGCTGTTGCCCTTGACCTGCGTCGCGGAGCCGCCGCCCTCGTACTTCCGGCTGCTGGAACCGCCGGCCACGTTTCCGGCAATCACCGCATGGGCGTTGCCGATGATTACGGAGGCGTTGCCGCCGATGTAGTTGGCCGCCCGGCCGGAGGGACTGGAGGCGTTGTTGCCGCCGACAACCGGACCGGTGATGCTGACGGTACCCGTTCCGGTCACTGCAACGGAGGCGTTGCCGGTTACGAAACCGTGGGCATTGCCGCCGTAGACGCCGCCGATGCTGTTCGAGGACTTGGTGTTGAAGGTCCCGCCGGTGATGGTAAGGGTGCTGTCCGCTTTCGGCAGGGAGGCGTCTTCCACCGGTATATTACCGGCATCAAGCGTGTAACCGCCGACGAAGGAACCGCCGCCCCCGCCGCCGAACACCGAATTGGAGAAGGTGCCGCCGGAGATCGTCAGGCTCGAACCGAGCTTGACGGAGGAAGCCGCCCCGCTGCCGCCGTAGACTTCCTTGGCGAAGGTTCCGGCGGTGATCACGGTTTCCGCATGGTCCACCGTGATTTCATCGTAGTAATAGTCGGTGATGCTGCCGCCGTAGACGCGGCCGTTGTAGGTGCCGCCGTTGATGGTGACCTTGGCCGAACCGACATGGCCGGTGTAATAAGAGCCGCCGTAGACATCCCCGGTTACCGCCGCATTGTTCAACGTCAGGTCGGTGGAGGTGAAGTCCTTGCCGCCGGGAGTCGTGTAAGTCGCCCCGGTCACCTTGCCGGTGATGGTGCTGTCGCTCAGTGTGACGCTTTTGCCGTTGGCGTAGAAGTCGCGGGCATTGACCACGAATTTGCCGTCGCCGGTGACGTCCGAGCCGAGCGTCACATCGGCGTTGGTCGCATCCAGCGTCAGGGTCTTGCCGGCGGAGATCGAGATTTCCGCGACGTTTACGAACCGGTTCAGGGAATAGGCCATATCCTGCTTCACATTGACCAGCGCCAGATTCCGGAACGTGACGTCGGCGACCGAAGCGACGTTTTCAAGGTTCAGGGTGGTGCCGCCCGCAACATTGGCGCCGTCAATCACCGAACCGGCCGCGAAAGTGCCGCCGCAGACGGTGATCGTGCCGGTGCCGCCGACCGTGCCCGCCTTGCCTCCGGCGTAGATGCTGTGGACACCGGCGTTGTCCCGGATGGTGATTTCGGTATTGCCCTTGACCGAGTAGCCGCCGTCGTCGCCGTTGCTCGTTTCGCCGCCGCCGTAGATGTCGCCGACGACTTCGGCGTTGCCGGAAACCGTGATCGACGTATTGCCGCCAACTCCGTCATTTCCTTTGTCGCCGTCGCTGATGCCGCCGCCGAACACCGAACCGGCGATTGAGGCGTTATCCTTGATTTCGACTTCGGTGTCACCGGTCACCCACGAATACTGACGGCTGCCGCCATAGAGATTGCCGCCGGCCGTTCCGGTCTGGAAAGCGCTGCCGAGCAGCCGGGTGTTGCCGCCGACGCTGATAAAGGTGGAACCCGCGCCGCCGTGTTCGTCGACCGTGCCGGCGAACACCGAACTGGCCATGCTTTCGACATAAACCCTGTCGCCGCCGACTACGGTGTTGCCGTTCAACGTGATGCTGGTGCGCCCGACGCTGCCGTTGGAGCCGCCGACGCGTCCGTAAATAGTGGAATCCGTCACGACCAGGGTGGCGGTCCCGGTCACCTTGCCGTATGTCTGCATGGCTCCGGCGTAGACGGCTCCGGCGCCGGTCGCGGAGCCGACGGTGGAGCCGGTCAGCGTGACCGACGTGTTGCCGTTCACCGCAAAGGTGCCGCCGCCGCCGCCGTAGACCGCTCCGGCGGTCGAGTTGGTCAGCGTCACGGAAGTGTTTCCGGTCATGCTGCCGCTGTTTTCGCTGCCGCCGTAAACATTGCCTACGGCACTGGCGGTAATCGTAATCGATATGTCGCCGTTGATCACTCCGCGATCGCCGGCTCCGCTGTCGGTGACATTACCGCCGAAAACATTGATTTTGGCGCCGTCGCCGGGGATATTGGCAAGCTCGACGTTGATATTGCCGGTGATGTCGGCATCCCGGCCGCCGCCGTAAATTCCGTCGGTCGCCCCGGAAAATCCCACTCCGTCGACTTTCACCGTCAGGTCCTGATTGATCGCGGCTCCCGCCACGGCACTGCCGCCCCAGATTCCGTCGAGAATCATGTTGGGAGCATAGCTGACGACCGTGACATTCGCGCCGTTGCCGTTCAGGTAGAGACGGCGCGCTCCAACCGCGATGCCGGCGCCGTCCGCCGCACCGGCATACAGGCCGTCGCCCAGAATCAGGCTGGTGGTCGCATTCGTCTGGCTGCTCATGTATTCCAGACGGCCGCCGCCGGTAATCCTGCCGTTCAGCGTGTATTCGCGCCAGATGCCGCCATTGTCCGGATTGGTATTGTTGCGGTCGTTGAGTTTCAGGGTGGAACCGGCGGCGATGTCGATCGCGGCGAGGTTGTTCCACGTGACGCCGTCGGCGATGTTGATCGTGTCCAGTCCGGTGACGGCGGCATCGTCGCCCGCCTTCCAGGTCTGGGACGCGTTGATGTTGAGCGCGGCGCTGCCGTAGTTTGCGCCCGCGACGGTCAGGACGCTGTTCTCCTCTGCGGCGCTGACCGCTTCCGAGAGAGTGCTGAACGCGTTCGTGCCGACTTTGTAGAATTCGCCATTGAGGGTGAAAGTTTCGTCCGCGGTGGTGTACGCCGGGGAGACCGCGATATGGTCGAGGGTGGGCTGCGGGGCCGCCTCGACGTTGATGGAGAGGTTGCCGTCGACCAGCAGGAGCTGTCCGAGCATGTCGCCGGGGAGCAGGATCATTTCCGCGCCGATCGCGACAGCGGTGTTGTTCAGGGTGATCACGGCTCCGGAAGCCAGAGTGACGCCGGAAGCGAGAATCCAGTTTCCGGCGGCGAGGGTTCCGACAGTGACCGCCAACTCGTTGAGCGCGTTGAGCTTGTCGCCGAAGGAAACCAGCGCTTCCGCCGGAGCCGCGTCAATGGTGATCGCAAGGCTGTTCACGGTGGAGAGGTCGACGTTGTCGCCGAAGGTCACCTTGCTTCCGGAGCGGACCTCCACCCCGGTGAAGCCCTGAACCTTCAGGTCGAGGTTTCCGGTGAAGGCGTCGAATACGAGTGTGCTTCTGTCGGCTCCGGCGCCGGAAACGGTTCCCGCGACGCTGGTATAGGCGGAGCCCTTGAAGACGACCTGCGCGGAGCCGACGGACTGGCTGCCCGCGACGTTTCCGGCTTTCACGTCGCCGGCGACTGCGCCGCCGGAGAGGATGACGGTCGCGTTTTCGACCGCGGCGTTGTTGCCGCCGCCGTAGACGCTGTACTGAACGGTTCCGCCGGCGATTTCGACGGTCGCGTTTTCGACGGTCGAACCGGCGTTATGTCCGCCCGCGATCACGTTCCGGACGGTCGAACCGGTTCCAACCGTGATCGTTACGTTTTCGACAATGTTTTTGCCGCAGCCGTCGCTGTATCCGCCGCCGTAGATGTTGCCGGAGGTCGAATTTTCCAGCGAAATTACCGCCTCCTTGACCGTCAGCACGCCGTTGTCGGCCCGGCCGCCCGCGTAGAAATGCTGCATCACGGTTCCGGCGGTCGCGTTGAATTCGACCCGGTCGACCGTCAGCGTGTGTTTGCCGGTCGCAAGGTCGGCGCCTTCGTTTTCGATGAAGCCGCCGAGCATCACGTTGCCGCTGCCGAGGTTGGAGTTTGCCGCATTCACGATCACTTCATGGATCGTGACGCCCATGTCCCTGGTGCCGCCGAGGCGGCCGGCCACGATCAGCTGGTTTCCGATCCGCGAATCCGTCAGGTTCGCCGTCAGCGTGCCGGTGATGTGGTTCACCCCGGAGCCGTCCTTCGAATAGGTGCCGACGTAGAACATCGCGATATCCGAATTGGTCACATTGACCGTGCCGTCGCAGCTCAGGCAGCTGCGGCCGATTCCGTAGAGGACGTTGGAAACCGTCGAATCGGAAACCGTCACGTTCATGCTGCCGGTCACGTTGTGTCCGTTGCTGTCGCCGCCGCCGTAGACGTAGTTCACCGTCGCGCCGTTTTCGATCTTCAGCTCCGAATTGCACACCGTCGACGCCAGGGAGCCGCCCCCGTAAACCTTGTAGACCTGCACATCCGGCCCCGAAATCGTCAGGGTCGCGTTTTCGACATCGCTGCTCAGGCCGCCTGCATACGCCGTGGTCACATCCGCGTTGCCGGTGATCGTCACGTTGCTCGTGGCCGTCGACGCGCCGTTCACGCCGCCGCCGTAGACGCTCCGCACCGTGCCGCCGGCGATCATCACATTGGCCGCGCCCACCGTCGAACCCACGCCATCCGCGCCGCCGAACACCTCGCCGATTTCACCGCCGGACACGTACACATTGGCCGCGCCGGTCGTAGAACCCGTGAAAGTGCCGTCAAGCGCCTGGAAAGACTGCCCGCCGCCGTAGACCGCCGAAATGCTCGCATCCTGCACGTAGATGTTCGAGGTTCCCACCCGGCCCGCCAGCGAGCCTCCGAACACACCATTCCGAATCGTCGAATTCTGCACATAGAGCCAGGTTTTCGCATCTGCGTCCGAAGCCTGCGCGGCGGTTCCGTAGAGCGTGTAGTCCGAAGTGAAGTTCACCACCGCGTCATTCCCGGTGCCGAACGTCGCACGGTCCGCCGCCGGCACAAGCTGTTCCGCCGAAGCCGGCGCATCCGCGCCAAAGAAATCGGCAGGCCAGTTCACCGCGATCTTCACCGCCACGTCCGAAGGAACCGTCACCGAGTCCGAAACCGAAGGATCTACCATGACTTCCCCCTTCGTGCCCGACGCAATCTCAATCGAATCGATCCCTTCAGGAAGTTCCGTGATCGTAACAGAACCACCGTCATTCGCCGAAACCGTAAGCTTGCCGTCCGTAACCTGAACCGCGCCGTTGGTGACGGAGAGTCCGTCCCCGATCTTCAGCGTTGCGGAATCGGCTACCGTAAGGTCATTTGCCGGAGGAACGACAAGCTTGACCGTACCTTCGCCGGTGATTTCAGTCAGGCCGGCGAGTTTCGCCGTCGCATCGGCGTCAAAGACGACCGTACTGCCGGCGGCGGCGCTGATCCTGATGACGGAGGAGAGGTTGGTTTCAAGCTGAATCTTCTCCGCGTCCGTCAGGTCGGAACCGTCGATTACCGCGGTTCCCTGAAATTCGAGGGAGCCCGCGCCGCTGATCATGGTCAGGATATCCGCGAGATTCGCTACCGCAGCCCGGAGACGGACGCCCGAAGCCGGAACCACGATCTTCAACTTGCCGCCATTGAGGTCGATGCTGTTGCCCAAAACGGCTCCGAGTTCGACCACAAGCGTGTCGTTGGCGTCGAATTGCATGGTGCCATTGAATTGCGAACCGGATTTCAGAATCACAACCGCCGCCTGACCGTCATCGGCAAGGATCTTGCCGCCGAATGTGTTGCCGATCGTGATCGTGACATTATCGGTGGTGCTGTTGGCGCCGCTGCCGGAGGCATGGATGATATTGTCGGTGCCGTTGACGGTGATGAAAGCGTTCTTCACATGGGCGGCGCTGCCTGCGACTGCGTAGGCTCCGGCATAAATTCCGCCGGCGACCGTGTTGCCGGAGACGGTGATGGAAACGGTATCGAGTTCCAGAGCGCCTGTTCCGAGAATCGCGCCGCCGTAAACGGCGCCGCTGATGGAGCCGGTTCCGCTGATGGTGAGGGTCTGGCCGGAAACATCGCCGGAAATGACGCCGTTATTGGTCAGGGTCAGAATGTCGCCGTCAACGGAACCGAAAATTTCCGCTTGTGCGGCGATATTCAGGATATCGTTGCCGCTGTTCAGCGCGATCATGCCGAAAACCTTGGCCCCGGCATTCAGCGTGATGACATCGTCACCTTTGCCGCCGACGATCGCATATCCGGTCGCGTTGCCGGTCACCGTATCGGCCGTCGCCGTTCCCTGCTGAATCTTTTCAAGCTGCCTGAGCAGGTCGCCGTTCTTGCAGCTGCCCGCGAATACGATACCGGAGATGGCGGCATTGACGCTGGTGGAGGCGGTCAGGCCGTAAGCCTTCGACTTGCCGTCGGTGTTTTTGGAATCAAACGAATTCACCGCGACGATTCCGGAAAGGTTGTCGATCGTCAGCGTCGCCGTTCCCGTGGAGGACGCGGAAGACTGAATTCCTGCCGCCTTGAAGTCGGAATCATTGTTATAGCTGTTCGAGGGATTTTCGTAGAAGTGCTCGGCGTACACGGTGCCGGAGAGTTCGCCGATGTGAAACGTCGATACTGAGCCGCTGCCGGTGGCGGCATTCAGCAGGCCGGTAGAGCCATACTGGCCCTTGGCTTCTACCGTGCCGGCCAGAGTTCCGATTTCCGTGGCTGCCGAGGAGGCGGCGGTATGGGCAATCCCGACGGCGAACCCGGAAGCACTGTAACCGGAAACCTTAGCCGTATTTGTCAGCGTGCCGATCTTCAGGGTGCCGTCGGTGGCTTTTTCCTGTGTGATGCCGACGCCTTCGTCGCTTTCACCGTTGTTGCTGGCGGAAATTGTGCCGCTGATCTCCTTCAGTTCCGCATTTTTGACATATCTCAGGTAAACTCCGTAGCTGTAGGCGCTGTCACTCGTCACGATGCTGCCGCAGAGGGTATTGATTGTGACGTTTTCCACCTGATTGGCGTAGATGCCGTGCCGGACATTGGAGATGCCGCCGGAGAAATCGGCGACGGCGCTCTTGCCGAGCAGAATAAGGCCGGAGCTGTTGTACTCGCCGGAAATACCGGTGATGTTTCCAGCGACGTTGACCCGGGAGGTGGAATCGGTGCCGAGCCCGCCGAGAGTGACGGAACCGGTAACGCCGGCGCCGGCGGAGAGTTCCAGCAGGCAGTTTCCGGTGTACTGGAAGCTGTCGAAGGCGCCGCCGGCTATTTGCAGGGTTGAGGCTGAAGGCGCCTTCCGGATTGCGTCGGAGATGGTGCCGAACGCATTGACGCCGATGATATAATAATTATCGCCGATCTGAACGGGCTGTCCCGCTTTCTTGTCGGCCCATCCGGAATTGACGAGCAGTTTTTCCGTGGAGTCGATTACTCCGCTGATTTCCGTCAGGGTGATGGCGCTGTCGGCGGCTTCAAGCAGCCGGTATTGCCCTCCGATCTTCACGGCTCCGCCGTCGAATACCGTTGCGCCGTTCACGGCAAAGGAGGTATTGCCGTACGCCAGTTTGCCGCTGATCACCGTGTACACGGAGCCGGCGCCGAGCTGGGATTCGGTCACGTTGATGCAGATTGCTCCGTCCGCGAAGTTTGTGGCGGATGCGCCGGTGAAGAGGACCGAACTGCCGCCGTTGAAGACGATGTTTTCAATGGTCTGAATGCCGTAAAGGGAGCCGAAGTAACCGGCAGATGCCGAACCGAAAGTCAAGGTGTCCGTTCCGCCGTCGCCGGAAATCCAGCCGTTCACTTCGCCGCCGGTGATCGTGAATCGGTCATCGCCGTCTCCGCCGAAGACATTGCCGATGACCTGACCGCCGGTGACCGTGAATTGATCATTGCCCGCCCCAAAGCTGATCTGGCCGCTGATCAGGGTATCGGCGCCGTTGACGGTGATGGCGTCGGCGCCTTCGGCGAATCGAATATTGCCGAAAATAACAGCACCGTCATTGAAGGTCAAACCGTTTGCTCCTCCGGCAGTCCCATAAACGGCATAACCGCTTGCGGCAGAGGATGCCAGGTTGTTGTAAACTTCCTGCCGCTTCGCCGGATCCCGCATCTCGGCAAGCCGGAGCTCCAGATCGTCCTCAAGATACCTGCCCGCGTAAATCGTGCCGGTGAAATTGTCCAAAGTGATGTCGGGTCCGTAGATGCCGATTGTGGAGCCGATCGCAGATGAGCCGGATACAGCCTGATTGACCAGCAGCGTGCCGGAGAAGTCGTTCAATGCAGTCGTTCCGTTATTATAGATGCCGACCAGCATGGGGGAAGAACCGGACGTGCTTTTCCGGAAAATGCCACTCCCGGTCGCGGCGATGGTTCCGGAGAAATCTTCAAGCAGAATCGTTCCGCCGGCAGTGGCGCTATAGTTGTAAATGCCGAAAACCGACTGTTGCTTGGCGGGGGATTCCGCTCCGGTCACATGCGCACGGATATCGCCGGAGAAGCCGGAAATTGTGACATCGGCCCGGCTCCCGGCGGAAGAACCGACGGAGATGTTGCGCAGAGCGTATGCGTTGTTGACGCCGGAAACGGAAATCAAAGCCGTTTCACTGCCGGTCCCGATTGACAGGCGGGAAATCTCCCGGCTGTAAACGGAGAGGGCGTAAGCCGCGTTATCCGTCGATTCGACATTCAGGTTTCCGGTAAAGGAACTGATGGAAAGCTCTACGGTTCCGGAGGGATAGGAGGCGATGGCCGCACCGTCGTTGCCGACGAAAAAACCGTAAGCTGCCGCATCGCCCGCGATCTTCATGGAGCCGGAGAAGGCGCCGATTTCCAAAGCCGGAGAGACGGAGGCGTTGCAGATGAATCCGGCACTGAAATAAATATTTCCGGTGGTGTCGATCGTAACGTTCGCGGAGAAGAGATCGATGACATTCCGGCCGCCGTTCATCTCAAAGACGCTCAACGGGCCTGCCTGGACGGAACTGCCACTCAGGTTCACGGTTCCGCCGAATTCAGTGAAATGCGCCGTTCCCTGATTGGAGAGGAAAAGAGTCCTGCCGACGGGGCCGCCGAGCACGGCGTTCTTGCCGATCGCCAATGCATGCATGCCGCTGCCGAGCTCCATTCCGCCCTGATAGCTGCCGTTGATCGTGACGGCGCTGTCATCGCCCAGGGTCTGGGAACCGAGGAGTCCGGCGCCTTCCTGAATTTCGATGCCGAGGAGTCCGGTGAGCTTGCCGCTCTGTACGCCCAGCAGGGTGACGCCGCTCTTCACCGTCAGGCTTTCCGGATAATCGCCGGCTGCCGGCTGAACGGAATCGCCTTCAGCGGCGGCATCGATTGCCGTCTGGATGCCGACGAACGAATTGGTGTCGTTCAGGCTGCTGTCCGCGTTACGCGCAGCTTCGAGCGCTTCCTGTGTGGCGAATGCGTAGATTGTGGTCCCCATGATTTACTCCCCGGTGTGAATGATGATAATTGTTTTATAGATTAAATTTCTGATATCTGATATGAGGACGCGTTTCCGCTCTTCGGGCTTTTTGGAGCAAGGGAAGGCGGCAGGGCGGCCTGGTTGCCGTTGCCGGGATTCTTATTGCTTTATGCGGCAATTCCGCAGCAGTAAGCGAA
>ENA-UERN01002799-UERN01002799.1-human-gut-metagenome-genome-assembly--contig:-NODE-2799-length-13067-cov-4.409392_pt1 | contig 13067 bp, 8 predicted proteins | sample MGYA00242950_ERZ507950 | MGnify/ENA primary metagenome ERZ507950 (study PRJEB26167, sample SAMN06115515) | human gut metagenome | host: Homo sapiens | place: China:Ningxia | collected 2014-11-26...
AAGATTTTGTAAAAGCTGTCAAAGCGACAGGTAAAAAACAGTTAATTATTGCCGGTGTGGTAACCGAAGTTTGCGTGGCATTCCCGGCGCTTTCAGCCATTGAAGAAGGGTTTGACGTCTTTGTCGTGACTGACGCGTCAGGGACCTTTAATGAAATTACCCGGCATTCGGCATGGGATCGCATGTCGCAAGCTGGTGCGCAATTGATGACATGGTTCGGCGTGGCGTGCGAGCTGCATCGCGACTGGCGTAATGATATTGAAGGACTGGCGACGTTGTTCTCTAACCACATTCCTGATTATCGTAATTTGATGACCAGTTATGACACGTTAACGAAGCAGAAATAAAAGAGAACCGGGGCCGAAACCCCGGTTGTTACTGATTAGCTTGCGACGGCCATCCCCACGGTCATATGCAAACCATAGAATACGCCGCGACCGATTAATTCCCCTGCCAGAAGCAGAATGAATGAGACGGATAGTAGCGGAACCGCAGGCTGATAACCTTTTAGCTGTGGTGCAATCCACAAGCACAGGGCAACGGCCAAAAGCACGATCCGCCAGGACATCAGCGCACCATAGTCCGGCACCAGCGCTGCGGCCTGCTGCACAGAACTATGAATAGTCGCCAGCTCTGCGCCCTGCATCACTGACACCACGCCACTCACTACCAGTGCCAGTACAGAAATTGCTGGCAGCAGACGCATCGCCCAGCCATCGACGCCAGCCAGACTCAACAACAGGTAACCCAGTAACGGGCCGCCCATAAACATCGTCAGGAAGAAGCCCATCGGCGTCCAGATGCTGTACCAGGTCGGAACGGTATCAATGCTGTTATACACACGCACCATCATCCAGACAAAGATGACGCCAAGAACCATCGTCACTATCAGCCACAGCGTACGCAATGCCGGTGACAGCTTTTTCAGCATTGCCAGCAACCAGCCGATGCCGCCTACGGCAAAAAAGATCGAACCGCTGGCGATTTCGTTACTGAGTGCTGAAGCCCCTACCCGGTTGAGCGAGTTAAAAGCGCGCATTGGTGAACCAAGATGGAGCATAGAGGCGATAAAGCCAATGCCCATCAGCACCCATAAACCAAACATGCAGGCGATAACACGCTGCTGGGCTTCTGCTCGCAGGTCGCCTTTGAGCAGCGCCAAAGCCAGAACGATAAAACCACCTGCTACACATTGCCCGAAGACCGTGAAGATCATCAGCGGCCATTCATGCCATCCACTTCCCATCTCACACCTCCTTCGGGTTTGCCAGATAGCCAGTGGTATCCCCGGTCGGGCGGCTATTGGCATTGGGTTTGATCACAATATTCGGTTTGGTAAAGTGAGCTCGCGGCAACGGCGCAACGGCCGCCAGATCGCCATGTTTTTTACGCAGCTCGTCGATAGGGCCGAAATCCAGCGCCCGCAGCGGACAAGATTCAACACAGATCGGCTTTTTACCCTCCGCAACACGGTCATAACAACCATCGCATTTGGTCATATGGCCTTTCGTTTCGTTATATTGCGGTGCGCCATACGGGCAAGCCATATGGCAGTAGCGGCAGCCAATGCACACATCTTCATCGACCACAACAAAACCATCTTCACGTTTATGCATCGCACCGCTCGGGCAGACTTTAGTACAAGCCGGATCTTCGCAGTGGTTACATGAAATCGACAGATAGTAGGCAAACACGTTCTGGTGCCAGACACCGTTATCTTCCTGCCAGTCGCCGCCAGCATATTCATAAATGCGGCGGAAGCTGACTTCTGGCGTCAAATCTTTGTAGTCTTTACAGGCCAGCTCGCAGGTTTTGCAACCGGTGCAACGGCTGGAATCAATAAAAAATCCATACTGGGTTGTCATCGGTTACTCCTTACACCTTTTCAACCTGAACAAGGTTTGTATGTGACGGATTCCCCTTAGCGAGAGGAGACGGACGTTGAGTGGTCAGTACGTTGATACAACCGCCCTTATCGACACGTTTTGTATCCGGGTCATACCAGGCACCTTCACCCAGTGCGACCACACCCGGCATCATTCGTGGCGTCACTTTCGCCTCAATATGAACCTCACCACGATCGTTAAAGATCCTGACTTTATCGCCGTTGTTGATACCGCGTTTTTGCGCATCAAGCGGGTTGATCCACATTTCCTGACGGCAAGCTGCTTTCAGCACATCAACGTTGCCGTAAGTTGAGTGAACGCGAGATTTATAGTGGAAACCCGTAAGCTGCAGCGGATACTGTTTGTTCAACGGATCCTGATAACTTTCAAAGCCCGGCGTGTAGATCGGCAGTGGATCGATTACATCGCCTTCTGGCAATTCCCAGGTAGCGGCAATGTCAGCCAGCGCCTGCGAATAAATCTCAATTTTGCCCGATGGCGTGGTCAGTGGATTTGCCTGAGGATCTTCACGGAAAGCTTTATAAGCAACGTGGTGCCCTTGTGGGTCGCGCTTTTTAAAGATCCCCTGCTTGCGGAACTCTTCAAACGTTGGCAGTTCAGGAATCGCTTCCCGCGACTGGGCATACAGATGCCGCATCCACTCTTCCTGTGTACGGCCTTCAGTAAACTGTTGCTCAACGCCAAGACGTTTTGCCAGTTCGCTGGTCATTTCATAGATGGTCTTACATTCAAAGCGCGGTTTAATCACCTGATCGTTGAAAATCACGTAAGACATATTCCCGCAGGATGCATCCAGTGCAAAGTCCATCTGTTCGGAAGCGGTGCAGTCAGGCAGCAGGATGTCAGCATATTTCGCCGATGAGGTCATGTGGCAGTCGATAACCACAATCAGCTCGCACTTCTTATCATCCTGAAGGATTTCATGGGTACGGTTGATTTCAGAATGCTGGTTAATCAGGCAGTTACCGGCATAGTTCCAGATCATTTTGATCGGCACATCCAGCTTATCTTTCCCGCGTACACCATCACGCAGCGCTGTCATTTCCGGGCCACGTTCAATGGCATCGGTCCACATAAACATCGAAATGCTGGTCTGGATCGGGTTTTCCAAGGTCGGCATACGGACAAACGGTAAGCTGTATGAACCTTCACGCGCGCCGCTGTTGCCTCCGTTAATACCAACGTTACCGATCAGAATCGCCAGCATCGAGATAGCACGGGTTGCGATTTCACCGTTAGCGTGACGCTGCGGGCCCCATCCCTGGCTGATAAACGCCGGTTTGGTACTGCCGATTTCACGAGCCAGTTTGATGATTTTGTCTGCCGGAACACCGGTGATTTGTGAGGCCCATTCCGGTGTTTTAGCCACGCCATCTGGCCCTTCACCCAGAATATAAGCTTTATAGTGGCCATTTTTCGGCGCACTGGCTGGCAGGGTTTTCTCATCGTAGCCAACGCAATATTTATCGAGGAATGCCTGATCCACCAGGTTTTCAGTGATCATGACGTACGCCAGACCGTTAACCAGTGCGGCATCTGTTCCCGGACGAATAGGGATCCACTCATCTTCGCGCCCGGCACCGGTGTCGGTATAGCGCGGATCGATGATGATCATGCGGGCATTAGATTTCTGGCGTGCCTGTTCAAGATAGTAAGTCACCCCACCGCCACTCATTCGCGTTTCGCCAGGGTTATTACCAAACAGCACTACCAGCTTACTGTTTTCGATATCCGACGGGCTGTTGCCATCTGCCCAGCCGCCGTAGGTATAGTTCAAACCTTCCGCAATTTGCGCGGAGGAGTAGTCGCCGTAATGGTTCAGATAGCCGCCGCAGCAGTTCATCAGCCGCGCGACCAGGGTATTTCCCGGCGGCCAGGAGCGGGTCATGGTGCCGCCCAGCGTACCGGTGCCATAGTTCAGATAGATAGACTCGTTGCCGTACTCTTTGATCAGGCGCTGCATATTGGTCGCGATGATGTCGTAGGCTTCTTCCCAGCTAATGCGCTCGAATTTGCCTTCACCGCGCGCCCCGACTCGTTTCATCGGATATTTCAGGCGGTCCGGATTGTAGACACGGCGACGCATGGAACGCCCACGCAGGCAGGCGCGAACCTGGTGCAGGCCGTCGTAATTGTCATCGCCGGTATTGTCCGTTTCGACATATTTGATTTCACCGTCCACGACGTGCATACGTAGCGGGCAGCGACTACCACAGTTAACTGTACAGGCGCTCCAGATAACCTTTTCGTCTGATTTTGTTGGAATGGCGCTATCGACAGCGTGCGCAATCCGACTAAAAGGTAATGTTAATGCGCTGCTGGCCATTGCCAGGCCGCCGATCGCTGTCGTTTTTACCAAACCACGGCGACTCACCTCAGCAGCCAATACCGCATCAGGGATTTTCGTTTTCATAATGGCTCACTCAAGCTTGCTCACGATTGATTCCAGTAACAAACCGTATTGTGTAATTATTTCTATAGCAGTTCGCTATATAGGCTTGTATACATCGAATAATTTGAAAATCAAAGAGATAGGTAGATTTTCACTCGAAAGTAGTATTACGTGTAAGTGAGGAGTAATTATTGTTCGGTATCAAAGGGAGACAAAAAAAGCGCCCGCAGGCGCTTTTTAGATTCAGAAAAATTGGGTATTAGCCAATATATTCCAGTCCGTTCATATACGGACGCAGAACTTCTGGTACTTCAATACGACCATCTGCCTGCTGATAGTTTTCCATTACTGCAACCAGCGTACGACCAACAGCCAGTCCAGAACCGTTCAGGGTATGAACCAGACGGGTTTTCTTGTCCGACTTGCTGCGGCAGCGTGCCTGCATACGACGCGCCTGGAAATCCCAAACGTTGGAGCAGGAAGAGATCTCACGGTAGGTGTTCTGTGCCGGGATCCATACTTCCAGGTCGTAAGTTTTGCAAGCGCCAAAGCCCATGTCGCCAGTGCAAAGGATGATTTTACGGTACGGCAGGCCCAACAACTGCAGGACTTTTTCTGCATGACCAGTCATCTCTTCCAGCGCCGCCATTGAGTCTTCCGGGCGCACGATCTGCACCATTTCAACTTTGTCGAACTGGTGCATACGGATCAGACCACGGGTGTCACGACCATATGAACCGGCTTCAGAACGGAAGCATGGGGTGTGGGCGGTCATCTTAATTGGCAGATCATCTTCATCGATGATTTCACCGCGCACCAGGTTAGTCAGCGGAACTTCTGCCGTTGGGATCAGCGCATAGTTACTGGTGTCTGCTTCTTCTTCCAGCGGACGAGTATGAAACAGATCGCCAGCAAATTTCGGCAGCTGACCCGTACCGTACAGCGTGTCCTGGTTAACCAGGTACGGAACATAGTTCTCACTGTAGCCATGCTGTTCGGTATGCAGATCCAGCATAAACTGCGACAGTGCGCGGTGCATGCGAGCAATCTGCCCTTTCATTACCACAAAGCGGGAACCAGTCAGCTTAACTGCAGCTGCAAAGTCGAGGCCAGAGTGCATTTCACCCAGCGTCACATGGTCACGAACTTCAAAGTCAAACTCACGCGGGGTGCCCCAGCGGCTGACTTCAACGTTGTCATTTTCGTCTTTACCTACCGGCACTTCATCTGCAGGCAAGTTAGGGATGGTTAGCGCGATATCGCGAATTTCAGCCTGTAAAGCATCCAGCTCGGCTTTTGCTGCATCCAGCTCTTCGCCCAGTTTGTTCACTTCCAGACGTAAAGGCTCGATATCTTCCCCGCGCGCTTTCGCCTGGCCAATGGATTTCGATCGGGAGTTACGCTCCGCTTGCAGGTTTTCCGTTTTGACCTGCAATACTTTACGACGCTCTTCAAGAGCGCCCAGCTTATCTACATCCAGCTTAAAGCCCCGGCGTGCCAGTTTTTCAGCGACTGCGTCTGGCTCATTACGCAGCAGATTGGGATCGAGCATGCTTATCCTGTGCTTATCGAATTAAATGGGAGATGTGGCCACAGCCTGCGACCACAGGGATACAGTAACAACATTACCGCAACGATAACATTAACGGTAGCGTTTTATGGGGCTATTTTGATCCTGTTCAGCCAGCCAGGCGAGCTTTTCGCCAATCTTGCCTTCAAGGCCCCTGTTTGTCGGGAAATAATAGCGTGTTTGTGCTATTTCCGGCGGGAAGTAAACCTCACCGGCAGCATAAGCGTTTGCTTCATCATGAGCGTAACGATATTCCTGCCCGTAGCCCATTTCCTTCATTAATTTCGTCGGCGCATTACGCAAATGAACCGGCACGTCATAATCCGGGCGTTCGCGAGCATCGGCCAGCGCGGCTTTAAACGCAGTGTAGACAGCGTTGCTTTTTGGCGCGCAGGCCAGGTAAACAATCGCCTGAGCAATGGCGCGTTCACCTTCCGCCGGGCCAACGCGAGTAAAGCAATCCCAGGCCGCAATTGCCACCTGCATCGCCCGTGGATCGGCATTACCGACGTCTTCAGACGCAATCGCCAGACAGCGACGCGCGACATATAACGGATCGCCACCAGCGGTAATAATTCGCGCATACCAGTACAGCGCCGCATCGGGTGCGCTACCACGTACCGACTTATGCAGTGCGGAAATCAGATCGTAAAAGCGATCGCCTTTGTTATCAAAGCGGGCGCTACGTTCACCGGCGATTTCGGTCAGTAATTCAGGCTTCAGGACCCGCTTACCGCTATCATCGACTTCGGCCATATCCGCCATCATTTCCAGCGTATTTAACGCCCGCCGCGCGTCGCCATTCACCAGTTCTGCAATGGCACGTCGTGTTTCATCTGGCAGAACAATATCCTGACCACCATAGCCACGGGTTTTGTCTTCCATCGCCTGAGTTAGTACTTGCTCAATATCCTCTGTACTCAGGGATTTCAACAGATAGACACGGGCACGGGAAAGCAGTGCCGAATTAAGCTCAAACGACGGGTTTTCAGTGGTTGCGCCAATAAAAGTGATGGTGCCGTCTTCAATATGTGGCAGAAATGCATCCTGCTGGCTTTTGTTGAAACGGTGAACTTCGTCAACAAAAAGAATAGTGCGGCGACCTGCATTGCGGTTTTGCCGGGCGCGCTCGATCGCCTCGCGAATCTCTTTCACGCCAGAGGTGACGGCAGAAATACGTTCCACATCAGCGTTCGCATAGCGGGCAATCACTTCAGCGAGGGTTGTTTTGCCGGTACCCGGCGGCCCCCAGAGGATCATAGAATGTAAATGCCCGGCTTCGATAGCGCGCGGCAACGGCTTCCCCGCAGCCAGCAAATGTTGCTGGCCGATATACTGTGCTAAATTTTCTGGCCGCATACGCGCGGCCAGAGGTTGAAAAGTATTATCCGAAAAATCGAGCGACAGATTGCTCACTCAGGTGCCTCTACTTACGTTGATCATCTACCGTGACGCCTTGCGGCGGGGTGAAGGTAAATTTCGCTGCATCCACAGCCCCATTTTGCTGGGATTTCAGTTGATAACTGCTGCGCTGATCGTCCTGCTCCACCGCGCTAAACTGATGGATTGTGCCATCACGTCCCACGTTAATGGTGAACTGCTTCAGATTGCCATTGCTGGCTTTCGGCGTCAGGACAAAGTCATCGCCATTCTGTTTGATATTGTACTGCTGCCAGTCGCTGGACTGGTTGCGGGCAATCAGCATAAACGGCGTATTACCGGTGGCATCTTTCAGCCAGGTTGCCGTAGCTTGCTCAACGAACGGGTTATAGAACCACAGTGTTTTACCGTCAGAAACCAGAATGCTTTCATCAGGTTGTGTCATATGCCAGTTGAATAAGTTTGGACGTTTCACCCACAGATCGCCCTGACCTTCCTGCACCGCCGCGCCGCTACCGTCAGTCACTTTTTGTGTGAAGCTGGCGTGGAAGCTGCTGACTTTATCCAGGCGGCTTTTCAGATCGCTTGCGGCATCAGCCCAAACGCTGCTTGCTACTAAGCTTGAGAGTAATGCACAGGTGATGGCAATTTTTTTCATCATTGTTCCTCAAATTACGTCACTCCCAAACGGGAGTTCCCTCTACTCTCTATTCCAGGCTAATAATCAGCTTGAGGAAAGAAGAAAATACTGAATTTTCAGTTGATAGAGTGCCGGATGCGACGCTACCGCGCCTTATCCGGCAATGCATTAATTAGTCAAACGGCGGTGGGGCCAGCACTTCACGATTACCGTTGTGCCCCTGTTCGCTGACAATCCCCTGCGCTTCCATCTGTTCGATAATACGCGCTGCACGGTTATAACCAATGCGGAACTGACGCTGTACGCCAGAAATTGACGCTTTGCGTTTTTCAGTGACAAACTGCACCGCCTGATCGAACAACGGATCCAGTTCTTCAGCGCCATCGAAACCACCCGCACCACCTTCGCTTTCGCTGTCGGAGGTGATGCCATCAACATACTGTGGGCGACCACGCGCTTTCCAGTCCTGCACCACGGCATGAACTTCCTGATCGCGAACAAAAGCACCATGGACACGTACCGGCAACGTGGAGTTCGGCCCAGAGTAGAGCATATCCCCCATACCCAGCAGTGATTCCGCGCCAGCCTGATCAAGAATGGTACGTGAGTCAATCTTACTGGATACGGTAAAGGCGATACGGGTCGGAATATTCGCTTTAATCAGACCAGTAATAACATCAACCGATGGACGCTGAGTTGCCAGTACGAGGTGGATACCCGCGGCACGGGCTTTTTGCGCCAGACGTGCTATCAGCTCTTCCACTTTTTTACCTACCGTCATCATCAGGTCGGCAAATTCGTCAACCAACACCACAATGTATGGTTCTTTTTTCAGCACCGGATGCTGGGCATCCATACTGTCACCCGGCTTCCAGTACGGGTCTGGAATCGGACGCATCATGCGATCGGCTTCAGCAATTTTTTCGTTATAACCCGCCAGATTACGCACACCCAGCGCAGACATCAGTTTATACCGACGCTCCATCTCGTTAACACACCAGCGCAGCGCGTTGGCGGCATCTTTCATATCAGTAACGACTTCCGTTAACAGATGCGGAATGCCTTCATAAACCGAAAGCTCCAGCATTTTCGGGTCGATCATGATGAAACGCACATCTTCTGGCTGTGCTTTATAAAGCATGCTCAGGATCATCGCGTTCACACCGACAGATTTACCGGAACCGGTAGTCCCCGCAACCAACAAGTGCGGCATTTTCGCCAGATCGGCAACCACCGGCTCACCGGCGATATCTTTACCCAGCACCACGGTTAATGGCGACGGATTATCGCGGAATTTGGCGTTATCCAAAACTTCGCGCAGATAAACGGTTTGTCGTTTTTTATTTGGTAACTCCAGACCTACATAGGGTTTGCCAGGAATAACTTCAACGACACGCACCGCCACCGTCGAAAGTGAACGGGCAAGGTCCCGTGACAAGTTAGAAATGCGCGCCGCTTTTACGCCCGGTGCCAGGTTCAATTCAAAGCGAGTGATAACCGGCCCCGGAGAGTAATTGACGACATCGGCTTTAATACGGAAATCAGCCAGACGCGCTTCCACCAGACGAGCCATTTGTTCAAGCGCAAAGGTATCTACCGGCTCCACTTCGCTCGGCGGCGGTGTCAGCAAATCCAGAGAAGGCAGCGGCGTCGTCGGTTTATGCAACGGACGGCTGTCGCCATTACGCATCAACAGCGGATGAAGCAGGGTATCCTGCTGCTGCGGTGCAACCGGTTGTTGCGGCTGCTGATACTGCTGCTGCGGCGCAACTGGTTGTTGCGGCTGCTGATATTGCGGCTGTGGCGCAACCGGTTGTTGCGGCTGCTGATATTGTGGCTGCGGCGCAACCTGCTGTTGTGGCTGCTGATACTGCGGCTGCTGATATTGCTGCTGTGGCGCAACCGGCTGTTGTGGCTGCTGATACTGCTGCTGCGGTGCAACCGGTTGTTGCGGCTGCTGTACAGGTTCAACAATTGGCGTAAACAACGGTTCGTGTGGACCATCATCCAGCAACGCTTTCATTGGCGAAAATTCAAAATCATCCAGCGAGAACGGATTCGCCCCAGCCGGTTGTTCGCCGGAATAACGTTGTTGTTGAGTTTGCGCAAACTGACGAGCCAGTTCAGCCTCTGCCGCAGCATCTGCATCTTCTGCGTTTACGGGCACATCATGTTGATACTGTTCGCCATAGCGTTGCTGCTGTGTCTGGGCGAACTGACGTGCCAGTTCATCCTGCTGCATCGCATCGATTTCATCATCGTTGTACTGATCGCCAGAATCGTACTGATTGCGCTGGGCTTCACGGGCTTTTTCTTCCGCCGCACGCTGTGAGGGCAGCTTAATACCGTAAGACGCCAGTTCACGACGAGTTGGCACGCGGATACGTTTCGGTCGTGGCAACTGCGGGCCAATCCCCTCTTTGACCTGCGGACGCGGTCCACCGCTATTTGCCAGACTGAAGACTGGCGCGGCAACGGTTGCGGCAGCCCCCGTCGCCAGTGTCGCTTTTTTCACGCCAGATGCCAGCGGAGAAACAGCGGCAGCGGTTTCTACTGGAGGTACTGCTGCAACAGAAGGTGCTTTCAGCGAAGATTTGATCGGTTCTGGTTCTTTAACCGGTTCTGGAATCGGTTGATACCAGGCCGCAAGTTGTTCACGTTCACGGGCTCGCTTCTCTTCCACTTCTTCAAAGTAGTAAAGCGGCGGACGCGCGGGTTTTGTCTCTTCTACAACGGGTTCAGGCTCCACAACAGGCTGCTGTTCAACGGGTTGCGGCTGTTGGTACAACGGCTCCTGAGCGGCTGGCTGCTGATAAGTTTGCTCAGTCTGGTATGTAGACTGTGGAGCAAAAGTGGATTGCTGCTCTTCGGCTTGCCAGGCGTTACCTGCCACCGGTTGTTCTGGCGCAGGGGCATAATACGGCTGTTGCGCAGGCTGTTCCGGCGCAGTTGCGTAATACGGTTGCTGAACAGGTTGTTCCGCCGCAGGAGCGTAGTAAGGTTGTTGCGCAGGTTGTTCAGCTGCAGGTGCATAATACGGCTGCTGCGGCTGTACTGGTTGTTGCAGCGGCTCATTATATTGCACTGCAGGCTGCGCATATTGTGACTGCTGTGGGTAACCTTCCGGTGCAGGAGCAATAACCGGCTCTCCCGTTTGTGGACCCGGTACAGGCTGCCAGGCTACTGTAGGTTGCGAAGGTGGAACATCAACAGAGGCAACAGGCGGCGTCTGAGTCACAGGTTCAACCGGCGCAGCCCAGCTTTGTGTCGCCGTGGTAGCAGCAGCTGCTACAGCGACAGGTTCGGTAATTGGCGCACCGTTTAATAATGGATCGTATTCGTCATATTCTGGCTGCGTTGCACGATTGCCCGAAAATAGGACGTCGTCCGGGTCGGCAGCCACACCGCGTGCAGTGTAGGTAATCTCTTCGTCATCATCCATCCGCTTACCGGAGAACAACGCAGCGTCTGTTTGCCGCCCCATCGGATTAATGAATTTTTCCGCCAACCGTTTACGACGCGCTAGCGCGCCGCGAAGAATACGGGCACGGCGTGATTCATGCTGTTTGCCGTGATTTTCATCTTCATACTCTTCGTCGTCTTCATACTCATCTTCATCGACCCAGGTATCATCGCGACGGGTACGATTACTGGCGAAGGTGAGAATGTTTAAAATCCAGCCGCCGAGTTTTTCAGCAATGGTCACCCATGACCAACCGGTGAACAGCGTCAGGCCCGCAGCCCAAACGCAGAGCAGCGCAATAGTTCCCCCGCTACTGTGTAGCAGTGGTTGTAGCGTAGTGCTTAGTAAGCTGCCAATGACGCCACCGGAGGCAAAATACCAGATATCGTCAGCGTTGATTGCCGCCAGACCACAGGAGGTAAGGATGAGCGCCAAAACGCCAATGATGCGTAGCGAAACGGCAAAATAATCAATGTATTCGTCACTGGACTGATGACGCCAGGCAAACCAACAACCGCCGACAATAATGACGGGAATGGTGTAAGCCATCACGCCAAAAATAAAGAACAGCGTATCTGCCAGCCACGCACCGGGCATCCCACCTAAATTATGGATAGGTTCATGCCAGGCCGTTTGCGACCAGCTGGGGTCCGAAGGGTTAAAGCTTAGTAAGGCAGCCATCAACCAGACGGCAAACAGGACAATAAGGATCAGCAACGCCTCCAGAAGGCGGCGGCCGCTACTTAACTTTGTCAATGTGACTTCTTTGTCTTCAGTGTATTCCTGGCTCAAGAAAGGCTCTCCAGGTTACAGGCTTTTCCTGCCCGATGCTAAAACGGACAACAGTACCAGGTTACCCCAGTACTGTTGCTGTATGGATTAACAGGAGTGTAATCAAAATACGCCGATTTTGCACCTGTTCCGTGTTAGCGCGTCTTAATAACCAGACGATTACTCTGCTTGACTTCTTCCATAACAACGTATGTCCGTGTGTCATTGACGCCAGGCAGACGCAGCAGGGTTTCCCCCAGCAACTTACGGTAGGCTGACATATCCGGCACGCGTGTTTTCAACAGGTAGTCGAAATCACCGGATACTAAATGACACTCCTGAATTTCTTCAAGTTTTTGTACAGCGGTATTGAATTGTTCAAACACATCCGGTGCGCCACGATTCAGAGTAATCTCAACAAATACCAGAAGTGATGCATCCAGATAATGGGGGTTCAGCAGCGCCGTATAGCCCTGAATAAACCCTTGTCTTTCCAGCCGACGCACACGCTCAAGGCACGGCGTTGGGGAAAGTCCCACACGTTTAGAAAGCTCGACGTTAGAAATACGCCCATCCTTTTGCAACTCATTAAGAATGTTACGATCGATACGGTCGAGATCTTTGCCAGGGCGCTTCTTGCTATCTACCATTATTATTGTCTCTCTGTATTCCTTCCCTACTCCTGTCTGACCCTGAAACATCACTGTTCAGAGTCGCTACCCGTCACGATAGACCGAAATCATGAAGATTCACGGCGCGCAATGCCTGGGTCTACGGTGAGAAGACCGTTGCCTTGTGGCAGCTATCGACATCACGAATGGCGTCTGTCCACGCCATGCGTAGATTTCGCTAGCCCGGTAAAAATGGTATTTACATGCATGAATTTGCATCACGCGCGAAACACTGCTTTTTTTCTTCCTTTGATGTTTTCGCAAATGCGCAGG
>ENA-UERN01002804-UERN01002804.1-human-gut-metagenome-genome-assembly--contig:-NODE-2804-length-13048-cov-4.953666_pt1 | contig 13048 bp, 11 predicted proteins | sample MGYA00242950_ERZ507950 | MGnify/ENA primary metagenome ERZ507950 (study PRJEB26167, sample SAMN06115515) | human gut metagenome | host: Homo sapiens | place: China:Ningxia | collected 2014-11-26...
GGGAAGGAGATGACGGGCGGCGATCTTTCAGTCAGGAAACCTGCCTGCTGTTGGTACGGGGGTGCAAACCCCAGATCACGAGGAATTGGTTGTACCAAAAAGCCCTGAAACAACAGAGGTCTTTTTGTCATGCCATCCGCAGGACAGAAGGGCCTCTTTTTTCATCTCTCTTTCCTGTACCCTTTGTTTGGTTCAAACCGCAATTTATCCAGCAGGAAAGGACAAGAACAATGAGAAAGATCGAAACCAAAAAGCTGGCCGCAGCTGTTACGGCTCTGGCTCTGTGCGTCGGCGTGCTCACCGGCTGCGGCGGGGCTGCTTCCAGCACTGCATCCAGCACCGCTGCGTCTTCCGCTTCCAGCGAAGCGAGCAGCGAGGAGGCTGACGAAATGGCAGCAAAGAATGTGGCAGACCTGATCGATGCCATCTATGTGCAGGAGCGCAATGATGACACCGACGCCCAGTGCGAAGCCGCCAAGGCTGCATGGGATGCCCTGACCGACACCCAGAAAGAACTGGTGGAAGGTGAGAACGCCGACCCCGACTACTTTGGCCGTGACACCGGCGATGCTTCCAAGGACGATGCCCGCAATCAGGACGACATTGGCGACAACGAGCTGCTGGTGGTCTCCTTCGGCACCTCCTTCAACGACAGCCGCGTGAAGGACATCAAGGGTATCGAGGATGCCCTGCAGGCCGCATACCCGGATTGGTCTGTGCGCCGCGCATTCACCGCACAGATCATCATCAACCATGTGCAGGCTCGTGACGGCGAAAAGATCGACAACATGCAGCAGGCCATGGACCGTGCTGTGGAAAACGGCGTGAAGAATCTGGTCGTCCAGCCCACCCACCTGATGCACGGTGCTGAGTACGACGAGATGATGGAAATGATCGACACCTACCGCGACAAGTTTGAATCTGTCGCTGTGGCTGAGCCCCTGCTGGGTGAGGTCGGTTCCGATGCCACCATCATCAATCAGGATAAGGAAGACGTTGCCAAGGCTGTCACCGCTGCTGCCGTGAAGGAAGCCGGCTACGACAGTCTGGATGCCGCTGCTGCGGACAAGGTCGCCTTTGTCTTTATGGGCCACGGCACCTCGCACACCGCAAAGGTGAGCTACAGCCAGATGCAGACCACTATGCAGACTCTGGGCTACGACAATGTGTTCATTGGCACCGTTGAGGGCAAGCCGGAAGAGACTGCCTGCGAGAACGTGATCGAGGCTGTTAAGGCTGCGGGCTACACCAAGGTCATCCTGCGCCCGCTGATGGTGGTTGCCGGCGATCACGCCAACAACGATATGGCCGGTGAGGATGCCGACTCCTGGCTGAGCCAGTTCAAGGCTTCCGGTGCTTTCGACAGCATCGACTGCCAGATCGCTGGTCTGGGTGAGATCGAGGATGTCCAGAACCTGTATGTCGCCCACACCAAGGCGGCGATCGATTCTCTGAACGGTTGATCAAACGAACCCTCTCCGTCTCGCGGCCGCTTTGCGGCATCCGGTGGAGAGGGTTCATTTTTTATCCGAACAATGGTATAATAAAAGCTGATTTTTTATAATGTAGAGGTATTTCCTATGAAACGCGTCTTTTCCTGTGTTGTCGCTGCTTCTCTGGCACTGAGTCTGCTGGTGGGCTGCGGCGCTTCTTCCACGGCATCTTCTGCAGCTTCCAGTGCTGCTTCTTCCGAGGCGGCATCCTCTGTGGCTTCTTCTGCCGCTGAGACCGCCGCTTTGCCGGATGGTGTGTATACCGCCGAGTTTGACACCGACAGCAGCATGTTCCACGCCAACGAAGCCTGCGACGGCAAGGGCACCCTGACCGTGGAGAACGGCCAGATGACTTTCCATGTCAGCCTTGCTTCCACCCATATCGTCAACCTGTATCTGGGCAAGGCTGCCGATGCCGCCGACCACGAGGCCGACTGGCTGCAGCCCACCACAGATACCGTCACCTATTCCGACGGCACCTCGGAGGAGGTGTACGGCTTTGACATCCCGGTCACTGCTGTGGATACGGACTTTGATCTTGCCATTCTGGGCACCAAGGGCAAGTGGTACGACCATGTCGTCAGCGTGCGCAATGCGGTCCAACAGGCTGGTACCGCAGCTCCCGCCGACGGTACCTACACCTGCGATGTGACGCTGGAAGGCGGCTCTGGCCGTGCCACCGTGGAGAGCCCCGCAGCCCTGACCGTGGCAGACGGCAAAATGACCGCTACCATCGTGTGGAGCAGCCCCAACTACGACTATATGCTCGTGGATGGCGAGAAGTATCTGCCCACCAACACTGAGGGAAATTCCACCTTTGAGATCCCCGTTGCCGCGCTGGACACTGCACTGGATGTCACCGCCGACACCGTGGCCATGAGCACTCCTCACGAGATCGAGTACACGCTGACCTTTGATTCTGCAAGTCTGAAGTGACTCCTCCAGTCACCTTCTTTGGCAAAAAGATAAACTTTACCGTACTGCCAAAGCCTCCCTCTATGAGGGAGATGGCGCGGCGTAAGCCGTGACGGAAGGAGTTCCCTATGAAAATCACCCGAAAGCAATTTCTGAAACTGATCCCCGCTGCGGCGCTGACGCTGACCGGCTGCGGCAGCAAGACTCAACCTGCCAATACGGAAAGTCTTGTTTTCTCCCATCATTACCAGCTGGACTATGCACAGCAGTTCACAGCGGACTGCTATGAGGGCGGCTATACCATGCTGACCATCGCGGAGTCGGATGCACGGTTCCTTGTTGTGCCGGAAGATGCTGCGGAGGTGGACAGCCTGCCCGCTGACGTGACTGTGCTGCGCCAGCCGGTGGAGAATATTTATCTGGTCTCCACCTCGGTGATGGATCTGCTTTTGCATCTGGATGCACTGGACAGCGTGGCCTTTTCCGGCACCAAGGCCGAGGGCTGGTATCTGCCCGCAGTGCAGCAGGCCATGGAAGAGGGAAAAATCGCGTATGCAGGCAAGTATAGCGCCCCGGATTACGAGCAGATCCTGGCAGCGGGCTGCCGCCTTGCCATTGAGAATACCATGATCCTGCACACGCCGGAGGTAAAGGAACAGCTGGAACACTTTGGCATCCCGGTGCTGGTGGAGCGTTCCAGCTACGAGAGCGGCCCGCTGGCCCGCATGGAGTGGATCAAGCTTTACGGCATCCTGCTGGGCAGGGAAGAACAGGCCGAGCAGGTGTTTTCCGCGCAGGAGACAGCCGTTCAGCCCATCCTCTCGCAGAAACCCACGGGAAAAAGCTGCGCCTTCTTCTCGCTGACCACCAACAACCTTGCCACTGTGCGCAAGGGCAGTGACTATGTGGCCCGCATGATTGAAATGGCAGGCGGCAGCTATGTCTTTGCGGACCTGACGGACAATGGCAACAGCCTTGCTACCATGAACCTGCCGCTTGAGGACTTCTATGCAGGCGCAAAGGATGCCGACGTGCTCATCTACAACAGCACCATCGAGGGCATGATCGCATCGGTGAGCCAGCTGACCGAGCGTTTCCCGTTGCTGAACGAGTTCAAAGCGGTGCAGAACGGTCAGGTGTGGTGCACCACCCAGAGCCTGTTCCAGCAGAGCATGGAGCTGGCAGACCTGATCGTGGATATGAACCGGGTGTTTACCAAGGGCACACCTGCCGCCAGTACCCTGAAATTCCTCACCCATGTGGATTAAAGAAGGAAAATTTTACAGAAAGGAAAGCCTATGACCCGTACCAGACGCCTTGCAGCCGCCTATATTGCCCTTGCGGCAGCCGTGGCTGTGCTTTTTGCGCTGAACCTGTTCTGGGGCAGCGTATCCCTTGCACCGGGTGCGGTGCTGACGGCGCTGCTGGGCAAGGGCGGCGATGCGCTTGCGGGGAACATCATCCTGCAGCTGCGCCTGCCCCGCGCGGTCATGGCGGCGCTGTTGGGGGCAGCCCTCAGCGCGGCAGGCTACCTGCTGCAGACTTTTTTTGCAAACCCCATTGCCGGGCCCTTTGTCATGGGCGTTTCCAGCGGCGCAAAGCTGGCGGTGGCCCTGACCATGGTGGTGTTTCTGGACCGCGGGATGCTGACCAGCTCGGCCACGATGATCGTGGCTGCCTTTGCGGGGGCCATGGCTGCCATGGCCTTTGTGCTGGCGGTGGCCCGGCGGGTGCAGCGCATGAGCATTCTGGTCATCTGCGGTGTGATGATCGGCTATATCTGCTCCGCCATCACCGATATCGTGGTGGCCTTTGCGCAGGATTCCAACATCGTCAATCTGCACAACTGGTCGCAGGGCAGCTTTTCCGGCGTGACATGGGCCAATGTGCAGGCTGCGGCACTGGTGACGCTGCCTGCGCTGGCGGCATCCTTTCTGCTTTCCAAGCCCATGGCCGCCTACCAGATGGGCGAAGCATATGCCCGCAGCGTGGGCGTGAAGGTCAAGCCTTTCTCGGCAACGCTGGTTCTGCTTTCCAGCCTGCTGGCGGCCTGTGTCACCGCCTTTGCGGGGCCGATCTCCTTTGTAGGCATCGCGGTGCCGCACCTTGTCAAGCAGCTGCTGGGCAGCGCAAAGCCGCTGTATGTGCTGCCGGGGTGCTGCTTGGGCGGTGCGGCTTTCTGCCTGTTCTGCGACCTGCTGGCCCGCAGTCTGTTCGCGCCCACGGAGCTGTCCATCAGCTCGGTCACGGCCGTGTTCGGCGCACCGGTGGTCATCTGGCTGCTGGTGCGGCGCAATTCAGAGCGGGAGGGCGCATGATGAACGAAAAAGCACTTTGCACTGCGCGGGAGCTTGCCATTGGCTATGGCAAGGCACCGCTGCTCTCGAATATTTGCCTCGGGGTGCAGCCGGGGCAGATCCTGACCCTGATCGGGCCGAACGGCGCAGGCAAATCCACCTTACTGCGCACACTGGCGGGCCAGCTTGCCCCCATGGGCGGCACAGTGCTGCTGGCGGGGAAGGATCTTACTGCCTATACCGGTACCCAGCGGGCGCAGAAGCTGGCTCTCATGGCTCCCCACAGCCGCCGCATGGAGCTGACCACCTGCTTTGACTTTGTTTCGGCGGGGCGCTATCCCTACACCGGACGGCTGGGCATTTTGTCTGCCGAGGACAGGCAGCAGGTGCACAGAGCTTTGGAGCTGGTGGGTACGGCGCAGCTGGCAGACCGGGATTTTAACCGCATCAGCGACGGCCAGCGCCAGCGCATCCTGCTGGCCCGGGCACTGTGCCAGCAGCCGGAAGTGATCCTGCTGGACGAGCCGACCTCTTTTCTGGATATCAAGGGCAAGATCGAGCTGCTCACCATTTTAAAGGAGCTGGCCCATACCGGTCAGCTGGCGGTGATCCTGAGCCTGCACGAGCTGGAGCTGGCCGAAAAAATAGCGGACATGGTGGTGTGCGTTTCGCCCGCAGGTGTTTCCGGCGTGCTGACCCCGGAACAGGCGTTTCAGCCGGAGAACATCCGTACCCTGTACGGCCTGACCGAACAGCAGTACACGGCTCTGTTCGGCACACCGGAGCCGGAAGCCGAAAAGGTACCCGCCGGAAAGCCGCAGTTTGAACATTACGTCCGCAGCGGGCAGAAGCTGCTGCGCTGCGGCTATACCACCGGCACCTGTGCCGCGCTAGGGGCTGCCGGGGCGGCGCGTCTGCTGCTGACCGACCGCGAACCGGAAACGGTGGCTCTGCGCACGCCCAAGGGCATTATGGTGGAGGTGGCACCCATTTACTGCCGCAGAACGGATGCCGGTGCGGTATGTGCCATCCGCAAGGACGGCGGCGACGATGTGGACGTGACCACGGGCCTGCCGGTGATTGCGTCAGTGGTGCTGGAACCGGATGCCCCCGGCGTGCGCATCCTTGGCGGCGAGGGGGTGGGCCGTGTGACGAAGCCCGGCCTTGACCAGCCCGTAGGCGAAGCCGCCATCAACCATGTGCCCCGCCAGATGATTGCCGAAGCGCTGGAACGGGAAGCTGAAAATGCTGCCTACACCGGCGGCTTTGCGGTGACCATCTCTGTGGAAGGCGGTGCCGAGACGGCAAAGCGCACCTTCAACCCGCACATCGGGGTGGAGGGCGGGCTTTCCATTCTGGGCACCAGCGGCATCGTGGAGCCCATGAGCCAGCAGGCCATTCTGGACACCATCCAGCTGGAAATGAATCAGGCCGCACTGCGCGCAAAAAATGCCCCAGGCCCCCGGCGGCTGGTGCTGGCCCCCGGCAACTACGGGCTGGATTATCTGGCCAGCGCTCTGCCGCAGTTCGAACGGTTCCCGGTGGTCAAGACCTCCAACTTCATCGGGGATACGCTGGATATGGCTGCCACGGCCAAATTTGAGGAAGTGCTTCTGGTAGGCCACGTGGGCAAGCTCTGCAAGCTGGGCGCGGGCGTGATGAACACCCACTCCCACACGGCGGATGGCCGCGCTGAAGTGTTTTGCGCCCATGCGGCGCTGTGTGGTGCCGCGCATGAGGTGTGCGCCGCCCTGATGGATGCCGCCACCACCGATGCCTGCCTTGACATTCTGGACGGCGCACAGCTGCGTGCACCGGTGCTGGAAAGCATCCTTGCCGCCATCCAGATGCATCTGGACCGACGGGCAGGCGGGGCGTTCCGGGTGGGCGCGGTGCTGTTCTCCAACCAGCACGGCCCGCTGGGCGAGACAAAAACGGCAAAGGAGCTGATGCAGGAATGGCAGAACTGAAAGGTACATTTTACGGTGTCAGCGTCGGCCCCGGCGACCCGGAGCTGATGACGCTGCAGGCTGTGCGGCTCATCCGGCAGTGCCCGGTGCTGGCCGCGCCGCAGACTGCTTCCGGCCAGATGCTGGCGCTGGACATCGCCCGCAGTGCGCTGGGAGAAGCGCTGGACGGCAAGACCATCGTCCCGCTGTACTTTGCCATGAGCCGTGACCCGGCTGCGCTGGCGGCTTCGCACGAAAAAGCCGCCGTCGCGGTGCGGCAGTATCTGGATGCCGGGCAGGACGTCGCCATGCTGAACATCGGTGATGTTTCCATCTATGCCACCTTTGGTTACCTGCAGGAGATCTTGCAGGCCGGGGGTTATGCCACCGCCATGGCGGCAGGCGTGCCCAGCTTTTGTGCGGCGGCGGCGCGGCTGAATGTGCCGCTGACCGGCGGCATGGATACGCCGCTTACCATTGCGCCCGGCGGCTGGACAGACCGCGTGCTTGAAATGCCCGGCACCAAGGTATTGATGAAAGCCGGCAGGCAATTGCCTGTCTTATTGGATACCCTGCAGCAGGCAGATAAGCTGAAAAAAAGCGCACTTGTGTGCAACTGCGGTCTGCCGGACGAGCGGGTCTACCCGGATCTTTCCCTTGAGCGGCCGCAGGAACAGGCCGGTTATTTTGCTACCGTTTTGGTAAAGGAGTAACGTTATGGTACATTTTGTTGGTGCAGGCCCCGGCGCACCGGACCTCATCACCCGGCGGGGCGCGGCCCTGCTTCAGAAAGCCGACTGCATCATCTATGCGGGCAGTCTGGTGAACCCGGCCCTGCTGGGCCTTGCAAAGGCAGACTGCGCCATTTATAACAGCGCTGAAATGACGCTGGAGCAGGTGCTGGATGTGATGCGGCAGATGGAAGCTGCGGGTAAGATCACCGTGCGCCTGCACACCGGCGACCCCTGCCTTTACGGTGCCATCCGGGAGCAGATGGATGTGCTGGACGCCGAGGGCATTCCCTACGATGATACCCCCGGTGTGTCCAGCTTCTGCGGCGCAGCGGCGGCACTGAATGCAGAGTACACGCTGCCCACCGTCAGCCAGACCGTCATCATCACCCGCATGGAGGGCCGCACCCCGGTGCCGGAAAAAGAAAAGCTGGCAAGCCTTGCCGCCCATGGGGCGACCATGGTGATCTTTTTGTCCATCGGCCTTGTGGACAAAGTACAGCAGGCGCTTCTGGCAGGCGGTGCCTATACGCCGGATACCCCGGCAGCGGTGGTGTATAAGGCCACATGGCCGGAGGAAAAAACGGTGCGCTGCACCGTAGGTACGCTGGCGGAAAGCGTTCATGCAGCGGGCATCACCAAAACGGCGCTCATTGTGGCAGGCGGCTTTCTGGGGCGGAATTATGAGCGCAGCAAGCTCTACGACCCGGCCTTTACCACCGAGTTCCGCAAGGGGACAGACCAGTGACCCGCGCCTATCTGGCCTTTACGGCAAAGGGCCTTGCACTGGCCCAAAAACTGGCGGCGGCATATCCCGGCAGCGTGGCCCGCTGCGGCCATGAAGCCGGGCAGGTGCACCTTGCCGATTGGACGGCCCGCCAGTTTGCCGGGAGCGATGCCCTTGTTTTTGTAGGTGCTGTGGGCATTGCGGTGCGGGCCATTGCGCCCCACTGCCAAAGCAAGGCACAGGACCCTGCCGTTGTGGTGCTGGACGAGTGCGGCCGCTTTGCCGTGCCCATCCTTTCAGGCCACCTGGGCGGTGCCAACGACCTTGCCCGGGCGCTTGCCGCTGTGTGCGGCGCGGTGCCGGTGATCACCACAGCCACTGACGCAAACGGTGTGTTTGCGGTGGACGAGTGGGCAAAGCACCAGAACTGCACCGTGCTGGAGCCGGAGCGCATCAAGCTTGTCAGCGGTGCACTGCTGGCGGGCAAAACGGTGCAGTTTGCATCCGACTGGCCCATTGCGGGTGCACCGCCTGATGGGATCACGGCGGGAGATGACCCGGACTTTGCCCTCACCCTCTGCCCGGCGGGGGATGCGCTGCATCTGGTGCCGCGCATCGGCGTGCTGGGCGTGGGCTGCAAACGCGGCACCAGCGCCGAAACGCTGGCCGAAGCCTTTGCAGCTTTCTGTGCCCAGAACCGCCTTGCGCCGCAATGCATCACGGCGGCGGCAAGCATCGACTTAAAACAGAACGAGGCGGGCCTTCTGGCCTTTTGCCGGGGCTGCGGCTGGCCTGTGCAGTTTTTCACAGCGGAACAGCTGCGTGCCGCCCCCGGCAGCTTTACGCCTTCGGCCTTTGTGCAGAGCGTTACCGGAGTGGACAATGTCTGTGAACGGTCGGCAGTGCTGGCCGCAGGCGGGCCGCTGGTTTTTCACAAATATGCCCATACCGGCGTGACCTTTGCGCTGGCCGTGCGGCCCTATGCCCCGGACTGGAGGTGGCAGAATGTTTGACCCGATGGAATTTGAGATCGACGAACCGGAAAAGGTAGTCTACGTGGTGGGCATTGGCCCCGGAGATGTTTACTACCTGACGCAGGAAGCCCAGAACGTTCTGGAACACGCAGATGCCATCTGCGGCTATAAACTTTATCTTGACCTGATCGAGCCGGAGTTCCCATGTGAGGAATATTATTCCACCGGCATGACCAAGGAGATCGATCGCTGCCGCTGGGCGCTGGAAAAGGCGGATACCGGCAGGCGCGTGGTGATGGTGTGCAGCGGCGACGCAGGTGTTTACGGCATGGCCAGCCCTGTGCTGGAACTGGCGCAGGATTACCCGGACGTTGCCGTAGAAGTGGTGCCCGGCCTTACGGCCGCCCTCAGCGGCGGGGCTGTGCTGGGCGCGCCGCTGGCCCACGATTTCTGCGTGATCTCCCTTTCTGACCGGCTCACCCCGTGGGAGGTCATCGAAAAGCGGCTGGCCTGCGCCGCGCAGGGCGATTTCTGCGCTGCACTCTATAATCCTTCCTCCAAGGGCAGGCCGGACTACCTGCAAAAGGCGGTGCGCATCCTGCGCGCAAACGGCAAGGCGGATGATACCGTCTGCGGCCTTGTGCGCAACATTGGCCGCGAGGGCCAGAGCTCCCGGGTGCTGACGCTGGCCGAGCTGGAAAACACGCCGGTGGATATGTTCACCACCGTGTATATCGGCAACAGCAATACCCGCGCCCTTTCGGGCCGGATGGTCACGCCGCGGGGGTATCGTAAGTGAAGGCGGTCGTGTTCAGCGGCACCACCGAGGGACGTCGCTTTTCCAAAAAGCTGGCAGAGCTTGGCGTTGCGGTAACGGTGTGCGTGGCAACGCCGCTGGGTGCCGAGGAGCAGGGCGAAATGGCGGGCATCACGGTGCACGCCGGGCGGCTGCAGCCGGATGCCATGGCGGCATTGCTGGCGGGAGCTGATCTCTGCGTGGATGCCACCCACCCTTATGCAGTGGATGCCACCAGGAACATCCGCGCTGCAGCGGTGCAGGCGGGCGTGGAATACCGCCGCCTGCTGCGTGCGCAAAGCCCCTTGCCGCCCGGCTGTGCGGTGTTTGAAACAGCAGCGCAGGCTGCAGAATATCTGACCGGGACAGAGGGCAATATCCTGCTTGCCACCGGTGCCAAGGAGCTGGCTGTGTTTGCCGGGCTGGAACCGGCTCGGCTTTACCCGCGCGTCCTGCCCACGCCGGAGGGCATTGCCGCCTGTGAAGCGGCCAATGTCCCGCACCGGAACATCATTGCCATGCAGGGGCCGTTCAGTCTGGCGCTGAATAAGGCGTTGATAACACAGTTCCAGATCCGGTACCTCGTCACCAAGGACGGCGGCGCAGCGGGCGGCTTTGCCGAGAAGGTGCAGGCCGCTGCCGATACCGGCGCACAGCTGGTGGTGCTGCGCCGCCCGCCGGAAACTGGCGAGACGGAAACACAAATTTTAGCGTATTGCAAGGAGATTTTGCAATGGTCACACTGATCGGCATGGGCAGCGGAAAATGGGAAGCCCTTTCGGCGCAGGCGCAGCAGGCTGTGCGCAGCGCGGGCCTTGTGTTCGGTGCAAAGCGGCTGCTGGCGGGCCTGCCTGCAGACTGCACGGCCCGGCAGTTCGCGCGCTACCAGCCCGCTGACATTCTGGAAATACTGGAACAAAACCCCGGGCAGGATGCTGCCGTGCTTTACAGCGGCGATACCGGATTTTACTCCGGTGCGTCCGGTCTGCTCACGCCGCTGCGGGCGCTGGGCATCCCCGCGCGGGTGTATCCGGGAGTTTCCAGCATCCAGCTGCTTTCAGCGGCGCTGGGCCGACCGTGGCAGGACTGGAAGCTGGTCTCGGCCCATGGCTGTGCCTGCGACCCGGTGGCCGAGTGCATGATGAACCGTTCGGTGTACTTCCTCACCGGCGGCACTGAAACGCCCGCCTCTCTGTGCCAGAAGCTGACCGATGCCGGTATGGGCGAAGCCCACGGCGTGGTGGGCGAAAACCTTGGCACCGAGGCGGAAGCCATCCGCTACGGTTCTGCTGCAGAGCTGGCGGGGCAGAACTTTGCACCACTCAGCGTGCTTCTGGTGGAAAACTTTGATCTGCCGCAGCTGCGTGCGCCGGGCTTCCCGGACGAAAGCTTCATCCGGAGCGAGGTGCCCATGACCAAGCAGGAGGTGCGCGCTGCTGCGCTGGCAAAGCTGGCGGTAATGCCCACCGACACTCTGTGGGATGTGGGCGCAGGCACCGGCAGTGTGAGCGTGGAGCTTGCGCTGGCGGCACCCAAAGGCCGAGTTTACGCCGTGGAGTGTGAACCGGATGCCTGTGAACTGATCCGTAAAAACCGGGCAAAGTTCCATGCTTGCAACCTCACCCTCATCGAGGGCCGCGCACCGGATGTGCTGGCAGACCTGCCTGCGCCGGATGCCGTGTTCATCGGCGGCACCAAAGGCGGCATGGAAACCGTGCTGGATCAAGTGCTCGGCAAGAATCCGAACGCACGCATCTGCATTTCGGCCATTGCGCTGGAAACGCTGGGCGCTGCCATTGCTGCCCTCACGGCCCGGGGCCTGACCGCAGAGGTAACGCAGATCGCCGTCAGCCGCACAAAACCGGCGGGCCGACTGCACCTGCTCATGGCCAATAACCCCATCTTCCTCATTACGGGTACACGCAAATGATGCAATTCCTCATCGCCGCGCCTTCTTCCGGCAGCGGCAAGACCACGGTTGCCTGCGCAGTGCTGGCGGCGCTGAAAAAGCGCGGGGCCGACCCCTGTGCGTTCAAAAGCGGGCCGGACTACATCGACCCCATGTTCCACCGCTCGGCTCTGCAGGTGGACAGCCACAATCTGGATCTGTTTCTTTCCGACAGGGATATGGTGCGGGCCATTTTTGCCCGCTATGCCGCCGGGCATGGTGCCGCCGTGTGCGAGGGCGCTATGGGCTTTTATGATGGTCAGGGCCTGACCACCCGTGCCAGCGCTTGGGAACTGGCGGATACGCTGGGCCTGCCGGTGCTGCTGGTGGTACAGCCCAAGGGTGCCAGCGTGACGCTGGCCGCGCAAATTCAGGGCCTTGTGAACTTCCGCAAAAACAGCCATGTTTCGGGCATCCTGCTCAATGATTGTTCCGAAAAGCTGTATAAAATGCTCAAGGCCCTGCTGGAAAGGGAGACCGGCCTGCCGGTGTTGGGCTATCTGCCCCATTTGCCGCAGGCAGCGGTAGAAAGCCGACACCTCGGCCTGAAGACTGCAGATGAAATTGCCGACCTGCAGGAAAAGATCGCCCTGCTGGCCGATGCACTGGTGCTGGATTGGCAGCGCCTTGCCGTGCTGACCGAAAAGCCTGCGCCGGAAGCTTTGCCGGGAGCAGCTGCACCCACATCCGTCCGCATTGCGGTGGCAAAGGACGAGGCGTTCTGCTTTACCTATGCCGAAACGCTGGACGCACTGCGGGATGCCGGGGCGGAGCTTGTGCTTTTCAGCCCGGTGCAGGATGCGGTTTTGCCGGAAAATATAGGCGGGCTGTATCTGCCCGGCGGCTACCCGGAGCTGTACGCCAAAACTCTGAGTGAAAACAAAACCATGCTGGCTTCCATCCGGCAGGCCGTGCAGGCGGGCCTGCCCACAGCAGCCGAATGCGGCGGCTTTTTGTATCTGGGCCGGAGCCTTGAGGATGCCGACGGTAAGGCGTGGCCCATGGCAGATGTTCTGCCGGGCGATGGCATCCGGGTGGGAAGGCTGGTGCGCTTTGGCTATGCCGAAATGACCGCCAAGGCGGACAGTATGCTCTTCTGCGCCGGAGAAACGCTGCCCATCCACGAATTCCACCACTGGGATTCCACCGCAAACGGCACTGCATTTACTGCCTGCAAAAACGAAAAAGTGCATGGGGAACGCGTCTTTTCAAACGAGA
>ENA-UERN01002822-UERN01002822.1-human-gut-metagenome-genome-assembly--contig:-NODE-2822-length-12975-cov-3.342456_pt1 | contig 12975 bp, 10 predicted proteins | sample MGYA00242950_ERZ507950 | MGnify/ENA primary metagenome ERZ507950 (study PRJEB26167, sample SAMN06115515) | human gut metagenome | host: Homo sapiens | place: China:Ningxia | collected 2014-11-26...
GAAATGAAAAAACTGCTGTTACTGTCGGCAACGGCCCTGGTGGCCTTCTCCTGCGGACAAAAGAACAAAGCCCATATCTCGGGAACCTTCTCCGGAATCAGCAAAGACACGATCTATCTGGAGATGCTCACGACCAAAGGACGTACCGTCGTCGATTCGACCGTTACCAACCAGCAGGGGAACTACCGCTTCACGGTGAGCACCCCCGTGGCAGCCCCCACTTTCTACAACATCGTCTACAAACAGAGCAGCATCCCGGTGATCGTCTCCCCGGGCGAAAAGGTGAAGGTCAATTCGCTGTGCGACCTCGGCCGCAACTACACCGTCGAGGGCTCCGATGACTCGAAACTGCTCAAGGAATTCAATACGATGTATTCCAATGGCGTCCGCTCGCTCGACTCGCTGGCGAACCTCTATTCGGAAACGCGCCCCACGCCCGACAACGACGCGCGGCGCACGGCACTGTTGCGCGAATACACGCAGCGCTATGTAAAAATCAAACGCGAACACATCGCCTTTATCGTCAAAAACGCGTCGTCCATGGCCGCCGTTTATGCGCTCTACCAGCGCCTGCCCAACGACGAAGCGCTCTTCAATGCGAACGACGACCGCGTCTACTACCGGATGGTAGCCGACTCTCTCGCGGACAAATACCCGGCCTCACCGCATGTAATCGCACTGCTGCGGGACGTCAAGACGCAGGACGATGCCGCAGCGCTCGCACAACAGGTTAGCCGCCAACAGGCCGAAACGGCAGGGCTGAACCATCCCGAAATCACGCTGCAGGATATGTTCGGCAAGGACCATAAGCTCTCCGAATTGAAAAACAAGGCGATCCTGCTCACCTTCTGGTCGGTAACGGACCCGAAAGGACCGGCCATGAACAACGAGATGAAAGAGCTCTACAAAGAGTTTTCCGGTAAGGGTTTCGACATTTATCAGGTGTCGCTCGACAGCGACAAGGCCTCGTGGATATTGGCCGTACAGGCCCAGAAACTGCCGTGGACGAACGTGATCGACCCCAACGGTTTCACGGGCCTTCCCGCCATGAGCTACAACGTCGCCGCCACACCGGTCAACTTCCTGATCGACCGCCGGGGCAACATCACGGGCCGCAACCTGCAGGGCGCCGCATTGCGCACCCGCGTAGCCGAACTGACGCGCTAATATGTACTATTTCGCCTCGGACATCCACCTGGGCCTGCAAATAGGCTCCGATCCGGAGAACCGGGAGCGGCTGTTGGTACAATGGCTCGACGAGGTATCGAAAGATGCCGACGCGATCTTCCTGGTCGGCGACATTTTCGATTTCTGGTACGAATACCGCTACGTGGTACCCAAAGGTTTCACGCGGCTGCTGGGCAAGCTCTCGGAGCTGACCGACCGCGGAATTCCCGTACACTTTTTCGGCGGCAACCACGACATCTGGACCTACCGGTACCTGCACGACGAATGCGGCGTCACACTGTACCACAGCCCGTACACCGAATTCGAACTGGACGGCCGGAAAGTGATTGTCGGCCACGGCGATATGCTGGGCCCGCGTCCGGCGGGGCAACGAATACTCTCCGCCATTTTCCGCAGCAGGCTGCTGCAATGGCTCTTCTCAATGCTGCATCCCTACTGGGCCATGATGCTCGGCAAGGGGTGGAGCCGTTCGAACCGCACTTCACGGCCGGTCGCGCACATTTTCCGCGGCGAAGAGGAACCGATCATCGGGTTTGCGCACGAATACCAACGGACGCACCCGTCGGCCCCGGCCGACCTGTTCATTTGCGGCCACACCCACTGCGCCGAAGTGTATCCGCTGCCAGAAGGCGGCGCAGTAGCTTTCCTCGGCGAATGGATCGACAATCCCCTGTACGGCGTGCTGGGCCCCGGCGGATTTGAACTGAAAGGCTATCCGGACAGAGCCGTAATCGGGAAGTCCGGCACCACAAGGCAATAACACCCTGCGGCCACGGCGGCGCTCCCGGACCGGCATCTGCGAAACAGGCGCCGAAAACCCGACGGTGCCGTGCCAGCGTACAACGGACTGCCCCGGCATCCGCAAAACTTCAAACGATATATGCAAGCTTACCTCGACCTGCTCCGTCACATCCAGACCCACGGCACCCCCAAAGGCGACCGCACCGGAACCGGAACGACCAGTACGTTCGGTTACCAGATGCGCTTCAACCTGAGCGAAGGGTTTCCGCTGCTCACGACAAAAAAACTGCACCTGCGCTCGATTATTCACGAACTGTTGTGGTTCCTGAAGGGCGACACGAACATCCGATACCTGCACGATAACAAAGTGACCATCTGGGACGAATGGGCCGATGCGAACGGCGATCTGGGCCACGTCTACGGGTACCAGTGGCGCAGCTGGCCCGCGCCGGACGGACGCCACATCGACCAGATCGCACAAGTGGTCGAGTCGATCCGTACGAATCCCGACTCGCGCCGGCACATCGTCAGCGCATGGAACGTGGCCGAGATCGACCAAATGGCGCTGCCGCCCTGCCACGCCCTGTTCCAGTTCTACGTGGCCGGCGGCAAGCTCTCGTGCCAGCTGTACCAGCGCAGTGCCGACGTTTTCCTCGGCGTGCCGTTCAACATCGCCTCGTACGCCCTGCTGACGATGATGATGGCACAGGTCACGGGACTTATGCCGGGGGATTTCGTGCATACGCTCGGCGACGCGCACATCTACCTCAACCACCGTGAACAGGTCGCGGAGCAGTTGACACGCACGCCCCGGCCGCTGCCCGTGATGAAGCTGAATCCGGACATCGAATCGATTTTCGACTTCCGCTACGAAGATTTCTCGCTCGAAGGCTACGATCCCTATCCGGCGATCAAAGCCCCGATTGCAGTATAACCAGCGCCCCACGGCACTCCGGGCGCAGGCTGCCCGGACGCCCCGGAAGAGCCGGCAACCTTACCGGACCATACGATACAAACAAACAGACAAAATGCTTTCGATTATCGTCGCCATCGCCCGCAACGGGATCATCGGGTCGGGCAACAGCCTGATCTGGCACATCAGCGAAGACCTGCGCCGCTTCAAGGCGATCACCTCGGGCCATCCGGTGGTGATGGGCCGTAAAACGTTCGAGTCGATCGGCCGGGCGCTGCCGGGGCGCACGAACGTCGTTATCACGCGGCAAAGCAGTTTCCTGGCCGAAGGATGCACGGTCGTCCACTCGCTCGAAGAAGCCCTCGCACTGTTTCCGGAGAGCGAAGAGGTCTTCGTTATCGGCGGCGGCGAGATCTATGCGCAGGCATTGCCGCGCGCCCAACGCTTCTACCTGACCGAAGTGGACGCGGATTACGAAGGCGATACCCGTTTCCCCGACTGGGACCGGTCGCAATGGCTCCTCACGGAGCAGGAACACCATCCGCACGGCGAGAAGTTTCCATCCCCTTTTACGTTCCTGACCTACGCACGGAAGCCTGCCCGGTAATCCGGACGTCTATCCTCTCTCCCCTACGGCGACAGCCCGCCCCGGGTTCCATACGACCGAAAAATTCTCCGCAACCGGGTTCCGGGCAAGCGGTTTTCCGAAATCTTCCCCGTCCATCAATGCGCTTCGAGCCAGTTGCGGCCCACACCGCACTCGGCGACCAGCTTTACTTTCAACTCGGCGGCTCCCTCCATGCAGCGGATAACGATTTCACGCACCTGTTCCTGCTCGCTGAGCAGGACGTCGAGCACCAATTCGTCATGCACCTGCAGGATAATCTTCGATTGCAGCCCTTTGCGGCGCAGCTCGCCGTGCACGGCAATCATCGCCAGCTTCATGATATCGGCCGCGCCGCCCTGGATCGGAGCATTGATCGCATTGCGCTCCGAAAGGCCGCGCACCACCGCATTGCCCGAACGGATATCGGGCAGCATCCGCTTGCGCCCGAAGAGCGTCTCGACGTACCCGTTTTCGCGCGCCTGGTCGATCACACGCTCCATGTACTGCCGGATATCGGGGTACGACTGGAAATACCCGTCGATGATCTCCTTGGCTTCCGTACGAGGAATGTTCAACCGTTGGGCCAGTCCGAACGCCGAAATGCCGTAGATGATTCCGAAATTGGCCGTTTTGGCCCGGCGCCGCTGTTCGCGCGTCACATCCTCTTTGGCCGCATGGAACAGCAGGGCCGCCGTCGCGGTATGGATATCCTCGCCGTGCCCGAACGCTTCGATCATCGCCCGGTCGCCGCTCAGGTGCGCCATCAGCCGCAGTTCGACCTGCGAATAGTCGGCTGACAGCAGCACGCGGTCGTCCGACGACGGGATGAACGCCTTGCGGATTTCGCGCCCGCGGTCGTCGCGGATCGGAATATTTTGCAGGTTCGGATTCGTCGAACTGAGCCGTCCGGTAGCCGTTACCGCTTGGTTGAACGAGGTATGGATCCGCCCCGTCAGCGGATTGACCAGCTGCGGCAGCGCATCGACATAGGTCGAAAGCAGCTTGCGCAACCCGCGATATTCCAGGATCATCCCGATCACCGGATGGCGGTCGGAAAGCATCTGCAGGTACTCCTCGTCGGTACGGTACTGTTTGGTTTTGGTCATTTTCGGTTTCGGGTCGATCTTCATGCGGCCGAAAAGCGCCTCGCCCAGCTGTTTGGCCGAATTGACGTTCAGCGACGGATCGCCCGTCGTTTCACGGATACGCTCCTCGAGGGCCGCCAGCTCCCCGGTCAGCTCCTGCCCAAAGGAGGCCAGCGCAGCAGTGTCGATCTTCACGCCGGTCATTTCGATGTCGGCGAGCACCGGAATCAGCGGCTCCTCGATCTTCGCATAGAGTTCGGTCAGTCCCGCCTGCATCAGCAGCGGCCACAGCACACGGTAAAGCCGCAGCGTCACGTCGGCATCCTCGGCGGCATAGGCGGCCACCGTCGCCACCGGCACCATATCCATCGTTTTCTGCTTGGCCCCCTTACCGATCAGCGCCTCGATCGGCACAGGATCGTACCCGAGGAACGTGCGGGAGAGATGGTCCATGCCGTGCCGCGACTCGGGGTCGAGCAGGTAATGGATGATCATCGTATCGTAGAGCCGGCCCCACACCTCGATGCCGGCACTGCGCAGCACCATCAGGTCGAATTTGATGTTCTGGCCGATTTTCGCGATCTTCTCGTCGGCAAAGACCGGACGCAATGCCGCGACCACACGGTCCGTGTTCTCCCTGTTGCACGGGATATACCATGCCTCGTGCGGTTCGATCGCGACCGAAATTCCGACCAGGCGGTCTCCGAACACGTCGAATCCGGTCGTCTCGGTGTCGAAGCAGAACGCTTCGCAGGCGGCCAGCCGGGCCGCGAGCGCCTCCAGTTCGGCAGGTTCGGTCACGGTATGGTAAGTATGCGGCACCGTGTCGATCGTCTGGTACTGCTGCCCGAAAAGGCCGCCTGCGGACGTTACCCGGTCTCCCGCCGCGCCCGCATTCGCAGTATCCCGATTGGGGTCATGCTGCACCATTCCGCCAACCCCGGAAACCTCTCCCGGTCCCGCAAACAGGTCTCGCTGTCCCGCCGGGGAGTTCCCCGCGTAAGGCTCCGAAACGCTATCGGAAGGTGTCAAATCACCTGCCCCGGGAAACGCGGCCCCGGCATCCGGAACCTGCCCGAACGCATCGAACAGCGAACCCTGCGATGCATCCTGCACGGCATTTCCCGACGCCCGGCTGCCTGCAACGCCCGCTCTCCGGCCATCCGAAGCTCCCGGCATTTCGGTTGTCCCGGCCCCACCGGCAATTCCGCCTGTATCCGTAATGCCCGAAGCGTGTGCGCCCACCTGACCCGCACTTCCCCGTCCGGCACCGGATGCGGTGCCGGCAACGCCCGCCGCCGTAACGAACGGATTGCCCTGCAATTCATTGAGGAACGAACGGAACCCCAGCTCCCGGTAGACATCGGCCAGCATCTCGAGATCGGGGTTCTCCATCGTAAGTCCCGCCGGATCGAACTCGACCGGCACATTCAGCTCGATGGTCGCCAGCCGTTTGGCCAACAGTATCTGTTCGCGCAGCGCCTCGATGTTCTCGCGCTGCTTTCCTTTGAGCTTATCGGTATTTTCGAGCAGGTTCTCCACGGTACCGAACTCGCACACCAGTTTGATCGCACTCTTCTCGCCGATGCCCGGCACACCCGGAATATTATCCGACGCATCGCCCCACAGCGCGAGGATGTCGATCACCCGGCACGGGTCGTCGATACCGTAATGCTCGCGGATCTGTTCGCAGCCGATGACCTCGATTCCGTCTCCTCCCTTGCGCTGCTTATAAATGCGCACGGTCGGACGGATCAGCTGCCCGTAATCCTTATCAGGCGTCACCATGTAAACTTCATACCCGGCCCCGGCAGCCTTCATCGACAGCGTGCCGATCACATCGTCGGCCTCGTAGCCGGGAACCTCGATCACCGGAATACGCATCGCCTCGAGCACCCGCTTGATGTAGGGCACCGCCGCAATGATGTCCTCCGGAGTAGCCTCCCGGTTCGCCTTGTACTGGGGATAAATTTCATGGCGGAAATTACCGCCCTTGGGGTCGAACGCGACGCCCAACAGGCGCGGCTCCTCGCGGCGGATCAGATCCCGCAGGAATTTGACGAACCCGAAAATCGCCGAAGTATTCAACCCTTCGGAATTGCGCATCGGGCGGCCGATAAAAGCATAATAAGCGCGGAAAATCAGCGCGTAGGCATCGATCAGGAACAATCTCTCCATCAGCAGTTCGGTATTGGCTTTGAACGGAGTTGCGCGATGCGGACCGATGTCGGCCCGTGGCGATCCGGCACCGGGCGACTGCCGGTCCGACTCCAGCGGGCAGCCGGGCACCGCCCGGCACAGACCGCAGTGCGCCACACCGGGACATGCGTTCTCCGTTTGTTTCAACAAAATCCCGTGCACACACGGGGCTATTCCCTCAAGTCTGTCGCAACCGGCATTTCCGACGTACCGGTTACCCGATTTCAATCCCGTACACGGCAAGCAACCCCGCAAGGTTGTAAGGGGAAAACTTCGCCCGCCGCAACATATTGCGGCCCGGATCGATCGCGAACTCCGTCGCCGTGCGGAAATCGGCTCTTTCGAGCCGGCAACGGTCGAATTCGGTTGCAGGCAGTTTGCATCCGTCGAACGAAGCACCGGTCAGGTCGCTCTCCGCGAACAGGCATCCCGTCAGTTCGCAATCGTCGAAACGGGTTCCGGGCATTTTCAGTTCGTAGAACGAGCAGTTATCGAGCCGCGAGCGAACAAACGATACCCCGAAGCCCGCCTTCACGCACTGTCCGAAATCGAGCCCCGAAAGCAGGCAGCCGTCGAAAACGGCTTTGCGCAGGTGTACCGCACTGAGTCCGGGTACCACCATGCGGCATTCGCGGAACAGGCACTCCGAAAAGAAGGCGTGCGACAGGTCGGCATATGAAAAATCGCACCCGGTAAAAGTACAGTGCTCGAACTCGGCTTGCACGAAATCCCGTACCGCGCCGTCGAGGCGCGTAAAGGTCCGGTCGGCATAGAGCCCGCCCCGGACGACATCGGCGGCCTCCGGCCGCTGCGGTTGCTGCGCCGCCGGTGCTCCCGTACCGCTGTCCGTGCTTTTACCCCTGCCCATACCTTTGCCTGTGTCCGGTTTATCCTGTATCGTCTCCTCGCTTAGCCCCCGCTCTCCGTTCCCGCCTGCACCGCGGGACGTATCAGGATCAAAGGTTATCCGAGGCATACCACTCGGCGAACGAGGTGGCCGTCTCGTGCAGTTTCACGCTGAACAACTCCACGCCCGCAGGCAGTTCGGCCGCGATCGCACGGGCGAAATCCTCCACCATATTCTCGCAGGTGGGTTGGTACGGAGTAACGATGATCTTCGTGTAAGTACCGCGCATCGCTTCCAGCGCCGCATGGTTCTCAGGCGTTTCGCGCAGTACGAGCGCATGGTCGTAACGCTCGACGATCAACCGGCCAACGATGTGTTTCAGGTCACCGAAATCCATCACCATGCCGTATTTCGGACTTTGCGGATCCCTCACCGGCACACCGCGTACCGTAACGAACAGGCGGTACGAATGGCCGTGTATTTCACGGCAAGGTCCGTCATACCCGGCGAGGGTATGCGCCATTTCGAACGAAAATTCCTTGGTCAGCCGTATCATAAGTTTTCTGTAATTAATCATTGCCCGGCAAGGGCCAAACATCATCCCGGACGGAGCGCATTACCGGGCAGGGCGCGTACGCCCATGCCCATCTTCTCCTGAAACACACCTGCCGCCGGATTACCCGGCGGCAGGCTCAAGACTCCGGACAAGCTACCGCCCTCAACCCTATTGGTCCAGATCGCGGACACTCACCTGCCGCCCGAACGAATCGGAGAGCGAAATGAAGGTCTCGGTTTCGGAAACGCCCGGCACACGCAGAATATGGTCGAGGATCGTGTGCATCAAGTGCTCGTGATCCACGCAGTAAACGCGCGTCCAGATGTTGTATTTACCGGTGACGAAGTGGCATTCGACCACCTCGGGAATCCGCCTCAAACCGTCGACAATCTCGAAATTCATCGACGGATCGTTGATGCGGATACCGATCATCGCACTGACGTTGTACCCCAGTGCCGTAGGATCGACTTCGAGGCGGAAGCCCCGGATCACGCCCGATTCCTCCATCTTCTTCACCCGCTGGTGGATCGCCGCGCCCGAAATACCGCACTCGCGCGCGATCTCCAGAAAAGGCATGCGCGCATTGCGGATCAACAGGCTGAGAATCTTGCGGTCGGTGGCGTCAATGGTCGCTTTTCCCATAATTCAATTGTTTTCAGACCGCCTGCACCCGAGACGTTTAGACTTCCCCTCTCGCAGCGATCATCCACACTATTTAATCACTCCCAGTTCGCGGCCCACCTTCGTAAAGGCCGCCACGCACTTGTCCAGGTGCGACTTCTCGTGGCCTGCAGAGACCTGCACGCGGATACGCGCCTGTCCTTTCGGCACTACCGGATAGTAGAACCCGGTCACGTAAATTCCCTCGTCGAGCAGCTTCGCGGCCATGTCCTGCGACAGCTTCGCATCGTACAGCATCACTGCGCAGATGGCTGACTGGGTCGGCTTGATGTCGAATCCGGCGGCGAGCATCTTCGTTCGGAAGTACTCCACATTCTCGACTAACTTGTCGTGGATCGCATCGCTCTCGCCCAGCATCTTGAACAGTTCGAGCCCGGCGCCCACCACTGCGGGAGGCAGCGAGTTCGAGAAAAGGTACGGACGCGACCGCTGGCGCAGCAACGCGATGATCTCCTTACGGCCGGTCGTGAACCCGCCCACGGCACCGCCGAACGCCTTGCCCAGCGTACCGGTGATGATATCGACCTTTCCGCGCACATCGAACTGTTCGGTCACGCCGCGGCCCGTCTTGCCCACCACGCCGGCCGAGTGGCACTCGTCCACCATCACCAGCGCGTCGTACTTCTCGGCCAATTCGCAAATCTTGTCCATCGGGGCAACGTTGCCGTCCATCGAGAAAACACCGTCGGTGGCGATAATGCGGAAGCGCTGCGCCTGGGCGGCCTGCAATTGTTTCTCCAGGTCGGCCATATCGGCGTTCGCATAACGGTAGCGCACCGCCTTGCACAAGCGCACGCCGTCGATGATCGACGCATGGTTCAGCGAGTCGGAGATAATCGCGTCCTCTTCGGTGAAGAGAGGTTCGAACACACCGCCGTTGGCATCGAAGCAGGCGGCGTAAAGAATCGTATCTTCGGTGCCGAAATAGTCGGCGATCGCTTTTTCGAGTTGCTTGTGGATGTCCTGCGTGCCGCAGATAAAACGCACCGACGACATACCGTAGCCGTGCGTATCCATCGCCCGTTTCGCCGCATCGATCAGCCGGGGGTTGTTCGACAGCCCGAGGTAGTTGTTCGCGCAAAAGTTGAGCACTTCTTTACCGCCTTCGACCGTGATGTCGGCCTTCTGCGGCGAAGTGATAATACGTTCTTGTTTGTACAATCCAGCCTCTTCGATCGCCTTGAGCTCGGCCGAGAGGTGCTCTTTCATTTTTCCGTACATGGTGTTATATTAAATTAAGTCTACTTGTCTTTTCATCCGGCGTACCCGGTCGCCTCACAGCTACCGCGGCAGAAAGGCTATTTCACAGAAATACCCCCTAAAAGCGGAATCTGATCGCGAAACCATACAGGCCGCGGAAGCGAAACCGATTTTCCGTCTCTCCAAACTACCACCGTATACAGATCTGCACGTCCAACCACATATACATGTCTGTTCGCTACGGTTATAGCCGACGGTTTCACATCATACCCAGAACCCGACAGTTGTCTCGTTTTTCCGTTTTTCCATAGCACGCCGCAGCCATCCGAATCATCTGCATTCGAAGCGACGACATACACATCCGCTCCATCGACACACATTCCACTGGCCACCAATCCGTTGCCCAAATCAATTGGAGTACCGTTACGCCACAATATCGCCACATTACCGACATCACCCCGGAAAGCCGTCCCGGCAACATAAACCGCACTATCCGATACCGCAACCGCACATACATTCACAGAACTCTTACCATCGGTCAACGGTTGCGGCACACCGTTCTTCCATAGCGTGACAATTTGCCTGTCCACACCATTGTCCACACCATTACCAACCGTGCCACCCACATACACGTCGTTGCCCGAAACGGCCACAGCTTCGGCAATGGCTCCCACACTTCCGTCGGTCAGCCGGGTCAGCGCTCCGTTTTTCCATATTGCAGCTATGACCTTGGGGTGCCCTGTGTACTGGTAAACATATCCGGTCACATATACATCGCCGTTCGAAACGACCATTGCCGTGACTTGCGCATTCCCCGTCTCGCTGGCTTCCTGCACCTGCGGCACCCCGTTTTTCCACACCACAGCATCCCAACAACCGCGAGCGGCGGCATACACCTCGCCAGCGACATAAACATCTTCGCCATAAACAAATACCGCCTTTGCAGAAGCATTACCTTTTCTGTCCGTCAATGGTCGCGGAACGCCATTTTCCCAAACTATGGCAACGTCGCCGCCGAGCGTTAGCGTCCCGACCACATACACCCCTTCGAGTTCATTCGCTTGAGTCTGCCCGGCATGTTTTTCACGCGGCATGAATCCGCAACAGCATAGCAACGCCGCGATGCAGGCAAAGCGGGCAACCGCCCGCAAGGGTTGGTGAAATCTCGTCATTTCCAATCCGACGAATCGGCCTCTCCGACCGACCCGCATGGAAGAAAACCGCCTTCGTTCATCGGGAGACGCATTTCAGCCGGGGGCCGAATCGTTAAGACAAAAGTAAAAAAAGATTTTCAATTCCATGCACCGCCCGGCGCCTGATTCACCCCCTCAGGGCGACATATCTTCCGCAAATAAAATGTTTTGCGCAAAAATTGCTGTAAATTGCGAAAATTGGAAACAATGCTTAACTTTGAGATGTTTTTAAATATTTTTATTAAATTAGCCTTCTCAAAGGGGCAATTCCCTGAAAGAGCGTGCCGCCCGCGGCAGGAAAGCCCACTGGAAGCCCCGCGAAAGTTCCGGTAGACGGAGATTCAGACAACTTTAAAACATATCAGCCATGCAATCGATCGAAACGTATGATTTCAAAGGGAAACGCGCGATTATCCGCGTCGATTTCAACGTGCCCCTGAACGACAAGTTGGAGGTAACCGACGACACCCGCATCCGTGCGGCGATCCCCACCATCAAGAAGGTGCTGGCCGAAGGCGGTTCCGCCATTCTGATGTCGCACCTGGGACGTCCGAAAAAAGGCCCGGAAGATAAGTTTTCGCTGAAGAACATCATCCCGGGAATCGAAGCCCGTCTGGGCGTGAAAGTCGATTTCGCCGGCGACTGCATGGGCGAAGAAGCTGCCAAGAAGGCCGCTGCGCTGAAACCCGGACAGGTGCTGTTGCTCGAAAACCTCCGTTTCTACGCCGAGGAAGAGGGCAAACCGCGCGGACTGCCGGAGAATGCGACCGACGAGGAGAAAGCCGCTGCAAAAAAAGCGTTGAAGGCGAGCCAAAAAGAGTTTACCAAACGCTTGGCCTCCTATGCCGACTGTTATATCAACGACGCGTTCGGAACGGCGCATCGCGCGCACGCTTCGACGGCGTTGATCGCCGAATACTTCCCGAACGACAAGATGTTCGGTTACGTGATGCTCGGCGAGCTGAAAGCGATCGACAAAGTGCTCGAAGCGCCGGCCCGTCCGTTTACGGCCATTCTCGGCGGATCGAAGGTTTCCACCAAGATCAGCGTGATCGAAAACCTGATGAAACGCGTGGACAATCTGATCCTCGGCGGCGGTATGACCTATACGTTCAAAGCCGCCCTCGGCGGTAAGGTCGGAACCAGCATCTGCGAGCCCGATCAGTTTGAAACGGCGCTCGGCATCCTGGCCAAGGCCAAAGAGATGAACGTCAAGATCTACCTCGCCGAAGACGCCGTTTGCGGAAAAGAGTTCAAGAACGACACCGAAACTCAGATCGCTCCGTCGAATGCGATTCCGGACGGTTGGGAAGGTCTCGACATCGGCCCGAAGGCCACCGCCGAGTTTACGAAGGTGATCGCCGAATCGAAGACGATCCTGTGGAACGGCCCGGTGGGCGTGTTCGAAAGGGATAACTTTGCTGATCGGCGGCGGCGACTCGGTTGCCTGCATCAACAAGTTCGGTCTGGCCGACCAGGTAAGCTATGTTTCGACCGGCGGCGGCGCCCTGCTCGAATACATGGAAGGAATCGAACTGCCGGGCGTAGCTGCGATCCGCAAGTAAGTTGTCGCGCAGCCTGCCGATTTGAAAAATGCCGGAGAGACCGTGTCTTTCCGGCATTTTTCGTTTTGCATCTCCGCGCTTTCGTGTCTTCCGCCTGCGTGCAATCGCTCCTCCGGGCGTAAAAATTTCAAAAAAATCTCCCGGATATTTTGAGGAATAAATATTTTGCCTAACTTCCCACTCGCAATCGGGAACAAGAC
>ENA-UERN01002839-UERN01002839.1-human-gut-metagenome-genome-assembly--contig:-NODE-2839-length-12904-cov-26.218679_pt1 | contig 12904 bp, 11 predicted proteins | sample MGYA00242950_ERZ507950 | MGnify/ENA primary metagenome ERZ507950 (study PRJEB26167, sample SAMN06115515) | human gut metagenome | host: Homo sapiens | place: China:Ningxia | collected 2014-11-26...
GGTACGGATATTGAAATTTAACGAGGATGCCGGAGCCGAACTCCGGCTAGATCACTGAAAAACGCAAAATCTCAGGGTCATGCTCCGACAGCGTTTCCATCAGTTCTTTTTCCATGGATTAAACCTATGCAGATTTGAAAGTAAGCGAGAAGACCGCGCTGAGAATCGCCTAATTGACCACTCGTCCGACCGAGCGCATTTCACAACCGGACCGGAAATCGGCAAGAAGAAATCGATAAGGAAAAAGCCTGACAACTCAACGTTAATCAGGCTTTTGAATTTTGGTGCCGTCGGTGAGACTCGAACTCACACGACTTTCGTCACCACCCCCTCAAGATGGCGTGTCTACCAATTTCACCACGACGGCTTAGCAATTAAATTTTTTGGTGCCTTCGATGAGACTCGAACTCATACGACTTTCGTCACCACCCCCTCAAGATGGCGTGTCTACCAATTTCACCACGAAGGCCTGTTTTTCAACTTTTTCTTTCGTTTCCGTTTTCATCAGAACCGAAAGACGACATTCTACCTCGGAATTTGATTTTGTGCAGGCTTATTAGTGAAATCACTAGTATTAGTCGCAGGAACAGGGGATGCAGGCTGAGCCGGAGCCTTCTGTTCGGTCGTAACAGTAGACAGAACACCGCCTGCAGCTGGAGCCTTGCGAACCTGACCGCCGAATGTCAGCGCTAATGTAGCGCAGAAGAAAATGGTGGAAGCAACAGCAGTAGAACGGGAAAGGAAGTTGGCGCTTCCTGTGGCTCCGAAAAGAGAACCGGAAGCACCGCCGCCGAAGGCTGCGCCCATGTCGGCGCCTTTACCGTGCTGAAGCAGCACTAAAACAATGATTGCAACTGCAGAAATCACCTGCAGAACAACCGCAACCGTAATCAGTAAATGCATAATAAAATTGTATCCAGTTATTAAATCAGCCCTATTCCGCTGGCGGCTTGGGCAATCGCATAAAAATCCGCAGCTTTCAAAGAAGCTCCGCCGACCAAGCCTCCGTCAATGTCATTGCAGGCAAAAAGCTCTGCCGCATTGGACGGCTTGACGGATCCGCCGTAAATAATTCTGAGCGCGGAAGCAGCTTGAGAATCCCGAGATTCTACACTATCCCTCAGTTCCGCGTGAACTAATTGAGCTTGCTGAGGCGTGGCGGTTTTGCCGGTTCCGATGGCCCAAATAGGCTCGTAAGCTACCGCTCCGGTAACTAAAGCTTCCGGCCCGATAACATCCAGAACGGCATTGAGCTGTCCGATCACAACGTCGCTTGTCCGTCCGCTTTCACGCTCTTCGAGCGTCTCTCCGACGCAGACAATCGGACGCAGTCCGTGCTCGATGGCAATCTTGGCTTTTGCCGCAACGATTTCGTTAGTTTCTCCGTGATACTGTCTTCTCTCCGAATGTCCGACAATGACCCAGGGGCATTTAACATCGGCCAGCATCCCTGCGCTCACTTCCCCCGTAAAAGCACCAGATTCATGAACGGAGCAGTCCTGCGCGCCGACATTGATATCCAGTGCGCTTGTCAAAAACTTCTGCTGGAGATAGCGAATGTAGACAAAAGGCGGACACACGGCTAATTCGGTGTTCACGGGAGAAAAAGTTGTGAAGACGTTCGTCCATTGGTCAATGAAATCGACCGAGCCGTTCATCTTCCAATTGGCAATCACCAAACTTCTGCGCATCAGATAACTCCAATACTCTGTTGTAGAAACTAAATATCGAATTTTACTCGTAGTTTTACGATTCAGTTGATTTAATCCACAGCATGGACTGCTCGCTCGCACTCTTGTTGCCGTCGTAGCCTTCCTGCGAGTTGCCGGTGCGGTTCAGCCACTTTCTCGACGATCCCGAAAGATTCCAGCCGACTTCTCTGCCCTTGGATTGAATGCGTTCTTCAAGCTTCAGACCGAAGGTTTCCGGGTCGTCTTTGAGTCCCGGTTTCTTGTCATACAGCTGATATCCCTCTCGATACTGCAGCGGAGTAAGATTCGGCATCACGACATTGGCGCCGTAAGAAATCGCGGTTTCTCTGCCCTGAGGATCCAAAACCTGCATCGCCGTCGCGGCGGCAATATTGATATTGCCCATCACCAAACGCGTGACCGCAATCATGTTCAAAGAAAGCTGGAAAAGCTGCTTGTTTTCGGTTTGACCCAAAGACTTGAGATCCCCGCCCTCGCTCATGAGGTACGGACCCATACCGATCATGTCGGCTTCAAGTTTTTGGAACAAACGAATATCCGCACACAAGTCTTTCAAAGTCTGCCCGGGAATGCCGATCATCACGCCGGTACCCACTTGATAACCGCATTCTTTAAGCCACTGCAGGCACTGCAGACGGTGCTCCAGTTGTTTCGACTTCTTGTGGGGAACGTTATGAAGAAAATCAAAGAGCTCATGATTGGAGCTTTCAAAGCGCGCCAGATAACGAAGATTCTTTCGGTTGCCGCTTGCCTGCGCCCACTCCTCGTACACATCTTTCGTTTGGTCGCCGAGACTCAAAGTAATTCCTAGACCGTTGGGAAGGTTTTTCGAAACGGTTTTGCGATGAATCTCTCTCAAACACTCAGAGATGAACGAAACGAACTTCGGATCGTTTCGTTCACCGGCCTGAAGACAGATGCTTCCGTAGCCGTTTTCTGCCGCAAACAACGCTGCGCTCAGAATTTCTTCTTTGGTCAGCGTGTATCGGCTGACAACGTGATTGTCTTTGCGGATACCGCAGTAACGGCAGTCAACCGTGCAGACATTAGAGACTTCAATGAGGCCTCGGTAATAAACCTTATTGCCCATCAGCTCGGTCGTCGTCTCATAGGCAGCCTGCTGAAGTTTTGTGCAGTCTTCAGGATCCGTCAGTCCGAGCAGGAACACGATATCCTCATCGGATAAAGTTTCCTTCTTCAGTACTTCATCGAGAGAGTTTCCGTTCAATTTCATTACTTTTTCTTCAGATTGCATCAGTGAATCGCAGAATTATGGCAAAGAGACCTGAAGCAGTCATTACAGGATTTCGCAACAAATTGAAAGACAAAACCGGCGGTCTTGGCCGCCGGTTTTGTCATTTAGCTATTTCAGAATCAAAGGGAATTAGCCTTTGATGATGTCAGGATTGCCTTCCTGCTGAGCAGCTTCTTCCTTCTTTTCCTTGTGTTCGGGCTTTTCAATCAAAGCCTTCATGGAAAGACGGATACGATCCTTGTCATCGATCTCAAGAACCTTCACGCGAACGATTTGGCCTTCCTTGAGGTAGTCGCTGACCTGGTTGACGCGTTCATGCGCGATCTGGCTGATGTGCAGCAGACCGTCGCGGCCCGGCAGAACCTGAACGATAGCGCCGAAGTCGAGCAGTCTCTGAACCTTGCCTTCGTAAACCTTACCGACTTCAACGGTAGCGGCAAGCTCTTCAATACGACGGCGGGCTTCTGCACCAGCGGCTTCGTCAACGGAAGCGATGGTAACGGTACCGTCGTCTTCGATGTTGATCTGAGTGCCGGTTTCTTCCGTCAGAGCACGAATCACAGCGCCGCCCTTGCCGATCACGTCACGGATCTTATCCGGATTGATCTTGAAAGAAACCAGACGCGGAGCGTATGGAGAAAGTTCTGTCTTCGGACCTTCAACGGCTTCGTGCATCTTGCCGAGAATGTGCATACGGCCTTCCTTAGCCTGAGCCAGAGCGACCTGCATGATTTCCTTGCTGATGCCTTCAATCTTGATGTCCATCTGCAGAGCGGTCACGCCGTGATCGGTACCGGCAACCTTGAAGTCCATATCGCCGAGGTGGTCTTCGTCACCGAGAATATCGGTCAAAACGGCAAACTTATTGCCTTCCTTGATCAGGCCCATGGCCACACCGGCCACGAAGTCTTTCAGAGGCACGCCGGCATCAAGCAGAGACAGGCAGCCGCCGCAGACGCTGGCCATGGAAGAAGAACCGTTGGATTCGCAGATTTCGGAAACCACACGCATGGTGTACTGGAAATCTTCTTCGTTCGGCAGAACGGCAGTCAGGGCGCGTTTAGCCAGACGGCCGTGACCGATTTCGCGTCTCTTCGGAGAGCCGACGCGGCCGGTTTCGCCGGTAGCAAACGGAGGCATGTTGTAGTGAAGCATGAAGCGTTCACGCTGCTCTCCGGTCAGACCGTCAACGATCTGTTCGTCCTGTTTGGTGCCCAGAGTTGTGACAACCAGAGCCTGGGTTTCACCGCGGGTGAAGAGCGCAGAGCCGTGAGCACGCGGAAGAACGCCGGTGCGAATTTCGATCGGACGAACGGTACGGGTGTCGCGGCCGTCGATACGCGGTTCGCCGGAAAGAATCTTGCCGCGAACGTGAGCAGCTTCCATTTCAAAGAGAATGTTGGCGACCTCGTTCTCACCGATATCGGCAAGTTCGCCGACTTCAACGGCTGCGTTAACTTTCTCGTTAACGTCATCATAGATCGCGCGCAGGCATTCGTTGCGGTCCTGCTTGCTGCGGTGTTCGTAAGCTTCATGAATACGGTTGCCGACAACCTGATTAATGAGTGCAACGAGCTGCTGGTTGCGTTCTGCAGGAGCCCAGTCCCACAGCGGTTTGCCGCCTTCTTCAACGAGTTCGTCGATGGCTTCGATAACAACCTGCATTTTTTCGTGGCCGAACATTACGGCGCCGAGCATGACTTCTTCAGAGAGCTGATCAGCTTCGGACTCAACCATCAGGACGGCGCGTTCCGTGCCGGCAACGACGAGGTCGAGCTTGGAATCTTTCATCTGAGAAAGGTTCGGGCAGAGAACGTATTCGTTGTTAATGTAGCCGACGCGGGCGGCTGCAATCGGGCCGTTGAAGGGTACGCCGGAAACAGCCAGAGCTGCAGATGCTGCGATCATGGAAGGAATGTCGGGATCAACTTCGGGGTTCACGGAAAGGACGTGAATAATGATCTGAACTTCATTGAAGAAGCCTTCCGGGAACAGCGGACGGATCGGACGGTCGATCAGGCGGGAAGTGAGCGTTTCTTTTTCGCTCGGACGGCCTTCGCGCTTGAAGAAGCCTCCCGGAATCCGGCCGGCAGCGTAAGTCTTTTCAATGTAATCAACGGTCAGAGGGAAGAAATCCTGACCCGGTTTAATTTCTTTCTTTGCAACAACGGTGGCTAATACAACGGTGTCGTCCATGTCGCAGATCACGGCGCCGGAGGCCTGGCGAGCGATTTCGCCGGTTTCAAGACGGACGTTGTGGTCGCCGTACTTAAAGGACTTGACTATTTTATTGAACATCGTCATGTCGTTCTTTTCCTTATGTTTGGAACTGCACATTGCGGTATCTACGACTCGGCGGTCCTGACCGCCTTACGTACATACAGCAACGCGCGTACGTTCCGGTTTTTAAAAAAATCTTATCTGTAAAAACAAACACAGCGGTCAACGGTAACAAAACCGCGGACCGCTGCTCATCGGTATGCCGGTAAGATTACTTACGCAGGTTGAGGGCTTCGATCAAAGCCTTGTAAGCTGCGAGGTCACGACCCTTGAGGTAGTCAAGGAGCTTACGACGGCGGGAAACCATCTTCAAAAGACCGCGACGGCTGTGGTGGTCTTTCGGGTTAACTTTGAAGTGCTCTGTGAGTTCATTGATAAGAGCTGTCAGAAGAGCAACCTGAACCTGAGGAGATCCGGTGTCACCCTTGGACTGAGCGAACTTCTCGATGATTTCAGCTTTTTGAGCAGTAGTCTGTGCCATTTTATTTTCCTTTGCCTTTCGGCGTTACTAGCGACTCCGACGGAAAATACGCCGGAGCGTGTTTAAAACGAGTCGAGATTATATCTAAAAAATCAATTCTTCTCCTCGTTTTCCATCAGATCCTTAACTTTTAGTCACTGTTTTCTCTCGTGCCCTCGCCCATGACGGCGGGATCATTCAGAGGCGAGCCTTCTCCGTCCCGATACTTTCTTGTTTTTAACGGCTTCTTCAACGCTCTCGGTTTCTTTGGTTTGGGCGCCGGAAGCATCTTCGCAGCAATGCCGAAGTATCGTTCGACAGCTTCTCTATCGTCCGGGTTGTCAATCAGCCACATCGGATTGACCGCTCCGTCAAATAGCAGCTTTTGCGGCATCTCAGGATGCAGAGCTCTCATTTCTGCATTAGTTTTGACGAGAACTTCGTTGTCACACAGAAAGCCGACCGGTTTCTCGTTCACGTAGAAACAGTATTCTCCGAACATTCGCTTGATCCGAACCTCTCCTAACGGACTGAGCATATCCGCAATATAGGCTGCCATTTCTGCGTCTGAAGCCATCTTTTTCTCCTTACGGCGACGGGCGCCGAAGCGCCCGTCTGTCAATCTACCCGTAACTCAGAACTTAAGGAGTCGGTTCATGATCGAACTGAGGATTCTTGCGATCATCCGCTTTGGCAAGCTTATTCAGAGCATCTAAATAAGCCTTAGCGGAAGCCGCCAGTACATCGGGGTCGGATCCGTTGCCGTTAACGACGCGGCCGCCGACGGACAAGCGAACCGTCACCTCGCCTTGGGCTTCGGCGCCCTTAGTCAGCGCGTTAATCGAGAAGAGCAGAAGTTCTGCTCCGCTCTTGGCGCAGCTCTCAATGGCTTGGAACGTTGCGTCGACCGGGCCGTTGCCTTCGGCACGACCAACTCTTTGCTCTCCGTGATCCATGTAGGTTACTTCGGCAACCGGTGTCTTACCGGTTTGGCTTTCCTGTTTCAGGGAAACGAAAGAGATTTCCTGCGGCTGGATGTTCTTCGCATCGAAAAGCGACTGAATGTCTTCGTCAAAAATCTGAACTTTTCTGTCTGCCAAATCTTTGAATCGGGCAAATGCATCATCGATTTCGGCTTCGCTCTTCGTCGGAATGCCCAGTTCACGTACACGCTGACGGAAGGCACTTCTGCCGGAGAGCTTGCCGAGAACCATACGATTGCTTGTCCAGCCTACTTCTTCTGCCGTCATGATTTCGTAGGTTTCGCGGTGTTTGATCACGCCGTCCTGATGAATTCCGGACGCATGCGAGAAGGCATTGGAACCGACCACGGCTTTGTTCGGCTGGATGGGGAAGCCGGTCACGGAAGACACAAGCTTAGACGTCGGAACAAGCTGACGGGTGTTGATATCAACGCCGAGCTTAAAGAAGTCATTACGGGTTTTAACCGCCATGACAACTTCTTCGAGAGCGCAGTTACCGGCTCTTTCGCCAAGACCGTTGATAGAGCACTCAATCTGACGAGCACCGCCGTGGATTACGCCGGACAAAGAATTGGCGACGGCAAGTCCGAGATCGTTGTGGCAGTGAACAGACCAAACGGCTTGGTCTGCGTTGTAAACATGCTCGCGCAGGTCGCGAACAAAAGCACCGAATTCAGATGGAACAGCATATCCGACGGTATCCGGAATGTTGATCGTGGTAGCGCCTTCGCGGATCGCCGCTTCAATGATGCGGTACAAGAATTCCGGCTGAGAGCGGGAAGCGTCTTCGCAGGAGAACTCGATATCGTCGGTGTATTCCTTTGCGATGCGAATGGCTTCAACAGCCCGAGAGATTACCTGCTCCGGCGTCATGTTGAGCTTCTTCTCCATGTGAAGCGGAGAAGTTGCAATGAACGTATGAATGCGGCGTCTCGGAGCTGCGGCAATAGCCTCGCCGGCTTTTCTCACATCGGAAGGATTTGCTCGGGCAAGCGAACAAACCGTAGAGTTGCGAATCACCTTGGAGATTGCACAGATGGATTCAAAGTCTCCGGGAGAAGCAGCAGCAAAACCAGCTTCAATCACATCAACACCAAGGAACTCAAGCTGTTTGGCAATGCGGAGTTTGTCCTGCGGGCTCATGCTTGCGCCGGGACTTTGTTCTCCGTCACGAAGGGTTGTATCGAAAATAAAAAGCTTGTCTCTTGCAGTTATCATTGTTTTTTCTGGTCAAAAAAATTGTTGAGATCTGAGCCTCACTGAAAAACGAAGTAAATGTCTCAGCCCTACCTTGTTACAGCGATACTTTCTGGTAAATGCACTCTCCTTGTCGGAGCCTCCTGCTTGCATTCTCGAAAGTGACCGACGAATTACACATTTATCGAGCGAAATCCCCTTTTAATTTTAGTTTGCTTGTGGGCTGAAAGCCCATACTGTCAGAAATAAATTATGGGGACATTTTTTAATTATTAATCAAAGAGACTGATTACTCTGTCGAGAACTTCATCAATCAAATAATCGGGAGCCTTCTCTACCAGTTGACAATTTCTTACGGATAAGTCAAGAGTTTGAATTTGATCGCAACGCACAATACCAATTGTTTCTAAACCTGTCCCCTGCAAAGTAACAGCGAAGCCGCAGTCTCTAGCCAAAGAGCCTCCCCCAGTGATTGGGGCAACACAAGCCACCCGCAACTGTTCATTGAAAATCTTTTTTGTGAGAATCAGTGCCGGCCTTCGCCCTTTTTGTTCATGTCCCAAAGATGGATCAAAGTCAAGGTAAACAACGTCTCCTCGATCAAAGCACTTTTTCATAAAATTTCTTCTCCAACGGGACGTTTTTTTGTAACCCAGTCACGATCTTTGTCTAATTCAGCCTGTATTTTTTCTTGTTCTTTCAAGAGATCAGAAAGGTTGTATTTAGAAACCCTTCTTCGAGCAACCTTAGGTTCAATGATTAGTCGCCCGCTCTCTACTTTTATAACAACTTGTTCTCCCGCTCTCCTTCCCAAAATTTGAAGAAGCGCAGGAGAAAGGGCAAGCATGGTAGATCCGCCAACTTTTCGAAGTGTTAAAGTGGTCATATTTGATACTCCTTTTATCAAATTATATCAAAATATAACTTTTATCTTACTAAAAAACCGAGTCGGGCTGGGGTTTTAGGCACGGTTATTAGATTACTGGAGGCTTGTCTAATACCGCTTCAGAACGATACGTGATAATCAGGCTCGCCTGACCTATCTAACAAAGGTAGAACTGATAAGCAATCGGAACGCCACTGACAAATTACATCATTTTCGATTGAAATCTATTTTCAATTTTAGATGGGAGGAAGGCAACAAGGCTTAATTCACTAATACAAATATTTGGTGGGGCAGGAAAATACAGAAAACTAAAAAAATTCCCGTCCGGATGTTAACCATCTGCAAACGGGAATTCAATTCGAATTCGTTCTCGATGTCTGTCAGACAATTGAATAAATTAATTTTTTCCCGGTAGCTTCGATTGCTTTTTCTAAAGTATCAATCTTAGTTTTCTGTCTCGGATTCAAGATACGAGTAACTTCTTGCTTGGCTATTCCTAAGCGTCTGGCGATTTGGATAGGCTTTGTCTTGGTTTCGACCACAGAATTAAGAAACAAAACTTTGACGGTTTCGCTTGGAGTTAACTCGACAGATACTTCATTCTTTTTTGCCGGTTTTGTGATGTTTGGAAAAATTTTCCCTTCATCAAAGTAGTCGGAAACGCAATCGAGCAGAAGAGAGTGCATCTCTTTCACAGCCTCTTCTAAACTGTCTCCGAAAGCAAAAGCTGAAGGATTTTTACATTCCACGATAACCTGACCGGTCTCAGAATCTCTCGATACTTCACACGGGTAAGAAAATCTCACATGAACCTCCGATATTGTGAAAGGCAGGAATCCCCCCGCCTGCTACTTAAGTTCAAAGGCCGAGCTGCTTCAAAATTTTAGCTAGAAGCATCGGAGGATACTCTTCCGTCGGATACCTTTTGCAACCTGTTTGCTTGCCGCCGTAAGAAAGCTTCAGATGTCTTGTTCGATCCTCTACCTTCACGCCCTGTCCTTAAGAGCTTTGATGAACTGGCCATATTTCATCCAAAACTCCAGTAACGATTAGATAGTAAACATTTTTTATTACTTAGTCAACTTTTATGTTTACTTAATCAGATCAGCATACAGAAAAGACCCAAGAAAAAGCCCGAGGAAAACCCCCGGGCCTTAGATGAATATCTTAATGATCTCGTTATTTAACTTGATCTGCAGGTTCGTCTAATTCCACTTCAGAACGATGCGGAATAACCGGATTCGGCTGCCCTGTGTACCAGAGGTAGAACTGGTAAGCAAAACCGGAAAGTGCGTACAAACAGAAAAGGATGAATACCATCAGAGCCGGATCTGTCGAAAGCACAAACAACAGGATCACAGCAGCAATCAGCACCCAGAAAGGTACGCTCTTGCCGTAATGGAAACTCTTGCCTGAGTAGAACGGTGCGTTGCAAACCATGGTAAGGCCGGCATAAACCGTAATAACCATAGCGAGCCATGGCAGCCAATCACTGTTAACAGGCATTCTCTGGTCAACCGCAAGCCACACAAAACCTGCTACTAAAGCAGCAGCCGCAGGAGAAGGAAGACCTTGGAAGAAGCCTTTGTCAACAACGTCTACATTGGCGTTGAAACGAGCCAGGCGAAGTGCGGCACCGGCGCAGTAAACGAAGGCGGCGGCCCAGCCTAAGCGCCCTAAATCATGAAGAGCCCACTGGTAAACCACCATCGCCGGCGCCATACCGAAAGCGCACATATCGGCCAAGGAGTCGAACTGAACGCCGAAAGAGCTCTGAGTGTGCGTCAGGCGGGCAACACGGCCGTCACAGCCGTCCAGAATCATGGACACGAAAATCGCAATGGCGGCTTTTTCAAAGTCGCCGGCCATCGCAATAATGACGGCATAGAAGCCCGAGAACAAACTCGAAAGCGTAAACAGGTTCGGAAGAAGATAGATACCTTTCTTGCGGACGGTATCGATGCGTTCGCGAACAATAGCCTTCGGCGTCACACGGGGATGCGGACGAAAATTCCGACGGGCATGGAACTGTTTAGCTTTATCTCGCTGTAAAGGCATTTAAGCGTTCTCCTTCTGATTAGGCCTGCTGCTGAGTTTTTTCTTCTGTCGTTTTTGTTTCGGCGGCAGGAGCAGCGTCAGCAGCTACAGTAACTTCAGTAACTTCTACGGCTTCAACAGCGGGCGCTTCAGCCGGAGTTTCCGGCTTTTCTTCTTCCTGAGGATTCAGAAGTGCAAGCACGGTATCTGCAGCGCGAACCTTCTGACCGACGAAGACCAGAACTTCGGAGTTCAGCGGAACGTAGATGTCGACACGGGAGCCGAAACGGATGAAACCGAAGCGTTCGCCGCGCGTAACTTCCTGACCGATATGAAGATGGCAGACGATGCGGCGGGCAATCAAGCCGGCGATCTGAACGCAGGTAATCACAGGACCTTCATCAGATTTGATAACGATGGCGTTGCGTTCGTTTTCCATGCTGGCCTTGTCAAGATCAGCATTGAGGAACTTGCCGGGCTTGTAGTAAATAGCTTCTACTGTTCCGCCGATCGGGCTGCGGTTGGAGTGAATGTTGAAAACATTCATAAAGGTCGAAATAAGAATTTCTTCCTTACCGGTGTAGGGATTCTCGACTTTTTGAACTTTGCAGATTCTGCCGTCTGCGCCGGAGAGCACGCTGTGCGGTGTCTGGCTGATCGCTCTGGGAGGATCACGGAAGAACTGGATCACAAAGACCAAAAGAACAAAGAAAATGAAGGAAATGAATCCTCCGATCAGCCACCAGACCAACAGCGTAATAAAAATCGCGGCGCCGATGATTCCCCAACCTTCTTTAGCCAGGATGGGATATGAAGAATTTGATTTCAAACCTTTTCTCCTTAATAGGTTTATTTTTCGGAAAGGAGAAGGCGGACGGCCCTCCCCTTTTAACGACTTATTTTAGACAAATTTCTTTGGATTAATACGTTTCAAGCCGTGAATGCACTGTGAATGCACCAAACCTATTCTGTTGCTTCTGTTTTTAAGACCGCAGAAACGGACATCGTAAGATTAGAGGTGCCGGCTTCAAATGCGGGCGCCTCAACACTCCTAAAGGCAGCATTGGCACCCATGGCTTTCGCTGCAAACACCGCTCCTTCCGGAGCGAAGGCAAAAGTGTTGAAGTTGAGTTTTTCAATGCGCAGCGCATCCGGAGCGACTTTCATCGCCACGGCGATGGTTTCTGCCTGTCTGTTGAGGGCATCCATCACTGCTTTAGACAACTGATCCTGAGCAGCGGCCTTTGCTTCTTCTGAAAGCGAGTATGAAACGTTTTCGAGAGCCAGTTTCGACTGCTGACCCACTTGAACCAAGGAAGCAACGCCGTTGACGTCTTCAGTTTCAATGATGAGGTTCTGGCGAGCGCGCCATCCTGCAATCACAGGTGCCTCGCCTTTTTTCGGATTGGTATAAATCGGCTGTGTGTAGTAGCCGCCGTTGCGGAGTTTTGCTATCGAGGAAAAGTCTTTAATGGCCTTCTGAGCTTCTGCCATCGCTTTATTGACCTGGCTTTGAGCCGTGGCTAAGTCAGGAGCCTCGGACATCGCAGAGAGCGTAATGGAGGCCTTGTCGTTAGGAAAACTTTTCAAAATGGTGACCGGTAAGTTGATTTCCATGCCTTTCTGGGCAGGTTTCAAGGCAAATTCTTCTGCATTGGCACCAATAGCGGCAGCGGCCAAAACAGTAGCGACCATAATCTTTCTAAACATTCTTGAATTCCGAAAGAAACAATAATGACCTTTCCACATTACCACAGCTTAAATGAAAGATGAGGCGAGTTAACACACAAACGGTCAATGAAAATTTTCTGAGGGTACACATCCAATGCAAGAGCTTGCTCTTCAAAAATTAAAATGAAGTTCTTATTCGTTTGAGCGAGGGAAACATCTGAAGTGAAGCAACTTTTGATTTGTGCGAGAAAACAGGATGGCCTTTTTTTCTCGTAATGAATCCTTGCAAAAAAGCCTCTCCCTTACTGGACCTTCAGTTTTTTAAGCCTTCCTAGATGGCAGAAGCTTAAGGAACCTCTGCACAAAAGGTGGGTGATATGCTATAATTAGCACACTACCGAAAAGTGTGACTATGAAGATTAA
>ENA-UERN01002849-UERN01002849.1-human-gut-metagenome-genome-assembly--contig:-NODE-2849-length-12843-cov-3.211264_pt1 | contig 12843 bp, 10 predicted proteins | sample MGYA00242950_ERZ507950 | MGnify/ENA primary metagenome ERZ507950 (study PRJEB26167, sample SAMN06115515) | human gut metagenome | host: Homo sapiens | place: China:Ningxia | collected 2014-11-26...
TAAATGGAAGGTATGAAGGTAATGATGATATAGGTCGGATGATGAGAGATTTTCACCAGTGCAGGCCGGAGCAGATAGAAAGTGAGACATTGTCAAAAGCAGTGGCTTATTACAAAGAAAAGGAAGGACGTGGTGCTATGAGTGAAGCTGTAAGAAAGTACGCAATGGAATATGCAAAAGAATATGCAAAAGAGTATGCAAAAGAGTATGGTGAGGAACAAAGAAGAGAAGGTATGAAGGCTGGAATTGAGACTGGAATTGAGACTGGCATTCAGACCGGACGTCGTACAGAAATATTCTTATCGGTTCAGGATGGGGACTATTCGGTGAACAGGGGAGCTGAGAAGCTTGGAATGTCAGTGGATGAGTTTGAGAAATCAATGAGTGAGGCTGGCTACAGAGTGCCGGAGTTAGTGTAACACGTATATATACAATTAAAATCGAGGCGTGTTTGGATATGGAAAATTCAAATGAAAAAGAAGACATGAGAGCACTTATTATGGTATTTGTAATATGGCTTTTGTTATGGTGTGTTGATAATAGACAGTATTTTTTTGAGTATCTGCCGCATCACTCAGATTATGAGATAGTGGCAGCATATAAAGCTTTTAATGGTGATATGCGTGATAATATAATCAGGGTATATGTACCGGATAGGGATAACGCTATCGGATATATAAAGGCAGACTACACAGACAAAGAAGAAAAGCCTATATATGTAGGATACAGTAAGGAAAGGTCACCTCACGTTGTACGTAAAACACCGGCGCTTTCAAAAGGAATGATTTTAGCGGGAGGAATCATTCCGGCAGCAATAGTCCAATATTTTTTTAGAAAAAAGCATAAATAGTGTCCTTAGACACGCAGGAAATTTAGAGACCCTTCAGGATTGTCAGTGCCCTTCTCAAGCAGTGAGATGAGCTCAGAGATAGTCTGTTCGGTCTCTTCTTTTGTGGACGGAATCAGTGTATTGTCTAGCTTTACGACGAGCACAAGAAGCACAATCTCTGCAAGCGCATCAGGCTGTTGGCACACGATAAGTCCCTCAGCTGCTCCCTGCCTTATGATTTCACCGGTCACCGGCTTTAGCTCGGTAATCAGGTAATTGATGTATTTGTTGTGCAAAAAAGCATTCTCCTGCACACCGTTTCCGGCATCGGACTGGATTTTTAAAAAGGCGGCAGAGGAGTTGCGGCACGCCTGAAATATCATCGCCATGCGCACAAACGGAGAGATATCGGTGCGCTTTGCAAGTTCCTTTGCGGTGGCAAGCGGCTCTTCGTAGCTTTTTGCCATAAGTGCATCAAAGATAGCTTCCTTTGATGAAAAATAATAATATATGCTACCCTTGCCTATCCCGGCTGTCTGGGCGATTTCGCTGACAGATATCTGGGATATTTTTTTTGTTTCTAAAAGGGTTCTTAGCGCTTCAAGTATCTTCTCGTATTTTTCCGAATTTGGTCTTGTGGAATGTGGCATAGTGGCTCCTCTTTTATCTGTAACGTACATTTGTAACTATTCAGTACAGAAATATGCGGTACCGCATATTTCGTAAGAAAACGTATATTATGTAGGAGCAAGCGCCCATCAGCACAGCTGATTCTAATGCGCTTGCGGCTCGCAACTGTAAAGGTACTGAACAGTTACAAGGTTTTAAAAACTGCCGGAATCTTACTTCCGGCAGTTTTTTTGCACCTTTTTTAGATGCAGCGGATCACTTCTCTCGTCTCAAGTGCCGTCTTCATCAGTTCATCGATCTTCTCATCCAGCTTCTTCTCGGAATTTTTGATCTTCTTTAAGCTCGGCTTTGTGACCGGATGCTTTGCGACGAAGATCGTGCAGCAGTCCTCATACGGAAGAACGGATGTCTCGTAAGTTCCGATCTTTAAGGAAATATCCACGATATCCTGCTTGTCGAACGCGATGAGCGGTCTCATGACCGGAAGCTCGCAGACTTCATTTGTAACGGCGAGGGACTGCATCGTCTGGGATGCAACCTGACCGATGCTCTCGCCGGTGACGAGTGCCAGACAGTCATTCTCCTTCGCGATCGTCTCCGCGATCTTCATCATATAGCGGCGCATGATGATCGTAAGCTCGTCATGCGGGCACTGATCATAGATGTAGAGCTGGATATCAGTAAAGTTGATGATATTTAAGCGGATCGGACCTGTGTACTTTGCGACAAGTTTTGCGAGATCAACGACCTTCTGCTTCGCGCGCTCACTTGTATACGGCGGAGCATGGAAATAAGTCGCATCGATCGTAACGCCGCGCTTCGCGATCATCCAGCCTGCAACCGGGCTGTCGATACCGCCGGATAAGAGCAGCATTGCACGTCCTGCGGTTCCGATCGGCATTCCGCCCGGTCCTGGGATCGTCTCGGAGAAGATGTTGATCTTGTGGCGGACTTCCACACGGAGTAATACGTCCGGTGTGTGGACATTTACTTTTGTCTCCGGAAATGCGTTTAAGATCACCTCGCCGAGGTCGCGGTTGATCTGGTCGGAAACGACCGGATACTGCTTATTCGCACGTCTCGCGACAACTTTGAACGTAAAGTGTTTATCTTCATATGCGTCATCGATATACTTGACCACCTGGGCCTTTAAGTCCTCGTAGCCGTTGTCCTCGATCTGAACCATCGGGCAGATCCCGACGATACCGAATACATGCTGGAGAGCGTCGATCACTTCATCGTAATCGAAATCTTCAGATGCCTCCGCATAGATTCTTCCGGCTTCCTTTGTAACCTCGAACTTTCCTTCCAGGTTCTTTAAACGGTGATGGATCTGTTTTACAAGGGCGTCCTCAAAGAGGTAACGGTTCTTTCCCTTTACGCCGATCTCCGCGTATTTAATTAAAAATGATCTGTATTTCACGGAATTTCCTCCATTGGTTTTCTGTATTTATGCTCTGCGGTATCTCCGCAGCATCGGAACAAGCTCTTTTAACACGTCCAGGCAGTAGTCCACCTCTTCCTCCGTATTGAATGCGCCGAAGGAGAAGCGGAGTGTGGAATCGAGCAGGGAATCCTTCACGCCGATCCCCTTTAAGGTTCCGGACACGCCCGGATGGTTGGATGAACATGCGGAACCGGAAGAAACATAGATCCCTTTATCTTCCAATGCGTGTAAAAGCACTTCCGCTCTCACGCCCTCAAATCCTGCCGCCACGATCTGCGGTGCACTGTCACGTCCGGTAAGTCCGTGGACCGTAACGCCGTCCATCGCCTGCAGGCCTTTCACCATGCGGTCCTTGATCGCGTAGAGCTTATCGATCTTCGCGTCATGGTCTGTATAGACCATCTTTGCCGCAAGACCAAGTCCTGCACAGCCCGGAACGTTCTCGGTCCCGGAGCGCATGCCTTTCTGCTGACCGCCTCCGTAGATGATCGGTTTGATCTTCACGCGCTCATCGATATAGAGGAAGCCGGTTCCCTTCGGTCCGTGGATCTTGTGGCCGCTGGCAGATAACAGATCGATCCCCTGTTTTTTCGGGCGAATCACATATTTTCCGTAAGCCTGGATCGCGTCAACATGGAAGTAGACGGACGGCTTTTTCTCCTTGATGATCTTCGCGATCTCCTCGATCGGCTCCACAGCGCCGATCTCGTAATCTCAAAGGGGCAGGGAAATTTCGAATCGCTGGATGAGGATTTCCGGGGCCCCGTTTATTTCCTGCTCCGCATCAAATGCAAAGTAATCGCCGAACGGCTGCGACAGCCGCTCGGCTCCATCCAGATCCTCGGAAGGAATCTTCATGCTGAAACTCGGTAAATTCAACCGGCTGGTCGTCGAAAAAACCACGGAATTCGGTTTTTACCTCTCCGACGGGACCGACCGCCGCAACATGGTGCTGCTGCCCAACAAATATGTGCCGGAAAACCTCGACGTCGACGACGAAATCGATGTTTTCCTGTACCTCGACTCCGAAGACCGGATCGTCGCGACCACACAGACGCCGCTGGCGCAACTGGGGGACCTTGCCCGGCTCCGGGTCAAGGAACAGACCCGGATCGGGGCCTTCCTCGACTGGGGGCTGGACAAGGACCTCTTTGTCCCCTTCCGCGAACAGCCGGTGCGGCTGACTCCGGGCGAGCTCTGCCTGGTCAAGCTCTATCTCGATCCGGTCACCGGCCGCATCGCCGCGTCGCGGCGGCTGTCGCGTTTCTACACCGGCGACGTGAGCAAGCTCAGGCTGAACCAGAAAGTCCGGCTGACGGTCTGGGAGGAAGCGCGGCTCGGCTGGCGGGTGATCGCCGATGACAGCTATGTCGGACTCGTCTACTTCAACGAGCTCTGCCGCACCCTTCATCCCGGCGACCGGCTCGACGGTTACGTCCATGCGATCCGCGCGGAAGAAAACCGCATCGACGTGCGGCTCCGTCCCGACGGCATCGAGGGAATCAAAGCCTTCAAGCCCGCCGTGCTCGACGCGCTTGAGGACGCGGGCGGATTCCTGCCGCTCAACGCGAAAAGCGACCTCGCCGCGATCCGCGATTATTTCAGCTTCAGCAAACGGGTATTCAAACAGGTGATCGGCATGCTCTATAAAGAGGGCAGAATTACGATCGCCGAAGACGGAATCCGATTAAATCCACCTCAGGAGGAAAAACAACCATGAAATTCGCCATCCTTTGCGCCGCCGTGTCTCTGTCGTTCTCTCTCGCCGCCGCCGAATACAGCGCCGCCGACCGTGCGCTCGCGATCGAGCTGCTGAAAGCCGACGGCACCGAGCAGGTGCTCGACCAGACCTTCAACTCCGCGCTGACGCAGATGAGTCCCAAAGACAGCGATCCGGCCCGGCCTGTGATCGAACGGTACCTGAAGAAGTGTTTTTCCTTCGAAGTGCTCAAGGAGGACCTGGCGACCATCTATCTGGACAACTACACGGTCGATGAACTCAAGGGCCTGATCGCTTTCTACCGGACCCCGCTGGGCCGCAAAAAAGCCGCCGCCGATCCCAGGATCGGAGCGGCTACCGCCAAAGTGACCTCGCTGAAAATTCAGGAGAATCTTCCGCTGTTGCAGCGTGAGTTGCAGAAAGCGTTGAAGAAATAGTGTCCCGGCACTCCGTTTCATTCGATAAGATCGGCAAAAATCATACTCGGGATTTGTATTTCAATGTCATATGGAGTATCTTCTCCGGCAAATATTCACGCGGTCCCAACGGGAAAATCAATATGAATTTAAACAAATCCTGTTTCCCGGCATGGGAGGTAGTGCTGCTGCTCCTGTGCAGTACTCCCTTTGTGACCAGTGGAATTGCGCCTGAAAAGAAAACCAGAATTCTGCTGGTCGCCCAGCATGATCCGACTTACCGTCTCCCGTCCGACGTCGCCTACAGCGTAATCGACGCGCTCGACCCGGAACGGACCGGACTGCCGGCGGAAATCAATGCCATCTGGATCACCCAGCACCAGTCCGATTCCGCCGTGCGGGCGGCGCTCGAACAGCTCGCCCGTGAACTGCAGGACGGCCGGTGCGACCTGATTATTTCGCGCCATCCGCTGACCCACCCGATCCTGGAGTTCCTGAAAGCGCGGAAACTCGATATCCCCGTCGTTTTCTACGATGCGCCGGAGCAGGAGCAGGGGCTTCAGCAGGAGTACCCGAACTCCACCGGCCTGATCCGTTACCGGGACGCCGCCGAAACCGCGCTGACGGCGGCCGCGTTGTTTCCCTCCTGCCGCAATATCGTGATTACCTCCGGCTACGACAATATGCGCGACCGGGAGGAACGGATCCGCAGACAGCTCGCCGGACTCCCGCGGGGTTACCGGCTCCTCTTTCTCTACGACGACGAAATTACCCCGGATGAGTATGTCGAACGGATTTCCGGGCTGCCCGCCGGCGACGTAATCCTGATCTCCACCACCCCCTGGCGTGATAAGAGGACCGGCAAAACCGTACAGGTCGACGAATTGGCCGCCCGGCTGGAAGCCCATAACCCCAACCGTAAAATCCGCAACTTCTCACTGGTCGATTACGGCCTCAACAGCGGAGTGCTCGGCGGTTACCTGATCTCCGTCGACGAGTGGGGACGGCAGATAGCCGATCTGGTCACCCGAACCATCCGAGCCGGAAGCGCCAGGCATATCCCGGTCGCCCGAACCTGCTCCCGGCTGGTGATGAATTACCCGCTGCTGCTCAAAACCGGGGCCCGGCTCGCCGCGCTGCCGCCCGACACCGTATTCCTTCAGAAACCCAGCACCGTGTGGGACACCCACCGCAACTATGTGCTGCTGGCCTCCGGCGTGATCCTGCTGCTGCTTATCCTGGTGGCCCTGCTGACCGTATTGCTGCATCTGTTGCGGCGGGCGCGCGAAAAAGATCGCGTCAACGCCGCGATTTTCCGCTCGCTGCCGCTGCAGATCACGGTGCTGGACCGCAATCTGAATTTGCTGGTCCGCCACCGCGACGTCAACCAGCCGCCGGTCCCCTACCGGCAGGCAACCACCCTGTTGGACAGCCTGAGCCGGCAGACGCTGGAACAGATCACTCCGCAGGTTGAGCAGGTGTTCCGGACCGGCCGGAGCGTGAGTTTCGACTACGATTCCGACGGCGAGTGGCGCCGGATGGTGATCTACCGGCTGCCGGTTTCGATCATGGGCCGCGAATGTGTGCTGTGCATTTCACTCAACATCGACCGGGAGCGAAAGGCGGAGGAGCAGACACATACCGCCAACCGGCTGCTTCAGGCGATTCTGGATCACATCCCGGCAATCGTTCAGGGAAAGGATCCGGATGACGACTACCGCTACGTATTCTGGAACCGGACCAGCGAGCGCGTCTCCGGCCTCCCGGAAAAAACGGTTCTCGGCAAGCGCGATTGCGATATTCCGGGAATGGCCGAAATCGCGGACCGGCTCCGCGAGGAGGATCTCGCCGTTCCGCCCGACGGCCAGCTGGTCGAAAGAACCGACACCTATCCCTACCCGGATGGAACCGTCGGCTACTTTCACGCGGTCCGCCGCAACGTCCGGATCGATGAACACCACTCTTTGCTGCTGACGATGGCCAACAACATTACCGAGCAGCATATTCTGGAGCAGGAAAAAGAGAGACTGCTCCGCCGCCAGAGCGACTTCCTGAAACAGGAGCAGCTCTGGAACAGTTGTCTGACCAAGCTCGCGGCCAATGAAGATTATGCTGAGACCATGAACGCGATTCTGGAACAGTTCGCCGGCTTCTTCGGGGCAGGACTCGCCTGTCTCTATGAATACGCGCAGGAGGATTCGCAGGTCAACATCACCCATCTGTGGAGCGAACCGGAGCTGCAGACCGGCACCGAGGGCATCAGGCGGCTGCAGGCGTGGCGGGAAAGTCCCTTCGCACACCGCCTGATGCAAAAAGAGGTGGTCTGCCTCCGCCGGGAGCAGGATTTCGTTCCGGTCAATCCGGAAGTGGTCGCCAACTTCCGGCATCTCGATTTTGTCGGTTTCTACGCTGCCGGGCTCCGGCAGAACGGCAGGCTGACCGGTTTCCTGTTGCTGGGCTTCCGGAGCGCAGAGAAGTTCACGGGGACCGACGCGGCGCTGGTCAAAGCGTGCGCCGACCTGCTTGAACTGGCGATCACGCGGCGCAATCAGGATATGCTGGTCCGCCAGAAGGAACGCATGCAGAGCACCCTGCTGGACAACATGAACATCCCGGTTCTGCTCTTCGACACCGCCGGCCGGATGCTTTCCATGAATAACGAGGTGGTCAAAGCGCTGGGGCTCAGCGCGGAGGAGGTTCTGAAGCGTCCCTGCTATCAGGTGTTCTGCCGCCACGACACCTATCCGCGACACTGCCCCGTGCAGCAGGCGCTCCGAACCGGCGAGAAGGCGTTCCACAGCTTTTCCCTAAATGGCCACGATTACGAGGTCACCGCGATTCCGGTGCTGGACGAAGCCGGCAAAGTGGTCAATGTGCTGGAGTGCGCGGTCGATGTGACCCGCCAGAAAGAGCTTCAGCGCCGGACCGCCGAAGCCCTGGAGCTGACCCGCCAGGCGTATCAGACCAAGAGTAACTTCCTGGCCATGATGAGCCATGAAATCCGCACCCCGCTCAACTCGATCATCGGCTTCAGCGAGCTGCTGCAGGCCACCTCGCCGGATTCCGAGGAGCTGCACGACTATGCGGCCAATATCAACACCGCCGGCCAAACCCTGCTGCAGCTGATCAACGATGTGCTGGAGATTTCCCGTTTCGAAGCGGATCTGGTGGAAATTCCGCTGGAATGGGTCGACTTCAACCGCCTGCTGGCTGAAATCGGTTCTATTTTCAAGCACATGGCCCGCAAGAAAGGCCTTGACTTCCGGATTGAAGCGCCGGCGGAACTCCCCGAGATTTACCTGAATGACGTCCGCCTGCGTCAGATTCTGCTCAATCTGGTCGGCAACGCGGTTAAATTCACCGAAAAAGGCGGAATTTCAGTTTCGGCAGACTTCCGGGCCACCGACAGCGGTCACGGCCGTCTGGAAATTACCGTCCAAGATACCGGCATCGGCATCGATCCGGGTCTGCACAGCCGGATTTTCGATCCTTTCGTGCAGGCGGACGAAGGAGCCGTCCGCGGCAACCGGACCACCAACGGCACCGGGCTGGGACTCTCGATCGTAAAACGGCTGCTGGACAAGATGGGCGGCTCGGTCACGCTGGAAAGCATTCCCGGCACCGGCAGCACCTTCCGGATTCTGTTCGAACAGCTTTCCGTCCGGGAGCGGCACACGGATACGGGTTCACCGCAGGCCTTTTCCGCTGCGGAATTCAACGATCCGGAACCCGCCTGGGTAGTGGACGACGTCCCGATGAACTGCCGGGTGCTGGCTGCCATGCTCGAAAAGCTGAATATCAAGGCGGAGGCGCTCTCCGATCCGAAAACCGCCCTGGAGCGCATCCGCGGCGGAGAACACCCGAAACTGATCTTTTCCGATATGTGGATGCCCGACCTGAACGGAGCCGAACTCGCCGCGGCGATCCGGCGGCTCCCCGCGGGCGGAACGATCCGGATCATCGCCGTGACCGCCGATACGGATTCCAGGCACAACTTCGACATGAGTGTTTTCGATATGATCCTGACCAAACCGGTCAACCGGGAGAAGCTCGCGGATGCTCTCCGCCGGCTGCGGGAAGCCTCGCCGGACGGTCCCTGATCCCTGTCTCCTTCGGGACAGGATCAGAACTCCAGCACACGGTTGAAACTGCGCGTCCAGTCCGCATTGCGCCATTTGCGCGTCATGCCGACGGCATGGCCGTCCAGAAAGGCCAGATTATAGTAACGGCCATGTCCCCAGTGAAAGTTGCCGTCGATGAACTCACGCAAACTCCAGAACGGCCGGTTCCGATCGTCCGTTCCATCGTTGAAACCGGTATCGTTCATAAAGAAAAAGCGCCCCGGCGACGGCAGTCCGCCCAGGCGCCGCCGGGCGAATGTTCCCTGAAAAGCGGACGGGGCCGAATTGCGGTTGACCGGCAAAGTGTCGTAGACGCCGAACCGGCTGGGCCGCGCCTCGAAGAGATTCAGCTCCCGCACCTTGCCGGAATGGTTCAGATAGCTGTCCACCCCGTCCGGGCAAAGCATCCGCTTCGGAATGCCCCGGGACTCGAACTGCTGATGCCCCGCATTGTCAAAGTCGTCATAAAAAATCGCCCCATTCACCTGTAAATAGGGCGACAGCAGCTGCCAGAGTTCCAGAAACTCCCCCACCCGCAGCCAGGAGTCGGCGGTCGGGAAGTAATCGTCCGAATCCGCTCCATACAGCTGGATGCCCGCCCCGTATTGCCGGAGGAGGCTCACACAGGAGTTCCGCCGGGCGGCACGGCGGCAATACCCCACCGCCGAAAGCAGCAACCCCAACAGGATCGCGATCACCACGATCACGACCAACAGTTCAGCCAAAGTGAAACGGCATCGGCGGGCGCCTGATGCGAAATGGCACCGGATCAACTCCATATGGTTTCCCGCTCTTCCCGTGTCAGTTTCTTTTTTACTTCCGGGTAATCTACCATACGGTTGATTGGTTTTCAAGGAAGAATTTCAGAAACGTCCGGTGTAACTATGACAATACGGGGTCTGCCCATTGCGCCGGTAGTAATCCTGATGGCCGGGCTCGGCATTCCAGAAGCGTTCGAACTTCTCAACGCGGGTCACGATCCGGTATCCTTTCCGCCTGAGCAGTTCCAGCAGCCGCTCCGCCGTCTTTTCCTGTTCTTCATCCAGATAAAAGATCGCGGAACGGTATTGCGGACCGATATCCGGTCCCTGCCGGTCCTCCTGCGTCGGATCGTGAATTTCCAGAAAGCAGCGGCAAAGCGTCTCGAAGTCGGTCTGTTTCCGGTCGAACACCACTTCGACCGCTTCGACATGGCCGGTCTTGCCGGAGCAGACCTGGCGATAGGAGGGATTTGCGACCTTGCCGCCGGTATAACCGCTGGTGACGGCCGCCACGCCCGGCAGCCTGGCCAGCATCGCCTCGACGCCCCAGAAGCAGCCTCCGGCAAACACCGCGCGGCCGAGCCGTCCGCCCTGCTGCGGTTCAAAGTGCAGAGAGAGCGAATTCACGCAATGCCGAATATCCTTTGCGGTAAACTGTTCCCCGCTGAATACATGGCCGAGGTGGGCTCCACACCCGGCGCAGAGAATTTCCGTGCGGCTGTCGCCGGGATCGGAAAGCCGCCGAACCGCTCCCGGAATTTCGTCGTCGAAGGCCGGCCAGCCGCAGCCGGAGTGAAATTTGTCATCGGACCGGTAAAGCGACGCGCCGCAGTTGCGGCACGCGTAAACTCCGCACTCAAACGTATCGGTATAGCAGCCGGTGAACGCACGCTCCGTGCCGTGGTTCAGGATCACCTGCTTTTCTTCGACCGACAAGGGACCATAGGGGGATTGGATGTGTTCCATTGCAATTACTCCTCTTCCAAAGAACGACAACAGTATCAGACAGCATGAAATTCCGACAATTTTCATGGCTCCTCCTCACTTGAGCCAAGCAATCACTTCGACAGTTCTTCAATCCTCCTTTCCAGTTCCCGCCGGGCGCCCGGTTCGCGCAGCGCCTCGGCTTCCACAACCACGAAACCGGGAAAGCGCCGCAGCCATGCGGCCGCGAAGCACCCCCTGCCCTCGCCGACCCGGTTCCCCGCCGCATCGAATATTCCGACGCCGGACAGGCCGCACGACGGCGACTTGCTCTTGAAAATGAATCCGGCCAATTCCAGCTCCGCGAGCTCCTCCGCCCGTCGGCGGCAGAACTCCTCCATCCGGGCGGTCAGGTCGCGCCGCGTCTCCACGGTCTCCAGCTGCTCCCCGACCAGCCGGATCGGTTCGCGCGGCACGGAAAGCCCGCACTCGACCTCCGGGCAGACCGGCACCCATTCGACCAGCCGGCCCAGCTGGTCCCGCAGATACGGGTCAAGTTTGTGCCGCCCGTCGTAACGGACGCATTCGCCCAGCAGACAGCGGCTGATTCCGAAACGCGGCCTGCTCATTCCGGCACGATCGCTCCATGCCGTTTCAGCAGCGCCCGGATTTCGGCCAGCTCAAGCCGGAGCGGATCGGCGCCGGACTTCGCGCTCAACGCCGCCATCGCCCCCGCCGCCTGCCCGGTCGCCATGCAGATCGCCTGCACCCGCAGCGCCGAATTGGCCAGCCGGTCGCTCGACAGCAGCCGCCCCGCCGCCACAAAACGGCGGCTGTGCGCCGGAATCAGCGCGCCGCGCGGCACCTGCGGCACGGTGCCGGGAGCCAGCCCGCGTTTGTCCAGCCCCACTTTGGCGTCGTGCAGGTCGATCGGATAGAACGCATTGCAGAGCGCATCCGGGTACTTCCTGCCCGCCGCGTAATCGGCGGCGGTCACGGTATCCTCGCCGACGATGGTGCGGGTTTCGCGCACGCCGCATTCGGGGCCGTCCAGCCGGAACTCCAGCTGCTCCAGCCCCGGCTGGCGGCGCAGGAAGCGGTAGAGCCGCAGCAGCGACTCCCGCCCGGCGATTTCGATCTTCGTGCGCCCGGCGCTGTCGCAGGCGTTGATCCCGGAAATATGGTTGCTGTTGTTGCCGCGCTTGATCAGCACATTCGGATTGAAGCCGCCCGCCCAGCCGGTATCCTCCGCGCAGACTTCCCCCTTACGGACCGCCTCCTGAAACGCGTTGCCGATCGCGTCGAGGTCGAGCGATTTCAGATGATAGCCGGTCGCGTAGACGCTCATGGTGCCGGGCTGGCACGGCTCGGAGGTCCGCACCTCATACCCGGCCAGCTTTGCGGCGTTGGCGTCGCCGCTGCAATCGGCCACGACCTTGCTTTTCACTTCGTACAGCCCGTCCCGGCCGCAAAGCGTGACCGCCCAGCCGGACTCCTCCCCGGAGAGCGCGCCGAGCATGGTGTGATACTTGATCGTCACACCGGCGGCCAGCAGTTCCCGGTCGACAATCGCCGCGAAGATCACCGGATCGAGCGGAATCTGATGCTCCCAGTGGCGCGTCATGTCGGTACGGCTGAAATCCGGCATCGGACGCTCCATCGTCTCCAGGGTTTTCGCGACCAGCTCCCAGCCGATTCCGGCGATCACCTGACGGCCCCACGCATTGAAAATACCGGGATAATGGATGCCGGAAACCGTCATGGTTCCCCCCGGAATTCCGTTTTTCTCCACCAGGCAGACGGCGGCTCCGGCCCGCGCGGCCTGAAGCGCGGCGGTAATTCCCGCCGCACCGGCGCCGACGACCAGGACATCGAACGATTCACAATTCATAAACATATCCCATTGTTGATGAAAATGATGGCGGGCGCCATCATTTTCCCTGCTTGCTTCACCTTCGGCGTTGCGCCCGGTGAAGGCCCCGCGCTGATCTTTCA
>ENA-UERN01002850-UERN01002850.1-human-gut-metagenome-genome-assembly--contig:-NODE-2850-length-12841-cov-12.169853_pt1 | contig 12841 bp, 10 predicted proteins | sample MGYA00242950_ERZ507950 | MGnify/ENA primary metagenome ERZ507950 (study PRJEB26167, sample SAMN06115515) | human gut metagenome | host: Homo sapiens | place: China:Ningxia | collected 2014-11-26...
AAGTCCTGATTTCGCAAGAAATCAGGACTTTCTGGTTGCGGAGACAGGACTCGAACCTGCGACCTCCGGGTTATGAGCCCGACGAGCTACCAACTGCTCTACTCCGCGATATTTATTTTTGGTGCCGGTGACCGGACTCGAACCGGTACAGTATTGCTACCGGGAGATTTTAAGTCTCCTGTGTCTACCATTCCACCACACCGGCAGCTTATCGGCAAATATTAGAATACCATACTCCCGGGGAATTTGTCAAGAGGAAACTTTAAAATAAAGAAAGAAAATTGAAATGCCGTGAAATGCCACGGCATTTCAATCTGGAGCGGCTGATGGGAGTCGAACCCACCTATGCAGCTTGGGAAGCTGCCGTTCTACCGATGAACTACAGCCGCAGGAACGTATTGTATTATAGCAGACCTTTCTTTATTTTGCAACACGAAAAATGGCGGGTCTTCTGAAAAAGTTAGAAGGATCTCCGAGGGTCAAATGACGGCGGCATGAACCTTCTTCCGTTCTCATATACTGCACCGATCAGAAAGGGGAGGTCATTATGAAAAAAATCCTGGCGCTGATGGGCGCCGTATTGCTGCTGAGTGTCAGCGCCCGGGCTGTGGAGGTGTCCGCTCCCTCGGCACTGCTGATGGAAAAAGAAACCGGGACGGTCCTCTTTGCAAAAAATGAGCACGAAAAGCTGGAGCCGGCCAGCGTCACCAAAATTATGACGCTGCTGCTGACTATGGAGGCCATTGACGGCGGAACGCTGCGCTATGAGGATGCCGTTACCGCCTCACCTCACGCCTGCTCCATGGGCGGCAGTCAGATCTGGCTGAAGGAAGGGGAGCGGCTGACCGTGGACGAGATGCTGAAGGCCGTGTGCGTGGTATCCGCCAATGACTGCGCCGTGGCACTGGCAGAGCATCTGGCCGGCAGTGAGGAATCCTTCGTGGAGCGGATGAACCGGCGGGCAGCGGAGCTGGGGATGAATGACACTACTTTCAAAAACGCCTGCGGTCTGCCGGTGGAGGGCCACGTCACCTCTGCCTACGACATTGCTTTGATGAGCCGGGAGCTGATGCTGCGCCATCCGGATATCCGAAGATACACAACGGTCTGGATGGACACCCTTCGAGATGGGGCATCCTCACTGGTCAATACCAACAAGTTAGTGCGGTTCTATGACGGCACTACCGGACTGAAAACCGGCTCCACCAACGCTGCCGGGTACTGTATCTCCGCCACGGCGGAGCGGGACGGCATGGAACTGATTGCCGTCATTCTCAAGGGAAAGACCTCTCCGGAGCGGTTTGCGGACGCGCAGACGCTGTTGAATTACGGCTTTGCCTCCTACGCCCTGAAAACCGTTATCCCCGACGAACCGCTGCCGCCAGTGCCGGTGACGCTGGGGACGCAGGCCACGGTTCAGCCGGTTTTGGGCGAGGAAAACCAGCTGCTGCTGGAAAAGGCCAAGACAGGGGAGTTGAGCCAGTCCGTGACGCTGGAATCCTCCGTACAGGCCCCAGTGGCGGTGGGGGATCGGCTGGGGACGCTGACCGTCACCTTCGGGGAAGAGGTTCTGGCGGAACTGCCCCTGCTGGCGGGAGAAGAAGTTCCACGGATCACCTTCCGCCAAATGCTGCCACGGGTGCTGCGAATCGCCTGTCTGGTTGAGTGAACGGATCTCGCACCGCCCTTTTTCTCTTGCCGTACCCGGGGAAAAATGCTATACTGGACAAACAGAGGGAAAATGTGCCCTCTGGCTGAAATTTGATACATGAGGGTGAATCACATGCTGGATGTTCAGTTGTTTGATCTGCATACATTTTTACCGAAGCCTTACGAGGAGGCACTGCTGCCCCGTTTGAAAAAAGCCCATGAAAAACTCCAGACCGGCACCGGTCTGGGCGGAGAATTTACCGGTTGGGTGCATCTGCCTCAGGCGTATGACCGGGAGGAATTTGCCCGGATCCGGACTGCCGCTAAGAAGATCCAAAGCGATTCTCAGGCGTTGGTGGTCATCGGCATCGGCGGCAGCTATCTGGGAGCCCGCGGCGTGATCGACTGCCTGTGTTCTCCCAATTATAACCTGAAAAAGAAAGAGACGCCCAACGTGTACTTTGTGGGCAACGGTCTCTCCGGCGACGCACTGAGCGAGGTACTGGATCTGGTGCGGGATGTGGATTTCTCCGTGAATATCATCTCCAAATCCGGTACCACCACGGAGCCTGCCGTGGCATTCCGTTTCTTCCGGGAGCTGCTGGAGGAGAAATACGGCAAGGAGGAAGCCGGTAAGCGCATCTACGCCACCACCGATAAGGCCCGGGGTGCGCTGAAATCTCTGGCGGACGCCGAGGGCTGGGAGACCTTTGTGGTGCCGGATGACATCGGCGGCCGCTATTCCGTCCTTACCGCCGTGGGCCTGCTGCCCATCGCCGTTACCGGTGTGGATGTGGAGGCCCTGATGGAGGGCGCGGCTGAGATGATGAACGTCTGTGCCGACGGCTCCTACGATAGTCCCGCATGGCAGTATGCCGCTCTGCGGTATGAGCTGTACCGGGCCGGGTACGCCATTGAAATTCTGGGCTGCTACGATCCAGCCTTCCGGTTTATGACGGAGTGGTGGAAGCAGCTCTACGGCGAGAGCGAGGGAAAGGACGGCAAGGGCCTGTTCCCCGCCAGTGTGGAGTTTACCGCAGACCTGCACTCCATGGGGCAGTATATTCAGGAGGGCCGCCGGATCCTCTTCGAGACGATCGTGCGGCTGGGTGCCTCCGACCGGCAGCTGGCCGTTCCTAGGGACGAGACGGACGGCGACGGGCTGAACTTCCTTGCGGGTGCGTCTATGGACCACATCCGGGACCGGGCCACGGAGGGAACGCTCTTGGCCCACAGTCAGGGCGGCGTACCCAACGTCATTGTGAATGTGGGCGGTAAGGGCCCCCGTGAGCTGGGCCGGCTCATCTACTTCTTTGAGTATGCCTGCGGCTTGTCCGGCTATCTGCTGGACGTGAATCCCTTCGACCAGCCCGGTGTGGAGGCGTATAAGAAAAATATGTTTGCCCTCCTCGGCAAGCCCGGCTACGAGGATCGTAAGGCAGAACTGGAAGCCAAGCTGACCGAAAAGCATTGAGGAAAGCGGAATACGAAAAGCGAAATATGCAAAAAAACACGGCAGAGTATACATTGCTCTGCCGTGTTTATAAACAAATTTTGAAGTTACTTTTTGGGATTGTCTTTTTCCATTCTTTATGGTATGCTATGACTACGAAAGGTCCCGTTTATTACGGAGACGAACTATGACAGGAGTGATCTATTATGGTTAGACTGATTATGGGCGTCAAGGGTTCCGGCAAAACCAAGCAGCTCATCGAACTCATCAACGCTGCCGCGAAGGATGAGGCCGGCAATGTGGTCTGCATTGAGCCGAAGCGTGATATGTCCTACAATATTCACTACAACATCCGCCTGATCGACGCGCAGGAATACGATCTGCACAGCTATGAGGTATTCCGTGGCTTCATCAGCGGTCTGTATGCCGGCAACTATGACATTTCTCAGGTGTTCATCGACAACCTGTGCAAGACCGTGGGCGCCGATGTGGATGCGGAGACCGAGAAGTTCCTCAACTGGCTGGATGCATTCGGCGAGCGGAACAACATCAAGTTCACCGTCACCATCAGCGGCGACGTGGAAACTGCTACCGATGGTATGCGGAAGTACCTGTAATTGAATATACCTGAAATTGAATAAAAGAAAGCCGCCCTGCTTTAGCAGGGCGGCTTTTATATTATGATCTGAGACTGAAAAATTCAGCTTTCCTGAGCTGGCAAGGTGCCGTTGGGGGTGGAGAGACAGCAGGAGGATACGCCGAAGCAGCGCAGCAGCTGCTGGCGGGCTTCCAGCGCCTTTTCGTTGAGATACCAGACCACCGTATCCTTTGTCTCCAGATAGGCGCAGGCGTAGCGGTCAGAATAGTAGGTGCGGCCTTGGGCTTCCAGTGCGGACACAGCGTCCCCGCTGAAGGCGGTGGGTTTTCCGGTACCCTTCCGGCCGCGGCCCTCCGCCGTCAGAAGCAGGGCGAGCTTCTCGCCGGGGATCTGGTCATTCAGAGCGCTGAGCGCGTAGTAGACGGTCTCCAAAGGCTCCATGGCATATACGGGAACAGCGCCGTCCGTGTCCTCATGTCCGGACACCTGCAGCACGATCCGGTCCGCGGCCTTTCCGAGGGCCTGATAGTCCGGAATTGCTTCCCTGCGGGCCGGGGCGCTTGCCGCCACATACAGCTTTTTCTCCGGCACAGCGGCCCGGAGCGCCTGTACGAAGGCAGCCAGGGCGTCGCCATTTTCAGCGGACGGGGTGATGTTCAGATAAACGCCGTCATAGCTGCTGTCGGTCAATGCTTCGGCAACTGCCGTGGCTGCGGCGGCGGTGCTCTTCAGAACGCCGGACTGACCGGAAATACCCAGCAGGACCGTCTGGCCGGAGGCGGTTGCTGTTTCCATGACCTGTTTCTGCGTATTGCTGACACTCAAAGCCAGCCGGGGGTTCTGACCGCCGGTCAGCGTTCCCGCCGTGAGTATGACGGTCTGATATCCGGAAAGGTCCTCTGCTTCCTCGCCGGAGCGGAGAAGGACCATGGCCTCGTTTGCGGTCTGAGCAGGGTGCAGTTTGTCATACAGGCGGCTGAGCATGACAGCAGCCTGTTCCCGGGTGGCGTACCGATCCGGCACGAAAAGATCATTCCCCATACCGCTGACCAGACCCAGCTCGTAGGCCATAGCGATATGCCCCTTGTTTGTGGTCACGTCCCGGAAGGGAAGCGGATCATCCTCCGCGAGGCCGGCGATGGGCCCATAGCCCAAGGCCCGGATCAGCATGACTGCCAATTCCTCCCGGGTGATGGGATCGCCGGGACGGAAATCACCGGTCTGACGGGTGACTGCCCCGTGCTCATAGCAGGCCCGGAGGGCCGGCTCATACCAGGCGCCCTGAGGCACATCCGAAAAGATCCGGTAGTAGGTCTCACCGCTCTGCCAGCCGAAAAAACGGCTGAGTGCCACGGCGAAGCCCGCCCGGGTCATGGGCTGGCCCACGCCGAAGGTATCGGCGGTCTTGCCCTGAAACCATCCCTGAGCCGCGCAGCGGTCGATGGCAGTTGCCGCCCAGTGGTTGGACGGCACATCCTGAAAGGAAGCCGCCCCGGCGGGAACGGTAAGCGCCCCGCTCAGCACCGCGCACAGGCACAGGCAGGCGGTCAGCTTTTTCAAAATTGTTCGTTTCATCTATCTGCCTCCTTATGGAAAGGGTATCCGTTTTTGGACTTTATTAGACGGTTTTGGGAAAAACTCCCATCTATTGTAGCAGACAGCGGCCTGTTCGTCAAATCCGGAGGGAAAACTGGCTGAAAAACAGGGAAAAAACCGAAGGGACCTCTTTCGCTGAGCAGAAAAATGTGGTATCCTATATGCGCTTTATGAACTCTTACGGAGGATTGATTATGAACAACAACGAGATCCTGCTTTTAAAGCTGGGCGAGGTGGTGCTGAAGGGCCTGAACCGCCGCAGCTTTGAGGATAAGCTGGTGAGCAATGTCCGCCGCCGGATGAAGCCCTGCGGCAGTTTCCAGATCTACATTCGCCAGAGCACTATCTATGTGGAGCCTCAGACCGAAGACTGCGACATGGAGGCCGCCTTCAAGGCCGCCCGTCAGGTGTTCGGCATCGTGACGGTGGCCCGCGCTGTCCCCTGCGCCAAGGAGATGGACGCCATTGTGGAGACCGCCAAGACCTATCTGGCGGATGAATTTGCCAAGGCCAGAACCTTCAAGGTGGAGAGCCGCCGGGCAGACAAGCAGTTCCCCATGAACTCCATTCAGATCTCCCAGTATGTAGGCGGCGAGCTGGGGCAGTTCTTCAACGTGAAAGCGGATATGCACCATCCTGATCTTACGGTTTATGTGGAGATCCGGGAGAAGTACGCCTATATCCACACGCCCTCTGTCCCCGGCGCCGGCGGTCTGCCCATCGGTATGGGCGGCCGGGCGGTGAGCCTGCTTTCCGGCGGTCTGGACAGCCCCGTTTCCTCCTATATGATCGCCCGCCGGGGCGTGGAGCTGGAAATGGTGCACTTTGTTTCTCCCCCGTACACCTCCCAGCAGGCGCTGGACAAGGTGCTGGAGCTGGCCCGGCTGCTGACGGTGTACTGCGGCCGGATGATCGTCCACATCATCCCCTTCACGGAAATTCAGGAGGAGATCCGCCGCCAGTGCCCCGAGGAATACTTTACCCTCATCATGCGCCGGTTTATGATGCGGCTGGCAGAGGCAGTGGCCCGGAAGTCCCACGCCTCTGCGCTGGTCACCGGCGAATCTCTGGGTCAGGTGGCCAGCCAGACCATCAAGGCCCTGGGTGTCACGGAGGACGTGACGAAAATGCCCGTTCTGCGGCCCCTCATCGGCACCGACAAGGTGGAGATCATCCGCATGGCCCGGGAGATCGGCACCTACGAGACCTCCATTCTGCCCTATGAGGACTGCTGCACGGTCTTTACCCCCCGCCACCCTGCCACCCGGCCGGTGCTGGAGGACGTGGTGCAGGCCGAGTCCGTTCTGGATATTGACGGCCTGGTGGCCAAGGCTCTGGAAGGCGAGACTTGGGTTCGGGTAAAGCCCTGACCGGATCGGAAAGAAGGCATCTGTTATGTCACATACCGCTGAGATCATTGCCGTCGGTACGGAACTGCTTCTTGGAAATATCACCAACACCAACGCCAGCGAGATCTCACGGGCGCTGTCTGCTGTTGGTGTCAATGTGTTCTGGCATACCGTGGTAGGGGACAACCCGGAACGGCTGCGGGAGGCGCTGGACATCGCCCGGAAGCGAGCGGACGTCATCCTCACCACTGGCGGCCTTGGTCCCACCTATGACGATCTTACCAAGCAGACCGTCTGCGAGACCTTCGGCAAGCCGTTGGTTCTGCGGGAGGATGTGCTGGAGCATATTCGGACTTATTTTGCCCGGAACGTCCACCTGGTCATGCCGGAAAATAACCGCCAGCAGGCGGAGTTTCCCGCCGATTGCGTGATCTTCGACAATCCGGTGGGCACCGCTCCCGGCTGCGCCTTTGAAGCGGAGGGGGTGCACGTGCTGATGCTGCCCGGTCCGCCCTTTGAAATGCGGACCATGTTGCAAAACTGGGCGGTCCCCTATCTGCGGGGACTTTCCAAGGAGGTCATTGTGTCCCATGACATTATGACCTTCGGCCTTGGGGAAAGCCCTATGGAGGATCTGATGCGGGAGCGGATATCCCGGATGGAAAATCCATCCCTCGCCACCTACGCCAAGCCCAGCGAGGTCCGGCTCCGCGCTACCGCCAAGGCGGACAGCGCAGCGGCGGCGGAGGCCATGCTGGTCCCGGTGGTAAAAGAGGTGACGGATTATTTGGGAGACGTGGTGTACGGCGTGGATGTCCCTAATCTGGAAACCGTCTGCATGACACACCTGAAGGAAAAGGGCTGGACCTTCGCTACGGCGGAAAGCTGCACCGGCGGCCAGATAGCCGCCCGGATCACGGCTCTGTCCGGGGCATCCAGTGTGTATCGGGGCGGCGTGGTGAGCTACTGGACCAGCGTAAAGGCGGAGGTGCTGGGGGTGCCCCAGACGCTTCTGAACCAATACGGCGCCGTGTCGGAGGAATGTGCCCGATCCATGGCGGAAAATGCCCGGCGGATCACCGGAGCTGACATTGGTCTGTCCGTCACCGGCGTGGCCGGTCCGGACCCGGACGAGCGTAACAACCCGGTGGGACTGGTGTATGTGGGTCTGGCGTCCCCCGATGGGACGTGGTGCCGGAAGCTGGAGTTGGGCAAGCGCCGCCGGGATCGCATTCAGGATCTGGCTGCCAACCACGCCTACGATATGCTGCGCCGCTGCCTGACTGGACTGCCGGTGGAGCAAAGCGGCACCGGAAAACACATGGAAAAGCTGTAAAACGCGACGAAAATCGCAAATAACAGAAAAATGACAGCAAAAAGGACACTGGCTTGTTATGCAAGCCAGTGTCCTTTTTATCATTATGATGCTTGCGTTGTTGTCGATCGGATCACTTCAGGACCCGGACGCAGCCCTCGATCAGGCTCATGGTGACGGTATCGCCCACGCTGAAACGCTCCGTCAGCTGGGGGTTGTAGACCTCCACGATGATGGGCTGCTCATTCAGCATGACCTCGTACTCGATCTTGGCACCGTAATAGGTGGCACGGGAAACGGTACCGGGGAGAGCACCGGCATCCTTGGTAAGCAGGAAGGATTCGGGGCGGACCGTCAGGCAGCAGGCACCGCCCACTTCCACACCCTCCATCTTGCCGGGGGCGGGGATGGAGAAGGTCTTTCCGCCAATCTCCACCAGCGCGGCCTCGCCGTCACGGCCCTTGAAGATGCCGTCGATGAAGTTGGCCTTGCCGATGAAGTTTGCCACAAAGCGGCTGGCGGGCTGCTCGTAGATCTCCTGAGGAGTGCCCTGCTGGCAGATAACGCCGTCCTTCATGATGACCACCTTGTCGGAGATGGCCATGGCCTCGGACTGGTCATGGGTGACGTACAGAGAGGTGATCCCCAGCCGCTGCTGGAGGGCGCGGAGCTCATCCCGCATGCTCTCGCGGAGCTTGGCGTCCAGGTTGGACAGGGGTTCGTCAAACAGCAGCACGGAAGGCTCGATGACCACGGCACGGGCCAACGCCACACGCTGCTGCTGGCCGCCGGAGAGCTGGTTGGGGAACCGCTTCTCCATGCCTTTGAGCTGCATCAGCTCCACTACGTCATTGGTGCGGCGGATGATCTCATCCTGAGGGATCTTGGCCACACGCAGACCGTAGGCGATGTTCTCCCAGATGTTCAGGTGGGGGAACAGGGCGTAGGACTGGAACACCATGGAGATGCCCCGCTTGTTGGGGGGGATCTTGGCTACGTCCCGGTCTCCGATGAACACGTTGCCGCTGGTGGGATACTCAAAACCGGAGATCATCCGCAGGGTGGTGGTCTTGCCGCAGCCGGAGGGGCCCAGCAATGTCACCATCTCGCCGTCCTTGATCTCAAGATTGATATGGTCAACAGCCACGAAGTCCTTGCCGGTATCGGGCTGCTGGAAAATTTTGGTCACGTCCTTCAGGACTACGCCGGAACTCTTCTTGCTGAAGCCCAGCTTCTCGTTCTTCTCTTGGCTCATTTTGATTCCTCCGTTTTCGATTTAGCCTGAGGCACCTTGGAACGGGGCGCCAGCAGAAGGTTGATGACGGTGTTGAACAGGCCGATAAACACCAGCAGAATGCCTACCATCATCGTGACAAAGGCAGCTGCCTGCCCGTATTTCGCCAGGTCAAACAGGGAGTAGATGTTGCTGGTGACCAGCTTCCACCGGGGAGAGACCAGGAAAATGACCGCGCTGACGGCAGTGATGGCCTTGGTGAAGGAGTAGACAATGCCGGAGAAGAAGGCGTTTTTCAGCATGGGCAGCGTAATGCGGCGGAAGGAATAGCCGGTGTCGGCGCCCAGAATGGTAGAGGCCTCTTCAATGGAATTGTCGATCTGCAGCAGGGTGGTGGTGCCGGACTCGATGGCTACCGGCATGTTCCGGAAGGTGAACACGATCACCAGAATCAATCCAGTGCCAGTGAGGGCCAGCGGCTTGGAGTTGAAGCCCAGGATGTAGCTGATGCCCAGCACGGTGCCGGGAACAGCGAACATCAGGACGGAGGCGACCTCGATAAAACGCTTGCCGTAGTAGTTCCGCTTGGCGGTGATATAGGCGATGACCATGCCCAGCAGGCCGCCAATCACGGCGGAGATCAGGCCCAGCGTCATGGAGTTTTTCAGGCTGTCCCAGCCGTACTGGAGCGCCTTGCGGTACTGATCCAGCGTCAGGGAGAAGTCCACGCCCCAGGTGCGGACAAAGGAGGCAAAAATCACCGTGCCGTAGAACAGAATGATGATAGCGGAAACGATTAGGCAGAAAGCAAACAGGGGCCACTTGATGTGGGGTTCCTCAATGAGCTTCCGGGCCTGGGTGGGCTTGCCGGTGACTGTGACAAAGCTCTTTTTGTTGACCCAGTATTTATTGAGAAGATACGCGATGACTGCGGGCAGAAGCAGCAGCAGCGCCAACACAGAGCCCTTTCGCATATCATAGCTGCCGGTGATAATGTTGTAGACCTCAATGGAGAGGGTGGTGTAGTCGCCGCCGATGGTAGCCGGGTTGGAGAAGTCCTCCAGAGACTGAATGAACACCAGCAGCGCGCCGGAGATGATGCCGGGGAGGGACAGGGGGAAGGTAACCGTCCAGAAGGTTTTCCAGCGTCCGGCGCCCATGTTGCAGGCGGCATCCTCTACAGAGGCGTCGATGGAGGCCAGAATGCCGGAGAGGGTCAGGTAGGCGATGGGGAAGAAGCTCATCACCTGAACCACAATCAGGCTCTTGAGGCCGTATACGCTGCTGCCGGTGATGCCAAGCAGGTTCTTGGAAATCAGACCCTGCTTGCCAAAGAGGAAGATAATGGACAGGGACAGCACGAAGGGCGGGGAGAGGATGGGCAGCGTGGCCATGGTCTTGAAAAAGCCCTTGGCCGGTACGTTGACCCGGGTGACGGTATAGGCAAAGACATAGCCGATGAAGGTGGCGATGACGGCCACAATCAGGCCCAGCGCCATGGTGCGGCCGAAGACCTTGCCGTACCGGGGCGTTTGCAGAATGGTGATGAGATTGGCCAGAGAGAACGCGCCGGTCTCGTCGGTAAGGCTGTAGATCAGCGTTTTGGCCAGAGGATAGATGACGAACAGCAGCAACAGCGCGAACGAGAGGATGATGGCAATCAACAGCAGGGGCTGGCGCAGGATCATCTTCGTTTCATTGAGGCGCTTTGCGCGGGTAGTGGCATTTGCCATGAGCGTTCCTCCTGAGTGAGAGTGTCAAAAGCGGCGGGAAAGCTGCGCAAGGGAGTTCCGCCTTCTCTGTCTTGGTATGCGGGCCCCCTCCCCTTGGGGGAGGAGGCCCGTTTGCGGGAAATCAATCAGAAATCTATTGGGATCAGCCCTCGGGCTTGGTGGCGATCTTATTCTCGAACTGCTCGCAGTACTCGCTCTTGACGCTGGCAGCCCAAACGGCGTCATAATCAATCACGGGAACCTCATCCAGCGTCACCAGACCGTCGGCCACAGGAGCGGCGGTGTTGGTGGGAACGCGGAAGGAGTCGTTTTCGGCGTAGCAGCCCTGACCGGCCTCGGAGGTCATCCAGTCGATGAACTTCTTGGCGTTCTCCTGCTCGTCGGCCTTGCCGCCCTTGATGAGGGCCATGGCGCCCACCTCATAACCGGTGCCGTCGGTGGGGAAGCTCAGCTCAATGTGATAGCCCTCGGGAGTCAGCTGCAGGGCGTCGTGAGAGAAGGTGAGGGCGATGGCGGCCTCACCGATGGCCACGGCATTGGGAGCGGCGGAGCCGGACTTGGTGTACTGACTCATGTTGGTGTTCAGCTTTTCCAGATAGTCCCAGACCTGATCGTCGCCCTTGAGCTGAACCAGCGTGGCCAGAACGGTGTAGGCGGTGCCGGAGGTGGCGGGGTGGGCCATGATGATCTCACCCTTGAACTCGGGCTTCAGCAGGTCTTCCCAGCTGGTGGGATATTCCAGACCCTTTTCGGCAAACCAGTCGGCGTTGCAGGCGAAGGCGATGCAACCCACATAGATGGGGTTCCAGGTACCGGTGGGATCCAGATAAGTAGAGGGTGTCTTGTCCAGATTGGGAGACTGATAGGCTTCCAGCAAGCCCTTATCCACGGCGGCGATGTAGTTATCCGTAGAGCCGCCGAACATCAGCGTTGCCTGAGGATTGTCCTTCTCGGCTTCCACACGGGTCAGCATCTCACCGGCGGAGAGGCGGACATAGTTGATCTTGATGCCGGTTTCCTGCTCAAACTTGTTGAAATAGTAGATGACTTCGCTTTCGGGGAATGCGGTGTAAACGGAGAGTTCCTTGCTGCCGGAGGATTCGGCGGGCTGCTCGGTCTTGGGATCGTCAGTCTTGGGAGCCTCGGTCTTGCCGCCGCCGCAGGCGGTGAGGGCCAGCAGGCTGGTGGCAGCCAGCAGAGCGGCGAACAGGCGCTTAGTGGATTTCTTCATAAATCGTTTCTCCTTCTCATCCATTATTTATTTCCATTCCGCACTGCGGAAGAGAAAACACGGCTTTGCGGGAACCTTGGACAGTTCCTCTTTGCGGGAAACAAGCTGCGGACCAACTCATAGCACCAGTTGTCCTGACTTCTATCCGGGCCCGCAATCCATTTCTATGTAGGCGGTTCGCAGTTTAGCATGGACAGGCGGCATCCGGTCAGACGCTGCGCAAACACTCCAACTTATGGCAGTGTAAACAATGAACACATATGTGCAACCGTTTACATTAACAACAATACCACATATTTCCAAATGCGTCAATGAAGAATGTACTTTTTCTACATCTGATGCAAAAAGAACCCTGTATACTTTGTGCAAAATGGACAATACGGCTTGTGGCCGCACGGCTTTTGCTTTTGACACATACACAAATGACTGCGAATACTGGCGAAAAATATTAGAGGCATCCGCCATGTAAAAGTCCTTTTCAGCTGCGTTTTATGTAACCGCTTACATTATAAATCAAGAGGGCAGCACATAAAAAAACCTCCGCCGTTTGGCGGAGGCTTTTGCGTTTAGGAAGCTCTTACTTCGCGGCCTTGGCAGCCTTGATGGCCTCGATCAGCATGGGAGTGACCTTGAACAGGTCGCCGCAGATGCCATAGTCAGCGATCTCGAAGATGGGAGCGGT